>Ga0228700_1000130_pt1 | contig 76653 bp, 65 predicted proteins | sample McNCre317_Aug_MG_FD_178019 | JGI IMG/M metagenome (GOLD analysis project Ga0228700, IMG submission 178019) | Freshwater microbial communities from McNutts Creek, Athens, Georgia, United States - 3-17_Aug_MG | ecosystem: Environmental > Aquatic > Freshwater > Creek | place: USA: Georgia...
ACCCTTCCGTTAATGTGCTAGAAGCTTTTTCCTAGCGATTGGGAGTGCAAAGATGTAGGAATAATTTATAAATACCAACACACTCCACAAAAATATTTTACAATAATTCGTAATTCGCTGAAAATCAGCAAAGATAAAAAACAAAAAACCTTGCAAATTTTTCATCTGCAAGGTTCCTTACCATTTATAAAGCTCAATCTAGCCCAAAAATGGATATCGAAAATCTGTTGGCGAAACAAATACTTCCTTCACCGTACGTGGCGAAACCCAACGCAATAAATTCAAGTATGAACCCGCCTTATCATTCGTTCCAGATGCTCGCGCACCCCCAAATGGCTGCTGACCCACAACGGCTCCCGTACACTTATCATTTAAATACAAGTTACCTGCTGCATTAACGAGTGAAGCCTTCGCCTCCTCTAATGCATATGCATCCTGCGCAAAAATAGCACCTGTTAATGCATAGGCAGATGTCTCATCAACCAAAGCCAAGGTTTGCTTCCATTCCGCATCTGGATAGACATAAATCGTCAACACCGGCCCAAAAATCTCCTCCACCATTGTTCTTGATTTAGGATTCTTAGTCAAAAGAACTGTAGGCTCCACAAAATAACCCTTCGAATCATCACAATTTCCACCCGCAACCACAGTCACATCGGCGTCCTGTTGAGCATCCGAAATAAATCCAGAAATCTTCGCAAAGGCCTTCGCATCAATCACCGCATTTACAAAATTTCCAAAATCTTCCGTTCCACCCATGCGAATCGCCGCCAAATCTTCTTTTAAATAGGCTTCAACCTTGGGCCATAAAGATGCGGGCACATAGGCACGCGATGCCGCCGAACATTTCTGACCTTGGTATTCAAATGCCCCACGAATGATGGCTACCGCCAAAGCCTTTGGCTCTGCAGAAGGATGAGCAACCACAAAGTCCTTGCCACCTGTCTCACCCACAATCCGAGGATAAGATTTATAATTCGAAATATTGTTACCTATATTCTTCCAAATCGTTTGAAACACCGCCGTAGAACCCGTGAAATGAACTCCTGCGAAATCGCGGTGATTAAAAACCACATCTCCCGCCTCAGGACCATCCGCAAATACTAAATTGATAACCCCAGCCGGTAATCCTGCTTCCGTTAATATATTCATCAACAACCCAGCTGAATAAACCTGACTAGGCGACGGCTTCCAAACTACCGTATTCCCCATCAAAGCAGGTGCTGCCGGCAAATTTCCTGCAATCGCGGTAAAGTTAAATGGTGTCAATGCATACACAAAACCTTCCAATGCGCGGTATTCCACCCGATTCCAAACGCCTGGCGATGAAATAGGCTGATCAGCATAAATCTGAGATGCATAATGCACATTGAAACGTAAAAAATCTACCCACTCACAAGCAGCATCAATTTCCGCTTGGAAGGCGTTTTTAGATTGCCCCAACATTGTTCGAGCATTTAAATCCATGCGGTATTTGGTTGCCGACAATTCTGCCGCCTTCAAAAAGATGGCTGCGCGGCGCTCCCAAGGTGTTGCCGACCAGGCTGCATGTGCCCCTAAAGCAGCATCAATCGCTTGGCCAACTTCCTTTTTCCCTCCTTCATAGTAATGACCCAATACATGTTGATGATCATGCGGACAAGTCATCGCAACTTTTTGCGCCCCTTGAACTGATTTTCCGCCGATATACATCGGAATATCAATTTGTTTGGCACGAAGTTCGGCTAACTTATTTTGCAATTGCTCCCGCTCTTTCGATCCGGTCGCATAAGCTAAGATAGGCTCATTAATAGGAGTAGGTACTTGAAAGAAACCTGTTGACATGGTATATGTGTATTTGTTGATGTGTAATTGTCTCGCAAATTACGGCTTTTAAGATAAAATTCAAGGCTCAAAATTCAAGTAAGGCCTTAGTCGCTCCCAAACAGCGGGTTCGACTAATTTGATTTGCATCAGCGAAGCAAAATCGGGGATAATCCCATGTTGTTTACGATAATTCAAAACGACTTTGGCCTGCGCAAAAGGTAAATAAGGATGACGGAATTCATTCCAAATCGCCCGATTCACATACAATGGACGATATACCCCCTTCCCTACCTGAAACTTTCGTAGATTTTGCCTGATCCAAATCGTATCGATTCCATACACTTCTGCCAATTGTTCCGCTGCGGCAAAACCACCCAAGCGCTCCCGAAAAGTCAAAATTCGTTTGGCGAAACCGGGCCCAATACCCGGCAAAGCCACCCAAGCTGTAGAATCCGCCTCATTAATATTGATCTTCCAATCTTGTGATTTTTTGATGTAATGCGGATAGGTAAATGTTCGCTTATATATAGGATAGCTTTTATGGACAAAATTCAACTTTCGATGAGCGGCCTTTTGGGCCATGTAAATTTCCTCAAATCGCTTCGGCTCAATTAAATCTGCATCTGCCTGCAATGCAACATATTGATAAATCGCATGCACTCCCATCCCGAGCACGATCAAACCTAACATTATATAGATACCTCGAATTTCTTGTTTGGTCATTCCTAAGGTAAATCGGAGGTAGAATTTTAGTCTAGGGAGCATGGGGCGTCAGTTGTAAGTAGCCAGTGGTCAGTGGACAGTCGCTAGTCGTCAGTCACTTGTCGCTAGCAAATGTATTTTAATTTTCATGTCGAAATAGCTCACATTGAATTTTATCAATAAGTAGATGTTCAAATCATGAGTTGAGATGATTGGAGAGAGTTGAGAAGTAAGAGTGAAGAGTTAAGAGATGGGATCCCAAAGACACAACAATAGAGATAAACTGACTCACACCAATTTCCTTCGGACTGACGACTAGCGACTGACGACTTCGGACTTATGAAGAGTTAAGAAGTAAGAGTGAAGAGTTAAGAGATGGGATCCCAAAGACAAAACAATAGAGATCAACTGACTCACACCAATTTCCCTCTGGACTAATTCCCTCCGGACTCCAGACTGACCACTGACGACTAGCGACTGACGACTTCGGACTAGCGACTAAAAAAATCCCCTCTCCTATTTGTTCGGTAAAAAACTTTTCTTAATTTTGCAGGCTATTTTAGGATTAACGCCTCCGGGCGAATCCGCAGATTGTTTTTCTGAAACACAAATCTCTTATCGTAGGGGAGGCGCAAAGGGAAATCCGATCTGATCTCTACGAGGCATTCAGCTTTTAATTTTCGTCGGAAACGGCGAGAAATTGCGCCCACGGGCCATTTTTCATTTTAATTTAAAACGTATAAAGCCTTGAGTAACATCACTGCCACAGGAAGACACAGCTTTGCGAAAACGCAGTCTGTGATCAATTATCCAGATTTTCTGGATATCCAAGTCCAATCCTTCCAGGATTTTTTCCAGCTTGAGACAGCTGCAGAAAACCGTACAGACGAAGGTTTATTTAAAGTGTTCGCTGAAAATTTTCCAATCGCGGATTCGCGGGAAAATTTCGTTTTGTCGTTTGTCGACTACTCCGTAGATCCACCGAAATATTCGGTAGATGAGTGTATCGACCGCGGTTTGACGTATTCAGTACCTTTAAAAGCGAAATTGCGTTTGATCTGTAACGATACAGATAACGAGGATTTCCAAACCATCGAACAAGAGGTTTTCTTAGGAAACATCCCATACATGACCGAGCGTGGATCCTTCGTGATCAACGGTGCGGAGCGTGTAATCGTTTCTCAGTTGCACCGTTCACCGGGTGTATTCTTCGCGCAATCGAAGCACACAAACGGAACGAAATTGTATTCAGCACGTATCATTCCATTCAAGGGTTCTTGGATTGAGTTTGCTACCGACGTAAACAATGTGATGTATGCATACATCGACCGTAAGAAAAAATTCCCAGTAACGGTATTGCTTCGTGCGATTGGTTACGGAAATGACAAGGATATCTTGGATTTATTTGGCTTAGCTGAAGAAATCAAGGTTGATAAAAAAGCTGTGAAAGGCATCGTAGGTCGTCGTTTGGCGGCGCGTGTGTTGAAAACATGGCAAGAAGACTTCGTAGATGAAGATACAGGTGAGGTAGTTTCTATCGACCGTAACGAAATCTTGATCGAGCGTGATACGGTTATCACGGAGAACGAAGTAGAAACGATTTTAGAATCAGGTTCTGCAACGGTTATCTTGCACAAAGATGACGTGAACGTTTCTGACTACAATATCATTTACAATACGTTGCAAAAAGATACATCAAACTCTGAGAAAGAGGCTGTTGAAGTAATCTACAAGCAATTACGTAATACAGATGCTCCCGATGAGCAAACGGCACGTGACATCATCCAAAACTTGTTCTTCTCAGACAAGCGTTACGATTTGGGTGAAGTAGGTCGTTACCGTATCAATAAAAAATTAGGTCATGATATCCCAATGGATGTGAAAGTCTTGACCAAAGAAGATATCATCTCGATCGTGAAATACTTGATCGGTTTGATCAACTCACGTGCAGTAGTCGATGATATTGACCACTTATCTAACCGTCGTGTTCGTACCGTAGGTGAGCAATTGTATGCGCAATTCGGTGTAGGTCTTGCACGTATGGCACGTACGATCAAAGAACGTATGAATGTTCGTGATAACGAAGATTTCAAACCTGTTGACTTGATCAATGCTCGTACATTATCGTCGGTAATCAACTCATTCTTTGGAACGAACCAACTATCTCAATTCATGGATCAAACGAATCCATTGGCTGAGATTACGCACAAGCGTCGTATGTCGGCACTAGGGCCAGGTGGTCTTTCTCGTGAAAGAGCTGGTTTCGAGGTTCGTGACGTTCACTATACGCACTATGGTCGTCTTTGTACGATTGAAACTCCGGAGGGACCAAACATTGGTTTGATTTCATCTCTTTGTGTTCACGCGAAAGTAAACTCAATGGGCTTTATCGAAACACCTTATCGTTTAATCGATGGTGGTAAAGTAGATACAACGAGCCGCGTAGAATATTTAACTGCAGAAGAAGAAGATGGTAAAAACATCGTTCAAGCGAATGCGCCAATCGACATGAAATCAGGTAAATTCTTATCTGACCGTGTAAAGGCTCGTTTTGAAGGTGATTTCCCATTGGTAAATCCAGCAGATGCACAATACATGGACGTTGCTCCTAACCAAATCGTTTCGGTTGCCGCTTCATTGATTCCTTTTTTGGAGCATGATGATGCCAACCGTGCTTTGATGGGATCCAACATGCAGCGCCAAGCGGTACCATTGTTGCGCCCAGAAGCACCGATTGTTGGTACAGGTCTAGAGCACCGTGTGGCGATTGACTCACGTACCTTAGTTGTAGCCGAAGGTGATGGTGTGATTGAATATGTTGACGCATTGAAAATTGTTGTTAACTACGATCAAACGGAATCTGAAGCGTTGATCAGCTTTGACGGATCATTGAAAACATACGAATTGATCAAATTCCGCAGAACGAACCAAGATACAACGATCAACTTAAAGCCGATCGTGTTCAAAGGGGAGAAAGTGAAGAAAGGTCAAGCGCTTTGCCAAGGTTATGCAACAGAGGCAGGTGAATTAGCATTAGGTCGTAACATGAAAGTGGCGTTCATGCCATGGCAAGGTTACAACTTTGAGGATGCGATCGTAATCTCAGAAAAAGTTGTTCGTGACGATATCTTTACTTCGATCCACATCGAAGAATTCGAATTAGAAGTTCGTGATACAAAACGTGGAGAAGAGGAATTGACATCTGAAATTCCAAATGTATCGGAAGAAACTGTTCGTAACCTAGACGAGAACGGTGTTGTTCGCGTAGGTGCTGAAGTGAAAGAAGGCGATATCTTGATTGGTAAGATTACTCCAAAAGGAGAATCAGATCCGACTCCAGAAGAAAAATTATTACGTGCCATCTTTGGTGACAAAGCAGGTGACGTGAAAGATGCTTCGAAGAAAGCGCCACCATCATTAAAAGGTGTGGTTATCGACACGAAATTGTTCTCTCGTCCTAAGAAGGATAAAGAAGAGCGTGAGAAGTCGAAGGCTGAATTGAAGAAGTTAATGAAGGAATACAGCAAAGACCTTTTGGAGATTCGTCGCCAAATGATCGAGAAGACTGTTGCTTTATTAGCGGGTAAAACTTGCGCGGGAATTAAGCACAAATTCGGCACGGTGATCGTGGAGAAGGGTGTTAAATTCTCAGCGAAGAACATCGAAGAATTATTATTCCCAGATAAAAACTTGTATCGTGATGAGTCTACTTATGCTGTTCAAGAAGAAGCAAACTTGCTTTCTGATTTGATCGTAGAAGAAGCTACATCGGATCCAGCGTTGAATAAATTGTTCATGGCTTTAATTAAGAACTTCAACGTGAAGCGTAACGAAATCGCTGGTCGATTCAAACGTGAGCGTTTTGTTCTTGAAGTAGGCGATGAATTACCTGCAGGTATCGTGAAGTTGGCGAAAGTCTACATCGCGAAGAAACGTAAGTTGAAAGTAGGTGATAAGATGGCGGGTCGCCACGGTAACAAGGGTGTTGTAGCTCGTATCGTACGTGAAGAAGATATGCCATTCTTAGAAGATGGAACACCAGTAGATATCGTATTGAATCCACTAGGGGTACCATCTCGTATGAACTTAGGTCAAATTTACGAGACTGTATTAGGTTGGGCTGGTCAAAAATTAGGTAAGCGTTATGCGACACCAATTTTCGACGGTGGAACTGAGGCAGAAGTTGCGGCAGAATTAACGGCAGCTGGTCTACCAGATTGGGGTCGTACTTACCTATACAATGGTTTAACGGGTGATAAATTTGATCAACCGGTCACTGTAGGTATCATTTACATGTTGAAACTTGGTCACTTGGTAGATGATAAAATGCACGCACGTTCTATTGGACCATACTCATTGATTACACAACAACCATTGGGTGGTAAAGCTCAATTCGGTGGTCAGCGTTTCGGTGAGATGGAGGTTTGGGCATTGGAGGCCTTCGGAGCAGCGAATATCTTGCAAGAGATTTTAACTGTGAAGTCGGATGACGTGATCGGCCGTGCCAAAGCGTACGAGGCAATTGTGAAAGGCGAGAATATGCCTAAGCCAAACATTCCAGAATCATTCAACGTATTGATTCACGAATTGAGAGGTTTAGCTCTTGAAATCACACTTGAGTAATCATTTATCGGGCCGCTCACCCCGGCCCTTAAAAAGAAATCATTTTCCAATTAAATACATCGAAAATGTCATTTAAAAAGACGAGAAAACTGAACAGCGATTTCCAAAAAGTGACCATCTCATTGGCATCACCGGAGTCGATTCTTGAAAGTTCAAACGGTGAGGTAACTCAACCGGAGACAATTAACTACCGTACCTACAAACCCGAAATGGGTGGTTTGTTCTGCGAGCGTATTTTTGGTCCAACAAAGGACTGGGAGTGTCATTGCGGAAAATATAAGCGTATTCGTTACAAAGGCATCATCTGCGACCGTTGCGGTGTGGAGGTGACTGAGAAAAAAGTACGTCGTGAGCGTATGGGCCACATCGAATTAGTGGTTCCTGTAGCACACATCTGGTACTTCCGTAGCTTACCGAACAAAATCGGTTACATGCTTGGATTGTCTACCAAAAAATTAGACCAAGTTATCTACTACGAACGCTATGTTGTTGTTCAAGCAGGTATGTACGCGGAAGAAGGAAAGATCGGTAGCCAATACCTTGATTTCTTAACAGAAGACGAGTACTTAGATATCTTAGATAAATTACCACGCGAAAACCAACACCTTCCTGATGAAGATCCACAGAAATTCATCGCGAAAATGGGTGCTGACGCGTTAAATATGTTGTTGACGCGCATCGACTTAGACAGCTTATCAGCTGATTTACGTCACGCGGCTGACACAGAATCTTCTCAACAACGTAAAGCTGAGGCTTTGAAGCGTTTGAAAGTGGTAGAAGCATTCCGCGAGTCAGTAGGTCGTATCGACAACCGTCCAGAGTGGATGATCATCAAAATGGTTCCTGTAATTCCTCCTGAATTGCGTCCATTGGTGCCATTGGATGGAGGTCGTTTTGCAACATCTGATTTGAACGATTTATACCGTCGTGTGATTATCCGTAACAACCGCTTGAAGCGTTTGATCGAGATCAAAGCGCCAGAGGTAATCTTACGTAACGAAAAACGTATGTTGCAAGAGGCTGTAGATAGCTTATTTGACAACTCACGTAAAGTAAATGCGGTTCGTTCTGAAGGTAACCGTGCCTTGAAGTCACTTTCTGATATGTTGAAAGGTAAGCAAGGTCGTTTCCGTCAAAACTTATTAGGTAAGCGTGTCGATTATTCAGGTCGTTCGGTTATCGTCGTAGGTCCAGAATTGAAAATGCACGAATGTGGTCTTCCAAAAGACATGGCGGCTGAATTATTCAAGCCGTTTGTGATCCGTAAGTTGATCGAACGCGGTATCGTGAAAACGGTAAAATCTGCGAAGAAAATTGTTGATCGTAAAGATCCAGTGGTTTGGGATATTTTGGAAAATGTGATGAAAGGACACCCAGTTCTTTTAAACCGTGCTCCTACCCTTCACCGTTTGGGTATTCAAGCTTTCCAACCGAAATTAATCGAAGGAAAAGCTATCCAATTACACCCATTGACATGTACGGCATTTAACGCCGATTTTGATGGTGACCAGATGGCGGTTCACGTTCCACTAGGACATGAAGCTATTTTGGAAGCCTCTTTATTGATGCTTGCATCGCACAACATCTTGAACCCAGCGAATGGTGCGCCTATTACGGTACCATCTCAGGACATGGTGTTAGGTTTATATTATGTAACAAAAGGACGTAAGTCGACGCCAGATCATAAAGTAGCTGGTGAAGGATCTCGTTTCTACGGATTTGAGGAGGTTGTTATCGCCTTGAACGAGAAGAAATTGTCTAAGCACGCGAACATCGTGGTGAAAGCTACCGTTCGTAAGGAAGATGGTACATTGGTTCAAGAAATGGTGGAAACTGTTGCGGGACGTGTATTGTTCAACTTATGTGTTCCTGAGGCAGTAGGTTACATCAATGAGTTATTGACGAAGAAGAAGTTGCAACAAATCATCTCACATGTTCATAAGATCTGTGGTATGGCTCGTACAGCGCAATTCTTGGATGATATCAAAGAATTAGGTTTCCAACAAGCCTTCCACGGTGGTTTATCGATGGGTATTGGCGACGTTCAAATTCCTGCTGAAAAAGCTTCTTTAGTGAAGAAAGCACAGGAAGATGTTCAAGCAGTTTGGGACAACTACTTAATGGGTTTAATCACAGATAACGAGCGTTATAACGCAGTTATTGACATCTGGACAAAAGTTAACTCGAAAATTACCGAGACTTTGATGAAGCAGATGGAAGAAGACAACCAAGGATTTAACGCGATCTACATGATGATGCACTCTGGAGCCCGTGGTTCTCGTGAGCAGATTCGTCAACTAGGTGGTATGCGTGGTTTGATGGCGAAACCTCAAAAGAACTTACAAGGTTCGGTAGGTGAAATCATCGAAAACCCAATCCTTTCTAACTTTAAAGAAGGTCTTGACGTATTAGAGTACTTTATCTCTACACACGGTGCGCGTAAAGGTTTGGCGGATACTGCCTTGAAAACAGCCGATGCGGGTTACTTGACTCGTCGTTTACATGACGTAGCGCAAGACGTTATCGTGAATGAAGAAGATTGTGGTACCTTACGTGGTATCGAGGTATTCCCATTGAAAGACAATGAGGAAATCATCGAACCATTATCAGAGCGTATCTTAGGTCGTGTTTCTGTACATGATGTGATTGATCCAGTTTCAGGTGAAATGATTGTTGCTTCAGGTGACGAAATCACTGAAATTGCTGCACAAAAAATTGACGAAACTGCCATCGATTCAGTAGAAATTCGTTCAGTATTAACTTGCGAAACACGTAGTGGTGTTTGTGCGAAGTGTTACGGACGTAACTTGTCTACAGCTCGTATGGTGAACATCGGTGAGGCAGTAGGTGTGATTGCATCTCAGTCAATCGGTGAGCCAGGAACGCAGTTGACATTACGTACATTCCACGTGGGTGGTACAGCACAAAACGTTTCCTTGGATGCGAGTGTGAAAGCGAAATTTGATGGTGTAATCAACTTTGAAGAAGTTCGTTCGGTAAGTTCGACAGATTCAGAAGGTAACCCAACAGAAATCGTGATGGGTCGTTCAGGTGAGGTTCAAATTGTAAACCCAGCGAACAAGCAAGTATTGATTTCAAGCAACGTACCTTACGGTTCATTCTTGCGTGTGAAAGATGGTCAAACCATCAAGAAAGGCGAAGAAATTTGCGTTTGGGATCCATACAATGCGGTAATCTTGTCAGAAGCTGAAGGTAAAGTTGAATTCGAGGCAATCGAAGAAAACAATACATACAAAGAGGAAGCGGATGAGCAAACAGGTATGCGTGAGAAGGTAATTATCGAATCGAAAGATAAGACGAAAAACCCATCCGTATTAGTTGTTGCGAAAGGCAAAGAAAACTTAGTTTACAACGTACCAGTAGGTGCGCGTTTAGCGATCGACGAAGGAGATAAAATCAAAGCGGGTCAAATCATCGCGAAGATTCCACGTGCGGCAGGTAAAACGCGTGACATTACGGGAGGTCTTCCACGTGTAACGGAATTATTCGAAGCACGTAACCCATCGAATCCAGCAGTTGTTTCTGAAATCGACGGTGTTATTTCATACGGTGTCATCAAACGTGGTAACCGTGAGATTATCGTTACTCCGAAAGAAGGATCAGAGCGTCGTTACTTAGTACCATTGACTCGTTTCATTTTGGTACAAAACAATGACTTCGTACGTGCAGGTATGCCATTATCAGATGGAGCAATTACGCCATCAGATATCTTGAAAATCAAAGGACCTACAGCGGTTCAAGAATACTTAGTAAATGAGATTCAAGATGTATACCGTTTACAAGGTGTAAAAATCAATGATAAGCACATCGAATGTATCGTCCGTCAAATGATGCAGAAAGTGGAAATCTTAGAACCAGGTGATACGCAATTCTTGCAAGGCCAAAACGTAGATCGTTTTGTATTCCGTCAAGAAAATGACTTGATCTTGGATAAGAAGGTGATCACAGAAGCAGGTGATTCTGATAAATACAAAGCAGGTATGATTATCTCGGCGCGTACATTACGTGATGAAAACTCATCATTGAAACGCCGTGACTTGAAGTTGATGAAAGTACGTGATGCGCAAGCAGCGGTATCTTCTTCTAACTTACAAGGTATCACACAAGCTTCATTAGGTACAGATTCATTCATCTCGGCTGCATCGTTCCAGGAAACAACGAAAGTTCTTTCTGAAGCATCTATCCGCGCGAAACAAGATACCTTAGACGGCTTGAAAGAGAACGTTATCGTAGGTCACTTGATTCCAGCAGGTACAGGTGTACGTCGCTACCAAAACATTTTAGTAAACTCAGCTGATGAGTTGAAACATTTGGAAAAAGCGACTGCAACGGAAGTTGAAGAAGTGAAAGAAACAGCAGCAAGCAACTAATTTCTGCTTGTAGCTTACGATTAGAGAACCCCAGACGGCAACGTTCGGGGTTCTTTTTTTATCAGCAACTTGATAAATGCTTTTATCGAATAAGGTTTCGTTCTTTTCCTGACCAATTTCAGGCATGGTTAAGATCAAACAACAAGATGTCAAGGATTGCGGGATCGCATGCCTTGCCTCCATCGGACAACATTATGGATTGCATGTGTCTTTTGCAAAAATCCGGCAATGGGCCCAAACGGATTTGCAGGGCACGAATCTCATGGGCATGTTACATGCTGCTTCATGCATGGGTTTTGAAGCGAAAGCTTTGCGCGGCACACGTGAAAATTTAACGCACATCCCACTGCCTGCCATAGTACATGGCGTACTTGAAAATAGACTGACCCACTTCATGGTCATGGACCGGTTTAATGAAAATCATGTATTTGTCATGGACCCAACGGACGGGCAAAGCCGGAAAATGTCCTGGGAGGAATTCAACCCGTTTTGGACGGGGATTATAATCTTGATGAAACCGGGTACAGGTTTCGAAGCATACCAGGAACAAGCTGGATTGTGTGGACGAATTTGGGAACTCATTCGACCTTTTAAAACGCGTTTTTTGACGACTTGGGTCATGGCTTTATTGTACACGGTGTTGGGATTATCGATGAGTTTATTCATCCAACAGATTTCGGATGTGATTATCCCCTTAAAGCAATATTCGGAATTACAGAACTATGCACTCGCCATGCTTGGCATTTTACTCCTACAATTCGGCTTGCAAGCCTATAAAACGAGGAGTATGCTGGATATCGGACAAGCATTAGATCAAGGAATTATGCAGGGTTATTTCAGCCATATATTCAGGCTTCCACAGCGATTTTTTGATACATTTCGCGTGGGGGAAATCATGTCCCGTGTAAGCGATGCCGTTAAGATCCGCCAGTTTATTAATGAGGTTTTAATTGAAGTGCTATTAAATACAAGCATCGTTCTGAGTGCGTACGCCCTCCTATTTTGGTGGGACAAACGATTAGCTTTCTTGATGTTGCCACTTATTCCGTTGCACGCGTTGATTTATGCTTGGAGCAATCGTTGGAATCGAAAACATGAGCGAAAGATCATGGAAAAAACGGCCCAAATGGAAAACCATTTAGTCGAATCCATTAGTCGGGCCAAAACCGTCAAAATGTATGGATTACATGATTCCCTCCAGTCGCAAACTCAGGTATTATTGAACGAATTTCTGGGTACAGCCTATCAATCGAAACAGATGAATTTTGTAGCGGATTGGGCGGTACAATTCATGCGGGCGATTTTTTTGTTGGCATTACTCTGGCAGGGAGGTGCATTGGTGATGCAAGAACGCTTAAGTATGGGAGAATTATTCGCGCTATTTGCCTTATACAATTATTTTTCGGGACCCATGGCGCAGCTCACGCAAGTGAATAAGGCATTTCAGGCAGCCAAAATAGCGAGCGAGCGCTTATATGATATTCTAGATACAAACATAGAGGACATGGGAAGTAGGCCACCGAAACAATTACGTTCAACCTTAGCCTTCCAACAAGTAAGTTTTCAATATGGGTTTAGAAAAATGATACTCAAGAATGTCAATTTAGAACTGAATCAGGGAGAATTTACGGGTATTGTAGGGGAAAGTGGTTCTGGGAAGAGTACATTGTTCCACCTGATTCAAAAACTGTATCACATTCATTCGGGACGAATTACCTGGAATGGGGAATCGATGGAACGTTTGTCGACGGAGGTGCTCCGACAAAAAATCGCCTGTGTTCCGCAAGAAATTGAATTGTTCAATGGAAGTATTGCAGCTAATATAGCCTTAGGGGATGGAAATCCTCATATGGGACGCATCAAAGAACTCGTCCAGACTTTGGGCTTAGCAGACATGATCAAGCATTTGGACCATGGACTAGAAACGCTTATTGGGGACCATGGAATCGCTCTATCTGGAGGCCAAAAACAACGAATAGGGATTGCGCGGGCTTTATATCGCCAACCCGAAATGATATTGCTGGATGAAGCTACCGCTGCATTGGATGTTTCAGCAGAACAACAGATATTGCGTGCGGTTCGGGATTCAGTTTCCACAGTTGTATTGATTAGTCATCGGATGCAAAATTTTCAGGATGCCGACCGGATTCATGTAATGCAAGCTGGAACCTGTATTGAGACGGGCACCCATGTGGACTTAATGCGGGAAGGAACAGCCTATTTTGCTTTGCAAGTAAAACAAAATGGACAATTGGTTTAATCTCTCCTTGCACTTTAGTAAATTCAAAGCTTATAACAATTGATCATGGAAAACCCTACAGAAGAGAACCAACTGAATATTGAATTACCTGAAGAATTAGCGGAAGGCGCTTATGTAAATTTGGCTTTGATTGCACACTCCCCATCTGAATTTGTCATGGATTTTATCCGCATTTTGCCAGGAATTCCCAAAGGAAAAGTAAAGTCACGCGTTGTCATGACACCGGATCATGCTTATCGCTTATTACAAGCCCTACAAGAGAATGTTCAACGCTATGAGGATAGTTTTGGACCCATCAATAAGGATGGAAATGATTCAGGATTCCAATTTCCGATGAGCTATAATGGCCCAATAGGAGAAGCGTAATCGTTTTAAAAATTATATTCTTACCCAAGCCCGAAAAACTTCGGGCTTTTTGGGTAAAAAAGGGTTTAATGAGCCTTTTAAGTGGAAAGAACAACAATCGCATCAGGCATGGCCATATTAAATAGACAAAATTTAGCTGCAGGATTTAGCTCCAAGATATCAGTCCAAACCCCTAACCCAGCCGTTTTCGACTACCCTGAAAAAGTATTGCAATTCGGGACGGGTGTTTTATTACGCGGTTTGTGTGATTTCTTCATCGATAAAGCGAATCGTGCAGGCCAATTTAAAGGACGCATCGTGGTGGTTAAATCAACAGACCGACCAGGAGCTGATGCGTTTACAGAGCAAGATGGATTATTTACCCACTGCATCAAAGGGATAGAAGATGGTGTGGCCATTGAGGAAACAGTTATCAATGCATCTATTTCAAGGACCATCACTGCCGCTACAGCTTGGAATGAAATTTTAGCATGCGCTAAGAGTAGCGACATGCAAGTCATTATTTCCAATACGACAGAGGTAGGCATTCAATACCATGCCAATGACCCGATCGATGCGGCATGCCCTAAATCATTCCCTGCGAAGCTTTTATCATTTCTTCATGTCCGTTGGCAACATTTTAACGGTGCGAATGATGCAGGTATGGTCATCATCCCTACCGAATTAATCATCAATAATGGCGATGTATTAAAGGACATCGTGTTGAAATTAGCAGCAGATCATCAGTTACCAGCAGGGTTTATTACTTGGTTACAAGAAGCAAATCATTTCTGCAATTCCTTAGTGGATCGCATCGTTCCTGGAGCTCCAGATGCACAAACGTCAGCTGCAATTTGTGCCGATTTAGGCTACGAAGATAAGAACTTAATTATCTCGGAAGTGTATCGTTTATGGGCCATTCAAGGTGGTTCTAAGGTTCGTGAAATTTTGAGTTTTGCAAAGGCGGATGCAGGTGTTGTGATTGCAGAAGACATCGAAATTTACCGTGAACTTAAATTACGCTTATTGAATGGAACGCATACTTTGATGTGCGGGATGTCCTATTTATTGGGTTTCCGTCTCGTAAAAGATGTCATGGCAAATGGTTATTTGAGCAAGTTGGTGATGAACCTAATGCTCAGCGAATTAGCACTAGCCATTCCATATAAAATGGATTTCAAGGTGGCTGACCGTTTTGGTCGGTCGGTGCTTGATCGCTTCCGTAATCCATTTATCAACCACAAATTAATCGATATTACGGTTCAATACACGACGAAAATGCGGATGCGCAACATTCCATTGCTCGTTCAATACTACCAGGAATTTGGGAAAGCACCCGAATTATTTGCGATGGGCTTTGCGGCCTATTTGCAATTCATGCATGCGGTGAAGGAAGAAAATGGCAAGTATTTTGGTGATTCGAACGGAGAAATGTATCCGATAAACTGTGATTACGCGGCCTATTTTTACGAGGCGTGGAAAGATTTTGATTTGAAAAAAGTATTAGCAGATACGAGTCTTTGGGGCGCTGACCTAAGCGCATTACCAGGATTTGAAGCAGCAGTACAGAAATACATATAACAAACCTATGAAGGCTTTTTTAAACGAAGATTTTTTATTGCAATCGCCTACGGCGCAGACGCTTTATCACGATTTTGCGGCGAAAATGCCCATCATCGATTACCATAATCACTTGGTTCCTCAGCAAATCGCGGAGGACAAACAATTTGATAACATTACGCAAATCTGGTTGTATGGAGATCACTACAAATGGCGTGCGATGCGTGCCCATGGCGTTGATGAAAAATACATCACAGGTAATGCAAGCGATGAAGAAAAGTTCATGAAGTGGGCTGAAACGGTTCCTTATACGATGCGTAATCCTTTGTATCATTGGACGCATTTGGAATTGCAACGCTATTTCGGTGTAACGGAATTATTGAATAAAGATTCGGCGAAACGTATATATGACCATTGTTCGGCATTACTTCGAACGAAGGAATTTTCTGTGCGGAATTTATTGCTAAAAATGAACGTGAAGGCTCTTTGTACAACAGATGATCCGATCGATAATTTGAGCTTTCATAAGCAAATCGCAGCGAGTGGATTTTCGATTAAGGTATTGCCTACATTCCGTCCCGACAAAGCAATGGGCGTAGATGATGAGCTTATTTTTGTTGAATATGTGAATGCATTAGCAGAGGCTGTGGGTCAATCGATTCGTAATTTAGCCGATTACAAAGCTGCCATAAAATCACGTCACGATTTCTTCCATGAGGCAGGTTGCCGTTTGAGTGATCATGGCTTAGAGCATATATATGCAGAAGAATTTACGAATGAAGAAATTGAATTAATTTTCGAGCGATTAATCACAGGAAAATTGATCAGTAAGAAAGAGAAATGGCAATTCAAATCTGCCATGCTCGTATATTTTGCTCATTTAGATCATGCACGCGGCTGGACCCAACAGTTCCATTTAGGTGCAATTCGTAATAACAATGCCCGTTTATTAGGCGCATTGGGACCTGACACGGGATTTGATTCCATCGGAGATTTTGAGCAAGCGAAACCGCTTTCTGCATTTTTAAACCACTTGGACTCCACGAACCAATTAGCCAAAACGATTCTATACAATTTGAACCCGCGTGATAATGAATTGCTCGCAACCATGACGGGTAACTTCCAAGATGGGACCATCGTGGGCAAGATGCAATTTGGATCAGGCTGGTGGTTTTTGGATCAAAAAGATGGCATGGAAAAACAAATCAATGCGCTTTCGAACATGGGCATGTTGAGTCACTTCGTGGGGATGTTGACGGATTCCCGCAGTTTCTTATCTTTCCCGCGCCATGAATATTTCCGCAGAATCTTGTGTAATTTACTCGGACAAGATGTGGAGAATGGAGAATTACCTGCCGACATCGCTTGGTTAGGTAAACTCGTAGAAGATATTTCGTACAAGAATGCGTCGGCATTTTTTAATTTTGAATAAAGCATGAAAAAAGTAGTCACGTTTGGGGAAATCATGGGACGTTTAAGTCCTCCAGGCTATTCCCGCATTGTGCAAACACAATCATTTAATATCACTTATGGTGGTGGTGAAGCGAATGTTGCAGGAGGCTTGGCCCATTTGGGTATTCCAGCAAAACATGTTACCCGTTTCCCAGACAATGAATTAGGAAAAGCTGCCGCGGGATATTATTCACAGGTGGGCGTTGACACGAGTGATATCGTATTCGGTGAGGGGCGTTTGGGTTTGTACTTTGTTGAATTTGGTGCAGCAATGCGTCCGAGTAAAGTGACTTATGACCGGGCGGATTCAGCATTTGCGAATTTGAGCCCATCGGAATTCAACTGGCAAGAAATCTTCAAAGATGCGTGTTGGTTCCACTGGACGGGCATCAGTCCGGCCATTTCGGAATCGGCGGCACAGACATTACGTGAAGCCATTTCGGTCGCAAATGCCTTAGGTATTACGGTATCGGCAGATGTGAATTACCGAAAAAACCTTTGGCAATACGGAAAATCAGTTCAAGAGGTCATGCCGGAATTGATTGATGGTTGTGATATTATCGTTTGTGGTAAAGGAGATGCAGAAGACATTTTGGGCATCGTTCCCGATGGTAGCACAAAAAGCGGTTGGCATTCTGTCTGCAAACAAATCAAAGCGCAATTCCCACGCTTGAAAAAAATCATCAATACGAAAAGAGGCCAAATATCCGCTTCGCAGAATACACTCGCTGCCATGTCATTTGATGGTGACAAAGTGTTGAAATCTGAGACCGTTGAAATCAGCCAAATCGTTGACCGCATTGGTGGCGGTGACGCTTTCATGGCAGGCTATATCTATGGAAATTTGATCTATGGGGATGAGGAACAATCCTTGGCATTTGGCGTAGCAGCCTCCGCGTTGAAACATACCATTGAAGGCGATATCAATCGGGCGAATTTGGATGAAATTGAATTAGTAATGAAAGGCGACTTAAGTGGTCGTTTAAACCGATAATCATGGCAAGAAATAGCTCAACTGTTGTTTACCAACGCATTTCCGAAACTCCCATTGTTCCTTTGTTTTTCAATGCTGATTTGGGTGTGGCCCAGTCGGTGTTAAAAGCATGTTACGATGGAGGAATTCGCGTATTTGAATTCACGAATCGGGGTGCAGAAGCACCTGCAATTTTTGCCAAACTAATCGACTTCTGTGAGAAGGAATGCCCGGATTTGGTATTAGGTATCGGAACGATTTATGATGCCAAACAAGCCTCTGAATTCATCCAAATGGGAGCGGACTTTATGTTACAACCCTTTACGACACCCGAGGTGGGCGAGATTTGCGCGAAACATGATATTCCATGGATGCCAGGCACGATGACCTTGACGGAGATTCGCAATGCGGAAGTTTTAGGAGCGAAAATCGTTAAAATATTCCCAGGAAATGTCGTAGGACCAGGCTTTGTGAAAGCGATCAAAGGACCCATGCCGCATAGCAAAATCATGGTTACGGGTGGCGTAGAGCCGACACACGAAAGCATGAAGTCCTGGTTTGATGCGGGAGCATCAGCAGTAGGTATGGGGTCACAATTATTCCCGCCTGCATTGATTGCCAAACAAGATTATCAAAGTATTTCAAATACAATTAGTGATTTAATACACATTTATAAGGGTCTAAAATAACCCGAACAAACCCCTCTAAACCATGAATAAAATAGGAACGTATCGCTGGCGAATTTGTGCCTTGCTCTTTTTCGCTACGACGATTAATTACTTGGATCGCCAGGTGATTGGTCTTTTAAAACCGGTTTTGGAAGACCAGTTTAATTGGTCGGAGACCGATTATTCCAACATCGTCATCACCTTCCAAGCGGCTTACGCGATCAGTTTATTGGGATTCGGAGGAATCATCGATCGCATCGGAACAAAATTAGGCTATACCATATCAATCATCGTTTGGAGTATTGCGGCGATGTTGCATGCATTGGCGACAGGAACCTTGAGTTTTGCGTTTATGCGTGGACTTTTAGGATTAGGTGAAGCGGGCAATTTCCCTGCTGCAATTAAGACAACAGCGGAATGGTTTCCGAAAAATGAGCGTGCATTAGCGACGGGAATATTTAATTCAGGCGCAAATATTGGAGCCGTGGCGGCACCCATTATGGTGCCTTGGATTTTGGGCGTTTACGGCTGGGAAATGGCCTTTATTGTCACGGGAGCCATTGGATTCGTTTGGTTGATTTTCTGGTGGTTTTATTACGAAGTACCATCGAAGCATAAGATGTTATCCAAAGAGGAATTTGACTACATCCATGCCGATAAGGAGGAGAAAGATGAGAATCAAGAGCCCGTTAAGTGGGGTCGTTTATTTGGATTTAAACAAACCTATGCGTTCTTGTTTGGCAAGATGTTGACCGATCCCATTTGGTGGTTTTTCTTATTCTGGTTGCCATCGTATTTCAATGAGCGTTTCCATTTAGACTTGAAAAAACCAAGCATGGAATTAATTATCGTATACACAGCCACGACCATCGGAAGTATTGGAGGCGGTTGGTTATCCGGCTGGTTAATTAATAAGGGATGGCCTTCGTTTAAAGCACGTAAATTCTCGATGTTGGGTTTTGCCTTGGCGGTTGTTCCGATTATGATGGCGCGTTATTGCGATAACATCTGGCAAGCGGTTGCATTGATTTCCCTTGCGGCGGCAGCGCATCAAGCATGGAGCGCGAATATTTATTCGATTGCAACAGATATGTTCCCGAAGAAAGCGGTGAGTTCGGTAATCGGAATCGGAGGAATGGCTGGTTCTGTGGGCGGTATTTTCTTCCCCATGATCGTGGGATTCTTGTTGGACAAATATAAAATGGCAGGAGACATCAATGATGGTTATAACATCATCTTCTTACTTTGCGGAAGTGCCTATGTATTGGCTTGGGGGATTATTTATACCTTGGCTCCCAAATTGGAAACTGCGAATATCGATTAGTTGATATAATTTTTTTTATCCCCCTTCGTTAGCTTTGCCAAACCTTTAAGGATTGGCAAAGCTTAAGGGCGATGTCATTTTTACTCGCCAAAGGCAATTTCATATGCGCCCCATCTGCCCGCATAATCGTTACTTGGTTCGTATCCGATCCAAATCCAGCGCCAGGATCTCGCAAAGAATTCAATACAATGTAATCCAGTTTTTTGCGGATTAATTTGGCCTGTGCATTCACCTCCTCATTTTCCGTTTCTAATGCAAAGCCCACCAAAACCTGGTCAGGGTGTTTCATTTCCCCCATTTGGGCTAAAATATCCGACGTTTTCGCTAGGCTTATTGACCAGCTCTCCGCCTGTTTCTTAATTTTTTCATCTGCAATCTGTACTGGCCGATAATCAGCTACCGCTGCAGCCATGATGCCAATATCCGCGGATGGGAATTCCGATAAACAAACGGTTTCCATTTCCGCCGCTGTTCGAACAGGTATAACTCGAATGCCTGCATATTGCACTGTGACATGCATCGGTCCTGCTACCAGCGTCACATCTGCTCCTAACAAATACATCGCTTCGGCAATGGCGATTCCCATTTTCCCCGACGAATGATTCGAGATAAATCGGACAGGATCAATCGACTCTTGCGTGGGACCTGCCGAAATTAAAACCTTTTTCCCTGCAAAATCTTGCTTTCTAAAAACTTGTGAACATAGCGCTTGAATCATTTCTTCCGGCTCAGCCATTCGACCAGGCCCATGTAAACCTGAAGCCAATGAACCTGTATTCACATCCAAAACGAGGGTTCCCCGAGAACGCAATATAGCCATAGAAGCCTGTGTGGCTGGATGTAAAAACATATCCTCGTCCATCGCGGGCGCAACTACCACCGGGCAACGAGCTGAGAGAAAAGTAGCTAATACCAAATTATCGCACAGGCCATTCGCCATCCTTCCAAGTGTATGGCAAGTGGCTGGGGCAATCAACATAACATCTCCCCAAAGACCCAATTCCACATGGTTATTCCAAACGTTATTCTCGTGAAATTCCATCCAAACCGGATGGCCAGAAAAAGTGCTTAACACCAATGGCGAAACAAAATCTTGTGCAGCTTTCGACATGACCACGCGAACCTCGGCTCCCTGTTTTGTCAATAATCGAACCAATATAATGCATTTATAGGCGGCTATGCTGCCTGTAATGCCTAGAATTATTCGTTTCCCCTGTAACATAAGCCCAAAAATAGGTAATATTGCCTGATATTTTAGTCAATGAAACAATTCCAAACACAAGATTCACTTAAATTATACCTCCAAAACACCGGAGGCAGCATCGGTTTTGTCCCCACCATGGGTGCTTTGCATGCAGGACACCTCGCATTGATTAAAGCCGCGCAAGCACAATGTGATCTAGTTGTTTGTAGTATTTTTGTCAATCCCACGCAATTCAATGATCCAAGCGATTTTGAAAAATACCCAAAAACCTTAGCGAATGATTTGCTGCTGCTAAGCGAAATAGGTTGCGATGTGGTTTATACGCCGGATGTTGCCGACCTATATCCTACAGGCATGACGGATTTACCGCATTACCCGCTTGGCCGATTAGAGGAATTGCTCGAGGGCGCTCACCGACCAGGTCATTTCCAGGGAGTTTGCGTAGTCGTAGACCGACTCCTTCAATCTGTAAAACCTGATTATTTGTTCATGGGGCAAAAGGATTTCCAACAAATCGCTGTCGTTCGAAAAATGCTCGAAATCACGCAATCTCAAGTTAATTTAATTGCCTGCCCCACCGTTCGCGAAGCCAATGGATTAGCGATGAGCAGTCGGAATACCCGACTGAACGACGAACAAAAAACACAAGCCTTAGCCATCTATCAAGGATTTAAGAGCGCCTCCGCAGCGGAATTTGAGGCAGCATTGTTGGCAAACGGATTTGATTCCGTCGACTACATTGCATGTTGCGACCCGAACACGTTAGAAAATAAACCTTGGGGAGAACGTCCCTGTCAACTATTAGTCGCCGCTTTTATTGGAGGCGTCCGACTGATCGATAACCACTATATGCCATGAGCTATTTAAAAGAATTCAAAAAAATTACCACACACAGTTTGCTTCTGATGAAGCAGCAGGCTGAACGCATTTCGATGCTCACCTGCTATGATTATTCGATGGCCTTATTATTGGATGCTGCGGGCGTAGACTGTCTGTTGGTAGGCGATAGTGCTAGCAACGTCATGGCAGGACACGAAACGACCTTGCCGATTACACTGGACCAAATGATTTACCATGCCCAATGTGTCGTTCGGGGAACGAAACGCGCACTTGTGATTGTGGACCTTCCTTTTGGTTCTTACCAATCAAATTCCGAAATCGCCTTGTCGTCAGCCATCCGCATCATGAAAGAAACGGGGGCACATGCGATCAAGTTAGAAGGGGGATTAGAAGTAGTCGAAAGTATAAAAAAGATTGTGGGCGCCGGAATCCCTGTCATGGGACATTTAGGCTTAACCCCACAAAGTATTTACCAGTTTGGCTCTTATGCTGTTCGTGCGAAGGAAGAAGATGAAGCCCAAAAGCTTTTGGAAGAAGCTCAGCTTCTACAAGCAGCAGGATGTTTTGGTTTGGTGATGGAAAAAATTCCTGCTGGACTAGCCAAACAGGTGACGGAGACACTCAACATCCCAACCATCGGAATAGGCGCGGGAAACGCTTGCGATGGTCAGGTATTGGTGATGCACGACATGCTTGGAATCAATACAGAATTTAAACCGCGATTTTTACGTCGCTATTTAAACTTAGGGGAATTAATTCCGCAGGCTGTCAAAGCCTATGTTGCGGATGTGAAAAGTCAAGATTTCCCTAATGCGGAGGAATCGTATTAGACTAATCGGTTCGCTGCATTTGGAAAAACTACAGTTGGTTTGAAGGTTTTGGCTAGTTCAAAATCCATCAACGCATAAGAGATGATTATGACGATGTCGCCTACGACCGCTTTCCGAGCAGCTGGGCCATTTAGACAGATAATGCCTGAACCCCGTTCTCCTTTGATTAAGTAGGTTTCAATGCGTTCTCCATTGTTGACATTAACCACTTGAATTTTTTCGTGTTCAAGCATGTTGGCAGCCTCCATTAAATCAGCATCCATGGTGAGACTCCCCACGTAATCGATGTTGGCTTCTGTAACTGTGGCCCGGTGAACTTTGGATTTTAATATTTGTATTTGATACATAAAAAGGCGGAAATTGTGAGCAGCAAAATTACCGAATATAAATTTGAATGAGATGAAATTGTTATTGGATTTTGGGAATTCCCGCTTAAAATATGCGGTTTATGTGGGTGATTCGAAAGTTACCGAGGGATTTATCCCCACATTAACAGAAAAAAATCTGTGCGAAATTCCTCATTTTACGGAGCTTGAATCGATTCATTTAAGTTCGGTCATTGACATACCCCCAGCGATTCACGCATTGATTTCGCCAAAACTAATTCCCAATCAAACAATCATGCGTGGAAATGGCTACGATGTTAGCAGCTTAGGAGAAGACCGGAAACTGATTGCTTTGGGCGCGGGACCTAGCCATTTAAGTATTTGCTTGGGAACCTGTATCACCTACAATCTCGTCAATGAAGCAAATGAATTTGTAGGCGGAGCCATCAGCCCTGGTTTGCACATGCGTGCAGCTGCTATGCACGCGCATACGGCCCATTTACCGCAGGTGGCCCCTCAACATCCTTATCCATCTTTTGGACACGAAACGCAAAGCAATCTTATCGCTGGTGTGATGGCGGGTGTTGAATTTGAAATGCAGGGATTTGTTCAGCAAGCCAAAAAACAAATGCCGAATCTCCAGGTGGTTTTGACGGGAGGAGATGCCCACCACTTTTCAACATTGTACAACGTGGATCCCGATTTAGTTTGGAAGGGAATGCTGATTTGAATATCAGTTAATTGATATAATTTTTTTCTCCAGCCAGCGTTAGCTTTGGCAAACCTTTAAGGATTGCCAAAGCTTAACTTTATCATAATAATGACTTAATCAAGCCCTAACAGATGACTTGTAATTTTGGTAAACGAAAATACAAGCCATGCGGCCAACCTACAAGACAATCGTCATCTCCGACTTACACCTAGGGAGTAAGGGAGCAAAAGCAAAAGAAGTCAACGAATTTCTGAAGTCAAATTCCTGCCATCAATTGATTCTCAACGGAGACATCATCGACGGATGGCAATTAAAAAAAGGAGGAACCTGGAAGAAGAAACATACTGGGTTTTTCCGCGCTGTTTTAAAAATGATGGACCGCTTCGATACAGAGGTCATCTACTTACGCGGAAATCACGATGATTTCTTGGATCAAATCTTGCCCTTGAAAATTGGAAAGCAATTCTCCATTCGTCAAGATTATATGTTGGCATCTCATGGCAAAAAATATTTCATCACGCACGGCGACATCTTCGATAGCATTACTAGCCAAATGAAGTGGTTAGCCTATTTAGGCGACATTGGTTACACCTTTTTATTATGGTTGAATAAGTGGTATAATCAATACCGTTCTTGGCAAGGAAAACCCTATTATTCCTTATCACAAGTCATCAAGCAAAAAGTAAAGGCAGCCGTGAATTTCATCTCTGATTTCGAAGAGAAATTAGCTGAATTGGCGAAAGCTAAAGGTGCCGACGGCATCATTTGTGGTCACATTCACAAAGCAGAGATCAAGCAAATCGATGGGATTACCTACATGAACTCAGGTGATTGGGTGGAATCCTTAACAGCATTGGTTGAAACGCATGCGGGTGAATGGCAATTAATCGATTATCCTAGTTTTGATTTAACATCTGAATTAACAGCAATATGGGCAGATTCATCTTTACCGTCCAAGGAGAAGGTCGCGGGCATTTAACGCAAGCAATTTCCTTAACCCAAATCGCACGCGAAGCGGGACACGAAGTGGTCGGCTATGCCGTAGGCTCCTTTGAAGGCAGAAAAATTCCTGCCTTTTTTGCTGATTTCATCGGCGAGACGCCCTTCATTCAGTACGAAAGTCCTTCGATCAATTATGGCAAAGGGAAATCAGTACAATTAGGTAAAACTGCGATGCAGGCTTTCACCAAATTTGGTACCTATTGGAAGAGTGCCACGCAATTGGGTGAATTCATCGAGGATTTACAACCGGATGGAATCGTCAATTTCTATGAATCCATTACGGGTTTATATAATTTAAAATCGGGCTCTAAAATACCGTGCATGTCGGTAGGTCATCAATACCTCCTGCTCAGCGAGCATTTTGAATCCATTCCCGAAAAAGCGCTTGATCGCTATTTATTGAATGTGAATACCCGGATTACGGCCATCGGCTCTCGAAAATTATTGGGATTATCTTTCCGCGAGTTACCTAACGATACCAAACGAAATATCATTGCTGTTCCTCCCCTACTGCGTCAAGAGGTTAAGTCGATCCAGCCACAAGCTGGAGAGCGCTGGTTAGCCTACTTAACTCATTACCGACTCGCCGATGAAATCATGGCTTGGTCGAAGCAAAATCCGGAAGTTAAATTGGATTGCTTTTGGGATAATCCTACACGCAAAAGTGAATACCAATATTCCGATTCGCTTACTTTCCATCCGATCGATGCAGAAAAATACCTGGATAAAATGACCCATTGCGCAGGTCTTATCTCGACCGCAGGATTTGAGTCGGTGGCAGAAGCCATGTACTTAGGCAAACCGGTTATGATGGTCCCGGTACCCAATCACATTGAACAAATGATCAATGCCCATGACGGTGTCTTATCAGGTGCTGGTGTTCGAGCTCGTTCATTTGATTTGAATATTTTCAAAGACTATTTACCACTCCACAAACCGGTTCAAGATACCTACCAGCACTGGGTTTCTCAGGCTAATTTTGGTTATCAATTGACCGATTTAATTCGTAAACCTGTTGCAAGTCCTACATTCAGCCCACGCAATGAAGGTGGTTTATCGACAAGTTGGTAAAAATTTAATATTTGATTTCCAAGATTAATTGATAATATAGGCTTGGAAATTAGTTACATAAAAGATGAAGTAGAATACAAAAAAAGCCGAAGGATTTTCCTTCGGCTTTTTCATTTAATACTAGATGCGACTAGAATGTATAGCGCGCACCTGCTTGCATCTGCCATCTTGAACCCAATTGATCAATTGAGTAAGGTGTCGTAGGTACTGCAAACTTATATGTTGGATCAGCAGCTGTACCCGAATTAACACGAGATAAACCTAAGCTAGCTGTTGAGTTAAACGTGTTTGGAGAGAAATAAAGTCTTCCCCAATCCTTGTTAATCAAGTTCGTTGCATTGATGATATCCAATGAGAATTGTAATTCGTGACCATTCGATACTTTGATTGCATGTGAAATTTTCATGTCCACGGTTGCATTCCAAGGTGTACGACCACCGTTACGCTCTGTGAAATCACCTTTGCGTGTTTTTAAATACTCATCGCCATTCACGAAATCCATGAAAGCTTGTGCTTGTGTCGCGGCAGAGCCTAATTTAGAATCTGAAACAAAATAACGTTCTGCTTCTGTAGCATCTTTAAATACATAAGCTAAACCAGCTGCTTGTGGTGTATTTGCAATCGTACTGTTCACAAAACCCCATGTAAATGGCGCTCCTGATTGTGCAGAGAATACACCTGAAATTGTCGTTGCCCCAGCTTTCTTCCAGTTAAACGTATATCCAAACTGACCGATAATACGGTGACGAATGTCAAAGTTTGAATACGCTAATGAAGGATTGTTCGGATTCAAAGACTGATTCAACTGCCAGTTTGATTCCATCGAGTTACGAATACCATTTGTCAAGTCATAACTTTGGCCATAGGTATAAGCAGCCATGAAATTAAATCCGAAATCATACGACTTCGTTACTTGCGCTGTTAAGCTAAAACGGTGACCTTCAGACGTGTTCGCTAATTCGTAAGCATTTGAGAACGAAGTATTCAATTTCTGACCTGTTGCGCCGCCCGACAAGTAAATAGGCATTTGACGTTGCGTATCGTAGCTATAGTACTTCACAGAATCTTTCAAGTTAACCATTTGGAATTTCAAGTCAGATAAGGTTTTTGTATAAATACCTTCCAACGTAATCTTGTATCCATTGATCGTTTTATCAACAGCTAAACTACTTCTCCAAACCTGTGGCATTTTGAAGTTATTTGCCATCGCATCTACTTGAGTCAAACTCTTTTGACCATTGTTGAAGGCAAACGTTTTTGCTCCGTCTTTCAACACATCTCCTACGTTTTTACCTGCTACGTTATTCACGTCAAAGGCACCGTAACCAACACCATCATTGTAGAAGGCATAACCTAACCAAGCAAATGGGATACGACCCGTGAAAATACCTGTTCCACCGCGAACGATCGTCGAGCGATCACCGTTCACATCGTAATTGAATCCTAAACGTGGAGAGAATAAGATTTGACCAAAGATTGAATTACTTACTTTGTTCAATGGCGTTGCTGCTGTATAAGTCGTACCAGCATTCACATCCGTTGGAGTACTAGCCAATTTCGGGCTTAAGTTAGGAGCGTCTGTGCTAGCTAAGTCAAAACGAATACCTGGAGACAATTTGAATTTCTCATTCACTTGAATTTCATCTTGTGCGTAAACGCTGTACAAACCTACATTAAAAGTTGCATAGGGATTGTTGTAGATGTAATCACGATCGTTGTTTGTGAAGCTGTAAGATCCACGAACACGGTTTACGTTGGAAGCTAAGAAATCTGCTACACTCTTGTAAGCCACACGGCCATTCCAAGAATTCACAAAACCATAGTTGATGTTGTATAGCTCATTATGCGTTCCCACTAAGAATGTGTGATCTCCTTTGAACCACGTGAAGTTATCTGTGAATTCAAAAGTTTTTTGCTTCATGTTGAACACGGTCGCCTCACGCTCATTCCCTAAGAAGATTGTTCCACCGTTTGCTGCAATTTCCACTTGCGGGAAAGCAAAGTTTGAACTAGAAGGTGTACGGTAATCTTGAATATCTGAGTAACCTAAAATCAAACTATTTGATGCGCTACCAAAATGGCTTTTTAATTCCGCAACCGTTGAATTTGTTTGATTATGCTGTTTGAAGTCCATAGAACCAAAACGGAAGTTGGCCGCGTCACGCTCTAAATTCGAAGCTTCTGAAATAACATAGCTGTTACGAATAGACAATTGATGCTTATCCGAGATATTCCAATCCAAACGGTTGAAAAACTTCGTGCTTTGTGAGTAGATAGAGTAGTCGCCAAATGCACCAGCATCAAATCCGTAATTTGATTTCAAGAAAGATGAAATTTGATTCGCAGTTGCCTCATCAATAACACCACCTTTATCGCCCGCTTTGTAGAACAAAGGCTCGTTACGACGTGTAATTTCTTCGTTGGTAAATAAGAACAATTTGTTCTTAATCAAAGGTAATCCCAAACGGAAACCTGTTTGATAATCTGAATAACCGCTCGGAATCGCAGCGCCATCACCCGCATTATTCGGGCCAGTTAAAAATGCATTACGACCGTATCCATAAACAGAACCCTTTACTTGGTTTGTTCCTGTACGCGTCACCGCGTTGATAGAACCACCGGTAAAGTTTCCGATTTTCACATCGTAAGGGGCTACATATACTTGAACATCTTGAATCGCATCCAAAGAGATAGGATTCGTACGTGTACTAGATCCTGGCATACCTGAAGTTCCTGATTGACCTCCTAAGGATGGGCTAAAACCAATCGCATCGTTGTTAATTGTTCCATCGACCGTAACGTTGTTGTAACGGAAGTTGGTTCCCGCAAACGAGTTACTCGAGCTTCCTTGAGGCGTCAAACGCGTCATGTCTGTTAAACTACGATTCAATGTAGGAACCGCTTTGATTGCAGTTTCACTGATTGTAGTCACAGAACCGGTACGTGTACCGCCTTTATCAGCCTTCACAACAACTTCTGTCAACGTAGTCGTTTCTTCTGAAATGATCACATTCACGTTCGGATTTGCGCCCAAAGTCAAGTTTAAGTTTTCAGCTTTAAATGTTTGATAGCCTACGAATGAAACCGTTAAGGTATATGGACCACCTGGGTTCATGTTGGCTAATACGAAATTCCCATCCATTTGCGTTGCTACGCCATAACGCGTTCCTGTAGGTGTGTGTACCAAAACGACGTTTGCGCCAGGGATTTCTTCTCCTTTGGCGTCTTTCACTTTACCACTTACGGTTGAAGTTGTGATCTGCGCATTTGCATCAAATGCAAAAACGGCTAAGATGATCATGATCAGCGCGGTTGCCGACTTGCTAAAATTGTACATTTTTTATATTGGTTGTTTTAACGAGTGCAAAGGTAAGTCGCACATACAAATCCAATGTTAAGAAATTGTTAAAAGAATATAATCGTAACATTAAGAAGAGGGCGTGAAACAAAAAAAGAGGCCTGAAAATGAATTCAGGCCTCTTAAACGAAATAATATCGATAATACTTATCCCGTAATCCAACGGAATAAAACGAATAAGGTTGCCGATAAAATGATCGTGATGGGCAAGGTTAATACCCATGCCATGACAATATTTTTAACTGTGCCACCTTGTAAATTTTTAATACCACGATTGGCAACCATCGTTCCAGCAATACCGGAAGATAAAACGTGAGTCGTACTCACGGGCCATTTGTAAGCTGTTGCTAATCCAATGGTTAATGAAGCGATTAATTCAGCAGATGCTCCTTGTGCATAAGTCAAGTGATTCTTTCCAATTTTCTCACCAATCGTTACGACAATACGCTTCCAGCCTACCATGGTTCCTAAACCTAGAGATAGTGCTACTAGCCACATCACCCAAGCCGGTGCAAAATCGGTAATCCCAGCAATTCCACTTGAAGAACTTGCCCCAAAACTAAAGAAAGGAGCCTTTTTACCGGCTGTCGCTCTTTTTAAAGCATTTAAATCTGTTGCAGATAAAGCTACGGATTCGCTTTCAATTAACTTTTTAGCATTTTTATTAATTGTCAACGCTGCCTTACGAATTTGGAATTTTTGATCTACCGATAGTTTGGCTGTTGTTAGCCCGTCAACTAAAATCGTATCTAATTCATCACCTGCTTTCAGTACTTTGTGATAGCTTTCTACTTCTTTCTCCGACAAAGGAACTGTATCAATTTTAGCAACAATTTGTCTCACTTGTGTCAAGCTCGTTTTCACTTCCACCAGGTCCAAATTTGTATTTACAGCAAAGTATCCCGGTAGGAAAGCGATTAAGATAACCATCACTAAACCGATACCTTTTTGACCGTCATTCCGACCATGAAAGAAAGAAACAAGCGTACACGTTGTAACCAAAATAGCACGAATCCACATAGGTGGAGGTGTATTTTTCTTAGGCTCTTTGAAGATCGCTTTATTCTGAACGGTCTTCTTCAAGATATACATCAAGATGATCGCCAATGCAAAACCAAACAAGGGAGATAGCAATAATGCCTGTCCAATTTCGATTGCTTTATCCCAGTTGATCGCCGAAATTCCTTTATTTGAATTCTCCGGTAAAAGTGCGTGACCTACCCCAATACCGATAATAGAACCAATCAATGTATGTGAACTAGAGGCTGGAATACCTAAATACCAAGTACCCAAATTCCATAAAATAGCCGAAATCAATAAAGAAAGCGCCATCGCCATGGAATGATAAACATTGGAATCTATAAGCAATTCCGTGGGTAACAAACCAATGATACTCATAGTGACACCCACCCCTCCTGTCAATAATCCTAAGAAGTTCATAAAACCAGACCAAACTACCGCCTGCGTTGGTTTCAATGAATGCGTGTAAATTACCGTTGCAACAGCATTAGCTGTATCATGAAAACCGTTGACAAATTCAAAGGCACATGCTGCGAATAAGCAGAAGAACAACAAAAAGAGGAGAGTTGGATCGAGTCCGAACATAGGAATTTATTTAAGGAATTCGAAATTTAACAAAATTAACAGAAAGCACACAGTCGAATATTAAGGAATTGTTAAGAAACCAGTAAGTCTAGTATTGAAAAAGTGGCAGAACAATGTCCTGCCACTTGATAAGAATCATTAATCAAATTAGAAAACTATAAACTTATTTAATCAACCACATTTGGTCGTTAATATCATCTTTGCCTGCGTATTGACTTGAAATTGCGGCATTGTAATTTGTTGCATTCGCAGTTCTTTCTGTTGTAGGATACAACCAACGCAAAGCGATACGACCAGAATTACCATTACCAGCTCCTGTTGAAAATGCTGGAAATCCAGTTCTTCTCCAGTTGAAGTAAGCCTCCATACCCGAGTTCATGAAGAATGCCGCATATTTTTGTGATACAATTTTTTCGATTGCATTGGTTGCATCATATGCAACTGAAGATTGCGCATAGTATGTATCGAAATTAAAGTTCACCGTATACTTCGTTAAATCAGCGGCATCTTTTGTACCTGTTTTAGAATAAGTCATTGTATTCGCTCCTTCTACGATACCATAGAATGCTTGCGATGCCTTAATTCCTTTTTTGTACCAATCTTCTGCCGAACCTGACGCCCATCCACGAGCATATCCTTCCGCGATATTGAAACACAATTCTGGATACCCTACGATGAAAGTATTTTCACCCACATAGTTTTGATAATAACGTCCACGGTTTTGGAATGAATAGATCCCTGGAGCAAATCCAGCGCCATTCGACAAACCTGCATTTTTCGCCATGTCATCTAATACATCACCAGAACCAGCACCACGGTATGCCGTGTAGTCTGAAGGCAATTTACCTGCTTTCAAATCCGCACCTGTAGGCTCACATGTAACCATTACACGAGGATCTTGTGTTTTTGACAAAAATCCTACATAGGTAGATGCCATATTTTGACGTGTCGCATCAAAACCAAAATTGTCTGGATTGGAAGGATATTTATTAAAGCTATTCCACACAAATTGCAATGATTCACCATTTGAACCTAACAATGGATACTTGGTTGGATTACCCACCATTTCAGCAAATTTTGTCTTTACGGCTAAATCTGTATCCGTATCTTTTTTAGATAAAGTAATCAACACACGCAAACGATAAGCATTGACAACTTTTTGCCATTTTTTCAAATCTCCACCGAAATAGAAATCGCCAGAAATCGTTTGTCCACTTGCGATCAACGTAGTTAAATCCGTATTTGAATCATCTAACCATTTTAAAATTTGGGTATAGATAACTTTTTGTGAATCATACTTAGGAGACGTATTTTCGATACCCTTCAAGGCTTCGGTCATTGGCAAATCACCTACACGCTTCGACATTTGATCAAAGAAATATGCACGGAAAAACTTACCTAAAGCTGAGTAACCATTCACATCTGCTAAGCCCGCTTTCTTTGCCTCCTCTTCCATCTTGATCACATTTTTCAAGGTGGTATATTGGTTCGGCATTTGGCCTAAGTTATACTCATTATTTGCATAATAGTTATAGTTTGAACAGAAGAACTGGTTCCAGCGCATCTCTGCCGAGAATGGCCGACCATTATCATTCAAAACATTGTATTCAACTGCCTGCAACACTAAAGATGCAGGAACTTGTACCGCACGGTTGGAATCTTTTTCCAGTTGGTCAAAGGTCTTCTCGCAACTGCTCAACGTAAGCATTGAGAAACCTAAAACGCCTAAAATTATATTTTTAACTTTCATTGGATGTTTCATTTATAAGAATGAATAAATTAGAATGTGAAGTTTAAGTTAACCCCGTAACTTCTCACTGAAGGAGTTTGTGGACTCGAAGAACCATCTGTCAAATATTGAGACAAATCGATGTCTTTCTTCTCCGCGAAATACAACAAGTTGCGACCTACAAATGATACGTTTGCGTTTGAAACATATTTACCAAACCATTTTGATGGAAGCTTCACACCTACAACCACTTCTTTCAACATACCGAAAGAACGGCTCATCAAGTTTCCTTCATTTGTATTGTAGTAACGACCCACGTAATCTTGAACATAAGTTTTTACAGTATTAGGAGCGAATTGCAAATCAGCATAGTTGGTAACATTTCCGTTTGCATCATATTTGATTGCAACACCATTGCTAACTACAACACCTTGACCTACGAAAGCTTTTACGCCTAAAGCATCTTGTGGACGCGCTTCAGCAAAGATTCCTTGTGTCGTTCCGATGTGACGACCACCACGGTAAGCTTGTTGTTGCGTATAGTTAACAATCACACCACCAATACGACCATCAAACAAGAAACTCAAAGTCACATCTTTGTATTTGAATTTGTTATTCAAACCAAATACGAAATCAGGGTTTTTATTTCCTAAATATTGAGATTGTGTTCCTGAAACAGTTACTGGAATACCACCTGCTGTGTTAATCATTTTACCATCTGGCGTACGAACAAATGCTGATCCGTATAATTTATCTGTACGATCACCTACTTTTAAGAACGTGTTCAAGCTATTGATACCTGGATAGATATCTGTTAAGCGCTCTTCGAAAGTTGAGTAGTTCGCTAACACATCCCAAGAGAAATCTGCTGTTTGAATCGGAGTACCTGTAACCGAAATTTCAAATCCTTTTTTCTGCGTTTTGATACCATTCACTAAAGCAGATGTATAACCTGAAGTAGAAGAGATAGGTAATGAGAAGATTGAAGGACCATCATTTGAAATAAAGTATGCTGCGTCAATTCCGATACGGTTTTTGAACAAACGTAAGTCCATACCAAATTCAGTCTGCGAAGTTTCAGATGGATTCAAATTCGGATTGCTTAACTCATTTCCATAAGTTGCACCTGTTTGGTTATTGTAATAAAAACCAGTTGAATAAACCGTATTATTTTGATACGATGGGCCATCATAAGGAGATGCGTAGTTTTCGCCCGAATAGGTTCCCATACGGTTATCAATCGTAGATGATGTCAAACCATCTTTAACGTTTGCATAAGATCCACGGAATTTCAAGAATGAAATCGTTTCAGGCAAATTCACATAATCAGACAATACTGTTACTGCACCGAAAGATGGATAGAAGAATGTGTTTTTACCTGCAGGTAAAGTTGACAATTTATCCATACGACCTGTAGCAAATACCGTCAAATATTTCTTGTAAGAAAAGTCAGCTGAATAATACGCTGAAAGCACTTGCATGTCTGAACCGAAGTTAGCTACCTGAACAGGATTAGCTGAGTTCGAGAAGTTGTATAAACCTGGAACGTTCAAGTAGTTAGTTGTTGCGAACATCGACTTGTATTGGAAAATACGTTGAGATGCACCCGCATTAATTTTAGTACTGAAACCTGGTAATACTTCTTTGTCAAACGTCAACAATAATTCGGTGTTGTTTTCGAATAATGAACGACGATCTTCACGGTAATCTCCACGACGCTCATCACGTCCGTAAGTACCTGCTGAATAAGGGAATTTCTCTGTACGTAACATGTCCCAAGTCGTAACTTGTGTACGAGCTAATAAATTCAAATTCTCGTTGAACGTATAACGCAATGCTGCTTGACCTACGATATCTGTCTTGTAGTGTGAACGCAACCACTCATATGACATGAAATATGGGTTGTTGTAACGTTGGTATTCCGCATAAATTTGTTGGATACCCTCTTTACCTTTTTGCCAGTAATTACGCATATCATCGATATTCCAGTCGGCACCAGCCCAATAAACGATGTTATAAATGATCGAGTTAGGACCGTAGTTAACATCTGGAATATTTGGCGTGTATTGACGGTTATATTGTAAGTTCGACTCAAACTTTAATTTGTTTGAGAACTTGTAATCTGCCGTGATATTGAAGTTGGTCATGTTCAACTGTGTATTTGGAACAATACCCTTCTGGTAGATATGCGATGTAGAGAAACGCAAATTATATTTCTCCCCCGTTGCAGCAACTGAAACGTTATTCGTAGATAAAACACCTGTTTCTAAGAAACGCTTTAAGTTGTCTTTACCGCGTGCGATCCAAGGTGTTCCTTGACGTATACCTGTAATTGGATCTACTGGTGAATCATATTGAGGAATCAATTGGCCGTTAAAACGAGGGCCCCAACCACCATCGTAGTCACCATCATTTAATCCACCCCCTTTACCATCACCGAAAGCATAAGAACCGTGATCACCAGGACCATACTCATCTTGTACTTCTGGAATTGCATAGAAACCACTTTGTAGTTGCGTTGAAGAATTCACTTCTACTGAAAACCCACGCTTGTCAGATGAACCACGTTTTGTTGTAATTAAAATCGCACCATTTTTTCCGCGGAAACCATAAAGCGCAGAAGCAGAAGCTCCTTTCAAAACTGAATACGTTTCAATATCATCTGGTGAGATATTCCAAGTATCTGAGTTTATCGGCACACCATCTACTACATATAGGATTGTTGAACTACCACGCAATGAAATATTTGGCTTTCTCATCAACTCAGGTTGTGAACCGATTGTTAAACCAGCGACACGACCTGATAATGCATTGATTGCATTGGGTTCACGCGCTTTGATTGTTGCAGAACCGTCTACCGACTGAATGGCAACACCAATTTTACGCACATCTTTCTTGATACCCAAGGCAGTTACAATCACTTCTTGTAATTGTTTATCATCTGAAGTTAAAGCGACATTAATAGTCGATTGTGTTCCCACAGCAACTTCTTTTGCCGAGAATCCAATCATTGAAAATTGCAAAATTGCATTATCGCCTACTTGGATCGAAAATTTACCATCAGCACTTGAAGTAGTACCTTTCGAACTTCCTTTTAATCGAATGGAAACGCCAGGAACTGTTGCGTTATCATTGGCTGAAACAACCGTACCACTTACGGTACGGCTTTGGGCTAATGTAACCAAGCCCGAACAGGTAATCATTGCAAAAACGAACCAAAACGCAAGTTTCGATCCCTTTTTCACAAGTAAATTGGGTAGATAGTTTTTCATTTTTGAATTGTTTGTTAAAAATTTTCACAAAACTACCGCTAGCCTTTTAGCCCAAAATAGAGTGCTTGCTAAATTATTGTTAAGAAAAGTGCGCCTATGTTTTCGAATTGTTAAGGATCTGAACGATTGCCAAAATGAGCGTACTTAATCTTCAAAAAATACAACAAATAAATGCTTAACAATTTCATCACAATGCGCTAACGATGGATTAATCTCCAATGTGGATATTCGAAAAAATATTACCATGAAAGCAATTAAATTAGTGGTCTTTGATATGGCGGGAACAACCGTCCTGGATCAGCATGAAGTTGAAAAATGCTTCAAACAAGCTGCCCTAAAAAATGGCCTAAATTCATCTGACGAACGTATACTTGCCTTACAAGGCTATGCCAAACTTTGGGTATTTCGCACCTTGTGGACAGAACAGCTGGGGGAGAACAATCCACTGACCGAGGAATTAGCCCAAAAATCCTTTCAAGACTTCAAAAGCATTTTGGAGAATCACTACCGGACCGAACCGGTTTTACCTACAGAAGGTTGTTTAGAAACGTTTGAATTTTTACACAAGCAAGGGATTTACATCGCATTGACTACCGGGTTCTACCGCGAAGTTGCTGATATCATTTTATCCAAATTGGGCTGGGGACAATCCTTGAATCGGGACTATAAAAACATTAACAATAAATCGGGCATCCACCTTTCTGTTACGCCCGACGAAGTGGGAGGAAAAGGCAGGCCTGCTCCCGACATGATTGAATACGCGATGCGTCAATTAGGAATCACCGATAAACAACACGTTATCAACATCGGTGATACACCTGTCGACTTACAATTTGGCATCAATGCGGGTGTCGCTCATGCGTTAGGCGTTTGCAATGGAACGCATACACGGGAACAATTAGCGAAGCATGCGAACGATGGATTACTCAATAATATTTCAGATTTAATTGATTTCATTCAACATGATTAAAAACAAAAAATACGATTTGATTATTGTCGGAGGAGGTGTAATAGGCACATTTTGTGCTTACCACGCCCTGCTCAAAAATAAAAGTGTTCTATTATTAGAGAAAGATGCTCAACCCTATGAGGCAAGCTTTCGAAACTTTGGACAAGCGGTTCCTTCTGGCCAACGGCTAGATACTTGGTTTGAACATGGAAGAAGGTCCCTGAAAATATACAAGGAACTACAAGAAGAACTCGATATTTCACTGGTTCCAAACGGATCTTGGTATGTTGCTTCGGATGATGAAGAACTAGGTTTACTCGAGGAAATGAGTGTGCTCTTAAACGAACGTGAATATAAAAATCGCTTATACACGGCCAAGGAAACGAGCGAAATTAACCCACACTTTAAAAAAGATTATGTCAAAGGAGGCTTATTCCTACCAGAAGAAGCATCATTAAACCCTTTGGTCATGGTTCACCGCGTTCGCGAATATTTAATTAAAAGCATGGGGCTGCATTACCAAAATTTATGCCCTGTTATTGGTGTAGAAAAAAAACGGGGTATCGCCATGTTGACTACTGCCAATAAAAAAACTTATTGGGCAGATGATGTCATTTTAGCGAATGGTCGGGATACTCAATTCCTCTTTCCTGAACATTATCCGAGCGATGAATTAAAAGTGTGCAAATTGCAAATGATGCGATTGGCTCCACAGAAGAAAATTCTAAAATCCAATATCTTAACTGGGCTTACGATTCGTCGGTACGAGAGTTTTCATTCATGCCCATCGTATCAAAAACTCAGCACGAAACCTGAACATGCTCCATTCAAAAAATATGGTATTCACATGCTTTTCAAGCAAGCAGATGATGGCTCCATTATTTTAGGGGATTCACATGAATATGCGCCTGTGCATAAAAGTGCTAATTTTGGATTTGAAATTTCCCGTGAAATCAATGAGCTGATGTTAGCTGAAGCTAAACGCATCACCAACTTAGAAAAATGGGATGTTGATCAAACCTGGGCGGGTTATTACTTACAAGGCACGGAGTCGGAAGTTTTTACCAAAACCATTGACGATGTGATTCACATCATTAACGGGATCGGAGGAAAAGGAATGACGACGAGCCCGGGTTTTACACAGAATTACATCAAAAATTTATATCTCTAAGATGAAAAAAATCATTCTATTCTGCTTGTGCAGTATCAGTATATTTGCTCAGAACAAACCTAAAAACATCTTGTTTTTAGTAGGTGATGGCATGGGAGTGAGTCAAATTTATGCTGGTTTAACTGCCAATAAAGGCCATTTGAATTTAGAACAATTCAAGGTGATTGGATTTCATCGTAACCAAGCGTCCGACAATTATGTGACAGATTCCGCAGCGGGCGCAACGGCTTTTGCGACAGGAAAGCAAACGTATAATGGGGCGATCGGATTGGATTCGTTGAAGCAACCAAGTGTTAGTCTTTTGGAGCTTGCTGAACAAAAAGGTTTATCCACGGGGCTAGTTAGTACGTGTGATATTACTGACGCCACACCTGCTTCGTTTATCGCTCACCAATTCAAGCGTGCGATGCACGAAGAAATTGCAACAGATTTCTTGAAAACAGATGTTGATGTGGTAATCGGAGGGGGTCGCAAATATTTTGAGGCACGCCAAGACAAGCAAAATTTATTGGACACCTTGCGTAAAAAGAATTACGCAGTTTTGGGGGATATTGCTTCGATGGAATCGATCCACCGTGGCAAATTAATTAACCTATATGCGGCAGAAAATCCGGTAAAAATGTCGGAAGGTCGTGGAGATGCCTTGTTAAAATCCACCCAAAAAGCGATCGAACTTTTGTCCCAAAACAACAAAGGGTTTTTCGCTTTGATAGAAGGTTCTCAAATCGATTGGGGCGGCCATGCGAACGATGCACCTTATGCCATTGCTGAAATGATTGACTTCGACAAAAGCATCGGATATGTATTGGAATTTGCTCGTAAAAATAAGGAGACGTTGGTGATTGTCACGGCCGACCACGAAACGGGAGGTATGGCGCTGATGGGTGGCGATATGAAAACTGGCGAAGTAAAAGCTGCGTTTACAACCAAAGGACATACGGGGCAAATGATTCCCGTTTTTGCTTTTGGCCCAGGCGCTGAAAACTTCGCAGGGATTTATCACAACTATGATTTATTTACCAAAATGCGGGACGCTTTGCATTTAGGTCAAAAATAGATTGTAAACTTTTCATGTGAGTTTCGAAAGCCCACGGCCTGATAAAAGGCGTGGGCTTCTTTTCTTCGCTTATTCGATGTTACTTCCAGCGAGGCTGCTCCCATCATTTGCACTTGTTGGACGACATCTTCAATCAACTTCTTTCCATAGCCCTTTCCTTGTTGGGCATCCGTGACAATCATTTCTTGAATTTCACAGACCAAACCCTGGTGGTGCAATAAGTATTGCCCCTTGCAAGAAACAAACCCGATGATTCCATTCGTCGAGCATTCTAATACCCGCAACAGAGTCATCGGATCAGCTAGGTAACTAGTTAGAATTTGATTAAAAATCGAAGGATCCGCTTGAGTATTTTCTAACTCATTTAACAGTAGAATTAGTGCTTCGGAATCCGTCGCATTCGCATCCCGGATTGATAGATCATTTGGCATATTACGAAATCATTATCGTGGTATAAAATGTGCTTAAAATAAGCAATAGGCCATTTTATTCCAACATTGTAGGCGCTAATTTAAGTAAAAATTCGCCATGAACACATTGATAGAAAAAATAGAAAATCTCTTTCTAAAAGCCGGTGATTCTGAATATGGAGGAGAAGCGGTTACCCAAGGTGAACATGCGCTTCAAGCCGCATTTTTAGCCAAATCCGAAGGCTATGACGCGCACCTCGTTGTTGCTTGTTTATTGCATGATGTAGGCCACATGCTTCATGCTTTACCCGATGATGCACCCGAGCAGGACATCGATGATTTACATGAGGAATTAGGCTTTCGATTCCTGGAAAAATATTTTATTGATGCGGTTGCTGAACCCGTGCGACTGCACGTGGACGCTAAACGTTATTTGTGTGCAAAAGAATCTGAATATTTAGGCCAATTGAGCGAACCTTCTCTGATCAGTTTAGCCTTACAGGGTGGCCCTATGTCGGCAATAGAATGCCAAGCATTTGAATCCAATCCGTTTTATCGGGTAGCGGTCCAGCTCCGACGAATTGATGACCTAGCTAAAATTCCTAATCTGGCGGTTGATCCTATCAGTGCATACCGGGAAATGTTGAAAATAAGCGCCAAATGATCGCCCACATTTCACGCGAGCATAAATCGTTTTCCTTCGCACATTGGACAAAGCATCCGCTGTGGTCGATGGTGGCAGCATTTGGTTGCTATTTCTGTGTCTATGGCTTTCGTAAGCCTTTTACAGCGGGGCAATATGTGGATCAATATTGGTTGGGAATCCACTGGAAATCCATCTTAATTTCCTCCCAAATTGCGGGATATATGCTCTCCAAATGGTGTGGCATCTTCTTTGTATCTTCCATTACTTGGGAAAAACGAGCACGGGCCATTCTCATAAGTATTTTGTTTGCCGAATTGGCATTACTCGGTTTTGGAATTATACCAAAACCCTGGAATTTGGTATTCCTTGTCATGAATGGACTTCCATTAGGAATGATTTTCGGCTATATTCAAGGCTTCTTGGAGGGAAAGAAGAATACGGAACTTTATATTGCTGCGCTCGGATCCAGTTTCATTCTGGCAGATGGAGTGTCCAAATCTGTGGGTATAAACATCTTAAATTGGGGCGTTTCTGAGACATGGATGCCCTTTTTTGCTGGCCTATTATATGCCATACCTTTATTGTTTTTTGTATGGATGTTGACGCGCATTCCCAAACCAAGTGAACAAGAAGTAGCGGATCGAGCAGAAAGGACACCGATGAATCAAGCCGATCGAATTCATTTGGTGAAACAACTCTGGCCGGGAATATTTACAATTAGCATCCTGTATTTATTCGCATCATTATTACGCGGTATGCGATCTGATTTTGCCCCCGAAATCTGGAAATATCTGGGCTTTAAAAGCTTGCCTGAAACGTATTCTCAGACAGAAATTTGGGTAACGATAGGAATTCTTGCCATCAATGGCAGTTTGGTGCTGATACGAAGCAATTACAGGGCTTTTTTTACGAGTATATTGGCGATTGCAACAGGATTTCTGCTTTTAATCATAGCAGGTTTTTGGGGCATCGAATCGATGGGACCCTTTTGGCTAATTGTTCTAACAGGTTTTGGTATTTACCTACCTTATTTAACCATTACGACATCCGTTTTTGAGCGGATGATTGCGATTACGCGACATAAGGCCAACATCGGTTTTTTAATGTATATCGTAGACTCTGTGGGCTATTTAGGATACAACGTATTACTCCTTTCCATTGGATTTATTTTCCCAAACCTCGATATACCAGAATTATTTTTTGCTTGGGTAAAGCTGCTAGGAATCGCAGGAATGGCACTTTGCTTGATTTCAAGTGCCTATTTTATCAGAAAACTAAAGCAATAAGGACTTTGGTTTGACGCTGGCAGGGTCATACCTGCCAGCCTAGATCTTATTAATTATTTTTTCGCCGATTGAAAATTCAATCCCATAAGTACTGAAACCTTATGGATCAATTCGCGCTGATAAACTTGCTCTTGCGTTTGAACTTCGCCTAAAGCTGGCACCTTCGCCCCAATCATCGCATACCAAATCTCATGGCAATCATTTACCTTATCACCATGCGATGTCCATTGTGCCTTAATCTTATCCCCACGCCCATGATCAGTCGTAATTAAAAGCGTCGTTTTACCTTTATACAAAGGATCAGACTCTACGAAATTCCAAATTTCAGATAGCCAAGCATCGAATTGATGAGAAGCATTCAAATAGTGACCATAATGTCCTTCGTGCGCAAATTCATCCGTCTCACCATAAGAAATGAACAACGCTTTGGGTTTCTTATTTTTCAAATAATCCATCGCTTGAAAATGCATAAATCCATCCAATACCTCCGCATCCCCAAAGGCACGAAAAGAATCTTTTGTCATGCGCGATAACAAGTCACTATCTTGCGTTTTCAAATAACTTTGATACGAATCAAATGCATTCACCACAGGGAAACCTGCACGCTTTTCATTCAAAATACGATCAAATGCATCCCATGCACCGAAAGCCGCTACAGAACCTTTATAGGCCGACATTCCATTTAAATATTCGAAAAAATTCGTGTTGGGATTCGCCTTATAATCATTTGAATTAACAGCCGTGTCAACTTGACCCGTCAACAACTCGCTATACCCAGGATAGGAAAACCAATACGGGTTTGCCACATTGACCAATGAACCCAATGAACGATTCCCGTGTAATTGACCCTTTTTAGCGACTGTATTCCAAAAAAATGGCATCAATTTCGCTCTACGCTCTGCAAGCTCAGGTGCCCAATAATTCTTGATGATGTTGGCACTATCACCATGGTGAAAACGTTTGACTTTTACGATAGATGTATCTACTCCACCAAAAACTTCTTGCCAACGAAAGCCGTCCGTCATGATAACAATAACACGGTGATCATCTGATTTTTGAGCTTGAATGGCAGAAAAACTACACAAACAAATAATAGATAAAAGCAATTTCTTTAGCATGTGATATATTTTAATGTAAAACCCAAAGTTAAAATAATCATTTTATGCGTGGGTTAAGCCTAAATAAACATGATGTTAATTGTTTTTTGCTCCTTGATCTGCCCAAGCCTTGATAAGTGCGATTTCGCAGTCCATTAGTCGGCCGCCCTTAGGCATATAAGCCTTACCTGTTGACGAAATCATGATGGAATTATACAGCTCCCCAGACCGACCAGATAAGGCGATTTGGTCATAATTTTCAATGACTATCCCTCCATAATGATTGACAGCATCGTGACAAGACAAACAGTTATTCTTTATAATAGGAAATACATCCTTCTGATAACTGATTGTCGCCGGTGGCGTCGCTGTACAGCCTGGAACGGATGCCGCATCTTGCTTGATACATGAGCAAGCAATCCAAACAAGAAATGCCGGCAGGAATCCTACCGACATTTTCCTAATTACACCAATATAAATTCTTGACTCACACATTATTTTCCTTGGTGATAAACCCAGCGGTTTGTGTGAATATTATAACTTAACGTTGAATCTGGCCACTCGACATAATCGCGCATGACCATATACTCGTTTATATTCCCTTTTTTAACTAACTCACGGAACAAAAATGCGCCGCGCTCTAGTACTAATTCCTCCGACAAATGCGGCGTATTAATAATCTCTTTAAAGTTCTTAGGCATCAGACTAGCACTGTCTAACGTAAAACTTCCTACCACTCCTCTTCGGTACATTTTCAAATTTCCGACAGGGCGCACCAAAAAATAATAATAGATTCCTGAAGGATCCTTTGTCAAATTGACCAAGGAATATTTGGGTAATTGCTTCGCATAATATGAGCGAAATTCCGGCTTAAATCGCGTGGAATCACTCGCATACGTTGCATTTTCAGCGACATAGGTAATCATATTCGTAACTAATGAATCCTGCTGTCCTTGATTAAAATAATATGCGGGTTTATTGGTCTCCGACTTGCAAGCAACAAAGCCCAAAAAGGTTAAAATAAATAGGTAATGTTTCATGTTTTATATTGGTTATAAAAAAGGGGCCAACACACAATGTGCGGCCCCTTTTACTCATTTAAATTACTTTACGTAAACAATTGATTGTGGAGCAAATTCAGACCAACCCGTTGTCCAGTCAGTTGATTTAAATGCACCTACATAATCCGTAGCTTCAAAGAATGAAGGCAAATCAGATTTCAATTTTGGACCGATCAAAGACTCTGTAGTACCAGTTGTCAACACGAATGTTGGACGACCTGCAGACCATAAAGTAGATGACAATCCCATGTTCGCGTTAGAACCTAAGATCTTGTTTCCAGTCAATGACTTGAACCAATCTTCTGGAGATTTGTCTCCAATTAAAATAGCTGCACCATTTGTACCTGAAGCCATGTTCTCGAAACCTGGAACCGCAACACCCATTGGCTTCACGTTAACAGACCATCCTAAACCGAAACCACCTGGTCCCCATCCTTCAACACCAGCAAGAACAACGTTTTGCAAATCGATATCACCATTTGCAGCGTTAACTTTCGCTGAACCTTTTTGGCTATCAATGTAAACACCGTATGGATATCCCGTGATAACTGTATTGTATAATTTTTGCTTGTTGTTACGACGTAACTGAGCTCCGTTTTGGAACAATGGGTCAATCGCAATGTTTGTAGCACCTTTCGCTCCGATGATCGACATGTTAGCAAAAATCGCAGATGTATATGGTGTGTTAGCTGAACCATTCGCATCGTTATCACACTCAAAACCATTTGAACCTGATTGATCCGCAATCGCAGCGCCACGAATACCTACACCAAATTGTACATATCCTGAGAAACCGTTATCTGTATCGAAATCATCATCTAATCCTTTGTAAGCAATTAAGTGCTTCGCGTTTACTGTGCCACCAAACCACTCATAAGAATCATCCAAACCAAATGAAGCTTGAACATAATCAATTGTAGTTCCTGAACCCACAGAACCTAAAGTCAATGAGTTAACCTCTTGGTTCGGGTTGATAGGAATACCAGCAAACTCTAAACGTACATACTTCAATGAACCTGAATTATCAGCTGCATCAGTACCCCCGTGGAATGCACCGTAACCACCTTCTAATTGACGGTTAGTTGCATCATTTGGCAAGTTATTAGGAGCTTGTCCACAAATAACTAAACCACCCCAGTCACCTGCCTCACGCTCACCTGGAGCACGCTCAGATGTAAATACGATAGGAGCTGCTGCTGTTCCATTTGCAATGATTTGAGAACCACGTTGAACGATCAAAGCACCCTTAGATGCACGATCTCCAATGATCACAGTCCCTGGTTGGATAGTCAATACACCTTTCTTGGTGATTGTTCCAAAAACATCTTCTTGACCTACACGTACAAAGCCTACCAATTTGTAGATTTTGTCAGCTGTCCAAGTTACGTTTCCTTCCAAATTACCTTTAACCTCAACAATTGCTTTAGGAGGTACTGCAGTAACATTTACAGAAACACCTGAGATTGTAGAAACTTGACCTTTTAAATCTGTTGCTTGAATAGAGAATGTAACAACTGTTCCAGCTGCACCTTCAACTACGTAATCTTTCGAATACTCAGCTATTTTTTCAGCTGCTGAATAAGTCTTAGAATCAAATGCAATACCATTTTTCAATACTGTGATTGATTTTAACCCAGCTGGAGCACTAATCGTTGCCTTTACTGTTACCGTTGCGCCTGTTACACCAGCCAACGTACCCGAAGATGTTACGGTAGGTACCGGAAACACTTCCTCATCCTTCTGACAAGAAGAGAAAACCAAAGATACCACTGTTAATACAGCGAGTAACTTGAATAATTTGTTTGTTACTTGTTTCATTGTTTTATTAATTGTTTGTGTTTAAGCTATTAAAATTAAAATCCGAATGGGCTATAAATAATCCCTAATGAGAATACGCGACCTGGGCTAAATGACTGAATGGTTTGATCGGTATTCGAATCAAAGCGACCATCTTGATTACCATCTTGTAATACAATGTTCTTGTTGTTCAAAATGTCAGAAACGCCACCTTTGATTTGAATTTTCTCAGATAATTTCTTCGAGAACGTCAAGTCAACAATGTTTCTAGGCATCTCATACCAATCTGGATAATTGTATCCATAGTTATTTCCTACTGCATAAATACGCTTACCGATGACATTATAAGACAAGTTCACTTGTAGACCTTTTTTCGTGTCATTGTAATTATAAGCCGCATTCAAGATGTAAGGACTTTGACCTTGTAAAGGGCGATTGTCCGACTGGTTAGCTCCTGAATTTGCACCTAAGGAAACCTTACTGATGATGTAAGCACCATTAAATACAACACTCGACTTTCCTAAGAAACTATTCGGATTTTCAGAATTCAAGTTCTTGCGAATTTCCGCTTCCAAACCAGCACTGTAAGCACTAGCCGCATTAGCAAAGTTCAACTCTGGATTCGATCCTGATGCAAAAACAACCTCGATCGGATTGGTGAATTGCTTGTAGAAAGCGGCAATACTGTATACCTCTGATGGTGTTGGATATTGCTCAAAACGGAAATCGAAGTTTTGAATCGACGCATTCTTCAATTGTGGATTTCCAGAGATGTTACGGTTATTCACAAAATCATAGAATGAAAAAGGTGCAACTTCTCTAAATTCTGGACGGTTGATCGTCTGACCATACGCTAGACGTAATAAGCTTTTTGAACTAAAGTTGTAAGTCAAATTAAACGAAGGCAACACATTCAATACCGTGTTATTGTAATTGATCGGTGTCTTACCCGTCATGTCAAAAGAGTTCAATTTTTGACTGTTATTCTCTGCACGAACACCTGCGATCAAATTAAACTTCGTGCCAATTGCATATCCTCCTTGGACGTAAGCTGCTATCAATTCATTCGTCGCAGTATATGAATCACTCGGATTTGTTTGCTCGTCAATTTTGACACCGTTCATTGCATTGATATTTCCCTCAGAGAAAATTTGATCAATTGGCAATGAACCAATATTAAATAAAGAACTATTGGCTCGCACATAACCTAAGTTACGAGCATCAAATTGGCGTTTTTTTGATTCCGCAAATAAGCCTGATTTGAATTCCAGTTCTTTCCCTTCTGCTAGCGTAAACTTGTGTGATAAATTAACACCACCTGTATAAGAGCTTTCAGTAAGGATAATATTTGTCCGACCTAAATTAAATGTTTGTGCAGCTCCCGTAGGGACATATAATACTTTGTTTGATCCGTCAATGATGTAACGGAAACGCTTGTAATCCGGTTGGTCACGGTACGAAGAATTGTAACCCATTACCCAATCCAACTTCGTATTGCCATCATTAAAATCATGCTTGCCCGACAATTGGCCTGTATAAATACCGCGGTAAATCTGATCAAATGATTGAATATCCCAATTGGCACCATTGTCGATACCGATACGCTCCACAAATTGTGAATTGCTTAACTGATTAAACAAATTCTTGATTTCAATCGTATGGTGATCGTTCAAACGGAAAGCCCAGTTATGAAGTACCCCTACACGAATCGCTGAAGAAAATTGCTGATCATTAAAATTGAATATATAATCTGGCTTACCTGTCGACTGAATAGCAGAGTATCCAAAATCGTTACGCAACATATTGAATGTTGTCTTCGTGCTAGAATAGTTAAGTGCAGTAATATTACCCACACGTACATTCCCAAGGTTGAACTTCAAACCACTCGACAATGAAAAACGTATATCCGGATTTGCAGTAGACTTATCTGCAACCCAGTTGTTTTTTAAGGAACGACCTACTTGTGCAAGTGCTTCTCCAGAAGTTGGCAACTGAAACTTCGTTGCAGGAAAGCTTTTAGGTAAATCAAAATATCCACTATTAAAGCCTGTCCAGTAATTAGAACCATGTTGGGGTGAATTAAAAGCCTGCCCCGTTGTTCCATCACGGAATGAATTGCTATAATCAATGGTCAAAAAGTTATTTTCAGGAATTGACTTCGTGAAAATTTTCACCACACCACCGGCAAATTCACCAGGTAATTCTGCAGCTGGTGATTTGAAAACCAAAATACGGTCAATTTGACCTGCTGGAATAATATCAAATGAGAACGAACGCATGTCCGTTTCCATCGATGGCGCAAACGTGTTATTCAATTGAACCGTATTGTAACGCTCATTCAAACCACGAATGTTGATGAATCGATCTCCAAAAATCGTCACACCCGGCACACGCTTCACAACCTCAGCGGCTGTACGATCTAATGTTTTGGTGATTTGCGCAGCAGAAATACCACTAACAACTAATTGCGCAGCTTTAATTTCCGAAATAACCGATACTTCTGTATTAGTCAATTTCTGTGCCACCACTTTTACTTCAGCTAGGGTTGCAGACTCTTCCGCTAATGCCAAATTTAATTCTGTAACTTGATTAGCAGTAACCTTTACACCTTCGTAAATCTTAGACTCATAACCTACGAATGAAACTTTCAATGAATAAGATCCCACAGGAAGCTTACCAAAAGAGAAAAAACCATTGATATCTGTTGCAGCTCCTTTATTAATCCCTTGAACGAGAATGGTTGCTCCGATAATATCTTCTTTTGACTTTGAATCTTTAATCGTACCCCGGATAGTTCCTCCTTCTTGTGCAAATGCGGCTACTGATGATACGAGTAATAGAATAAATACGTAAATGGACTTCATGCGAATTTTAATACTGGTGAATTTTACGATGCAAAACTAGCCTGAAATACCAGCAGCCTTATTACGAGTCAATTAACGATGCTTTACCAAATCGTTAAAACAATAACACATTCCATAACAATTCCGTAATACAATGATTTACGCTGTACTTTTCCGACAATTTTCCAGCAATCCTACACTGTTTATTGTATTATTTTATGAATTATAATTTTTTTAAGAAGAACTTTCTTGAAAAAATGAAATTTTACACGGATTTAATTTGGAGCTAAATGAGAAAGCCTAGTTTTGGGTCAACAAACGGAAATAATTCCGCCTAAGTAGTTAAAAATCAAGCATTATGAAAAAGCTCATCATCAACGCAATGGCTCTTGCCTTCTTCGCAACGAGCATGTCCATGACTTCCAACGCAATGGCAACGGAAGTAAGCTTACCAGTTAGCATTAACCAAGTAGGAAAAATGAAATTCCTAGTAAGCGCAGAACCGAATTCGAAACTTGTTGTCATCATTTATGATGCAGACCAAAATATCATCCATCAAGAAGCTATCGCAAGCAAAAAGCTTTACAACTTCGCGAACCTTTTAGATGGAAAGTATAGAATGGAAATCTTGAATGCCAACAAGCAAATCATTCAATCCAAAACATTTAACATCCTAACGGAAGTAAAACGCGATTTAGTCGCTGTCCAATAGGTTCATCAACAAGTGAAAGATTAAGGGTAAAAGGGCGCGGATTTTCTGCGCCTTTTTTTATCAGTTTTCCCAAAAAATAGCCGGCAAAATTTCCTATTTTTGCTCCCCCTAATTGAATTTAAATTTTACCCTATGGATTACCTGGCTGGTCTCAATGAGCCCCAAAGAAAAGCAGTCGAACACATCGATGGTCCCCTAATGATCATTGCCGGTGCCGGCTCGGGAAAAACCCGCGTACTGACTTATCGAACTGCCCATTTAATCGACAAAGGCGTTGATCCATTTAGCATCTTGCTTTTGACCTTTACAAACAAAGCCGCTGGCGAAATGCGCCATCGAATCGAAACGGTCATCGGTACCCAAGCCAAAAACATCTGGATGGGAACTTTCCACTCCGTGTTTGCCAAAATCCTACGTTTTGAAGGGGAACGTTTGGGATATACATCCAATTTTTCCATCTACGATACAGACGATGCCAAATCACTCATTCGTACACTGATCAAAGAGCAAAACTTAGACGATAAAGTCTATAAAGTCAATCTCGTGTTGAACCGCATCTCCAATGCGAAAAACAGATTGATTGGCCCTGAACAATACCTAAATAGCCCTGTTTTAGAACAAGAAGATCGCTATGCCAAAATCCCCATGATGGGACAGCTGTACAAATTATATTGTACACGCTGCTTTCAGGCAAATGCCATGGATTTTGATGATCTACTTTTTCAAACCAATATCCTTTTCCGTGATCACTTAGACGTGTTGCATAAATACCAACACAAATTTAAGCATGTGATGGTGGATGAGTTTCAAGATACCAACGTATCACAATACCTCATCACGAAAAAACTGTCGGCCGTTCACCGCAACATCTGCGTAGTGGGTGACGATGCCCAAAGTATCTATGCCTTCCGTGGAGCCGACATTCAAAATATCTTGAACTTCGAGCGCGATTATTCGGATTTGACAACCATCAAACTCGAGGAGAATTACCGTTCCACGAAAGCGATTGTAGCCGTGGCCAATTCGGTTATTGCACGCAATAAAAACCAACTCAAAAAGGACGTCTTTACGTCCAACGAGGATGGGGATCAAATCGAAATCATCCGTGCGGGAAGTGATAATGAGGAAGGACGGATTATTGCATCAAGCATTTTCGAAACCTGCCAGAAAGAAGGTTTACATTTCTCCGACTTTGCTATTTTATATCGGACAAATGCCCAATCCCGTTCATTCGAGGAATCCTTACGAAGACTAAACATCAAGTATCGGATCATCGGAGGGCTATCTTTCTACCAACGTAAAGAAATCAAAGATGTCTTGGGCTATTTACGCTTTGTCGTAAACCAACAAGACGAAGAGGCATTCAAACGTATCATTAATCTACCGAAGCGTGGAATCGGTGACACGACCATTGCCAAAATCTCCTTGACAGCGGCAGAACAAAATTCGACGGTTTGGGATATCGTTGCGAATATCAATCAATTTCAAGGGGTACGTGGAACAGCACCGATTGAACAATTTGCCGACTTGATCAAGTCTTACAAATTGATGGTCGAGGTAGAACAAAAGGACGCCTACGAGGTCGCAAGTCACGTAGCCAAAACCTCAGGTCTCGTACGGGAACTCTACGAAGACAAAACAGTCGAAGGCTTGGCACGCTATCAAAACGTGCAAGAATTACTGAATGCGATCAAGCAATTCGTGGATTCAGAAGAGAATGAAGATAAATCCTTAGCGACCTTCTTGCAATCCGTTTCCTTATTAACGAATGCGGACACAACCGAAGATCCAAACGACAAGGATAAAGTTACCTTGATGACGGTCCACTCGGCCAAAGGCTTAGAGTTTAAACACGTGTTCCTCGTAGGACTTGAGGAAGATTTATTCCCAAGTCAAATGATGTTGCAAAGTCAAGCGGACTTGGAGGAAGAGCGTCGTTTGTTCTATGTAGCGATTACCCGTGCAGAGAAAAAATTGATGATTTCTTATGCGGAATCCCGCTACCAATTCGGCCGCTTAAAAAGTTGCGAACCGAGTCGCTTTATCGACGAATTAGATAGCACCTACCTGAAAATGGCCAAAACGCCAGGGAAAAAGGATACATCTAATTTCCGTCCCGTTCAAAAAACGGGATTTGTTGAGAAATCTACGAGTGCGAGTGCCGCTCAATTGATTCAAAAGCCGAAGCAAAATACCAATTACCAACACGTTCCCTCGGCAAATTTTGTACAGTCGGACCCCATGAGTTTAGCCGCAGGCCAGCGCGTGGAGCATCAAAAATTTGGCTTTGGGACGATTCAGAAATTAGAGGTGAATGGAGCAGAACGCAAGGCACAAATCTTATTTGAGCAAGGTGTGGGTGAAAAGACTTTGCTATTGAGTTTCGCGAAATTGATGATTATCGCTTAGCCGTAAAATATAAATGGGCAGGGCTGGAAAGGCTGGCAATTTCCGAAATGGTTGCATAGCCTTGATTTTTCCCATCAAAAGCTAGAGCCTCCCCTTGCGGTTCGAGGATACTTGGAACGATGCGTGGTTTTCTGCGAAGGGCGTCAGCAATGCTTTCGTGTTTTTGCTTTTTCCAATAGTAAATTTCCAAATAGTTACGAACGATGATTTCTTCATTCGAAGAAGCTACATTCCCGTCGGTAATAAAATACAATTGTTTCAATAGACTTACATTTGACGTAGGAACAGAAAAATTCAATTCATACATAAATTGAGCTTTCTGCACACCTTTAGATGCAAATGCTACTGCTGGCAAACGATAAAGCCGCTTTCGGTCTTCGCGCTTCGAGATAAAATAAAGATCCCCGCTAATCTGATCGATGAGCATGCATTCCATATCACGAGAACCGTCGGGCAACGTGAATTCCAACGATTGCGTATGTTTGATGACACGGCGCAAGGGATCGGTTAGCTTCAGCGAAGGCTCTAGGAAACGGTGCACTTGGTAAGTAGGATTTTGCGCTATATTATCGCCAATGTCAGCGACATATAAATAGGTTTGTCCAGTTCGATTTTGCCAGCGCCCCATCGCTTCCCAATCGCGATTATGTAATCCAAGTAAGCTATATTCCGCTTTACCTTGGCCAGTCTCGCTCACTAAAAACATCCGATTCAAATCCTTCGAATCATTGATTACCCAAAAATTTCCAGGATTTCGAAGCGAAGCGACCATGCCGGAAGCTTCATCAATTTCTATGTTGGCGAGTATACCTACATCCTTCGTGTTTGAAAAACGCGTTTTGGTTTGTTCTGAATCTCCGATATAAAAAGACTGGCATGCCCAAACGAGCAAACCCATCATGAATACCTGAATACGACTCCGATTTCTCACTTTTTCTTGTAATAATATAAGTGAGTTGGCGTCAAATCAGGGGATTCAGAAATTGTATAATAACCGGTACCATTGAGTGAAAAGGCAACTCCCTCTCCTTGCGGCTCCATTTGATATGGCACAGCTTTGGCAGGACGAAGCAAAGCTTCTGGGATACTTTCACCCGTTTTGCGTTTCCAATAATAGATTCCAATGTAATTACGAATCAAAATTTCGGTATTATCGGGTGAGACACTTCCTCCTGTTAAATAATAAGCTTGTTGGATTTTTAAATCGCTAGAAAATGGAGTCGAGAAGGTTAAATCTTGAATGTATTCAGCAGTTACTGTCGTACCATTCAAAACTTTAGCAGCAGGGATTTTATATAAACGCTTACTGTTTTCACGCTTACTGATGACAAAAATATCTTTCGATTTTTGGTCAATCAACAAGGTCTCCATGTCATGAAATCCATCTGGCAAATGAAATGTCAATTTATTTATGTCCGTCAAAACGGTGTAGGGATTCGTTGTTATGGCTAAATCCTTAAACCAATAAATGGCATAATTAGGATTGTCTTGAAAATTATCCCCGAAATCAGCAACATAAACCGTAGCGGATCCGTCTGATTCATTTACCACAGCCAAATCTTCCCAATCGCGTTGCACGGCGCCACTCAGTTTATATTCTTTTTTCCCTTTTCCTAAGGAATCAATCAAGTATAACATGGGCCCTTGTACATCCGAATCGTTCGTAACCCAAAAATAGCCCGGGTTTTTTCTGCTTGCAGCGATTCCAGAAGCTTCCATGATACTTGGATTATCAAGTGTGCCACGATCAACGGCATTTTCAAAGGATGACTCGCCTTGTGTTGGATCCGTAGGCTCAGGCATCAGTTTAACACATGAGGATAAGCTAAAGCCTACAACTAAAAAGTATAGGTATATTCTATTTTTATGCATCTTGTTCTAAAACGGGAACTTCATTCTTTTTATTGCTCACTTTCACTTTTTTGACACGTCGAGCATCCACCGATTGAATCTTAAATTCAAAATCTTCCCAAACCATTTCTTCTCCGGAATTCGGAATACGGCCAAATAATTCGATCATTAGGCCTCCCAGCGTTTCACTCTCGCCTTTGGCCTTTTCAAAATAAACAACATCCAAATCAAATACCCGACAAAAATCATTCAAGGATGTCTTTGCCTCAAATAAATAATTTTGTTCGTCAAGGCGCTTGTAATCCGCGGTTTCATCATCAAACTCATCGTTGATTTCTCCCACAATTTCCTCAATAATATCTTCCATCGTCACAAGGCCCTCTGTTTCCCCATATTCATTGACCACAACCGCCATGTGAACACGTTTTTCCTGAAAATCGTAGAGTAAATCGTCAATTTTCTTGTTTTCCGGAACGAAAAAAGGCTGATGCAACAAGGAAATCCAATCGAACTTCTCGTCTTCTTCTACATGGACCAATAAATCTTTGATGTACAAAATCCCTTCAATTTTATCGATAGTTTCTTTAAAAACAGGAACACGCGAATATCCGTTTTTATTGATCTTATCCATTAATTCATGGAAATCCATTTCCGTATCAAAAGCCACAATATCACGGCGAGCCTTCATGACTGATTTCACGGATGTATTCCCAAAATTCAAAATGCCACGCAAAATATCCTTTTCTTGTTCTGTGGTATTTTCGTCTGTTGTAATCTCCAAAGCATGGTTCAATTCATGCGCCGTCAAAGTATAGGATTTCTTTTCGATTCGTTTTTCGATCAAATTAGAAATGGCCAACAACGATTTGGAAAGTGGGGTGAAAACCAAGTTGAAAAACTGAATTAACGTTGCGGAGAACGTCGCAAAACGAATGTTGTTTTGTTGGGCCCAAACCTTCGGAATCAATTCTCCAAAAAACGTAATGATAAAAGTTACCCCAAACAATAAAAACAAGGTAACAACTAACGTGCCCACCGATTGTGGCCCTAAAATCATTTCCGTTAGATAATTGGATAAGGTAATAAATATGATGTTGACAAAATTAATCGAAATCAACAAAGTAGCTAAAAGCTGCTGAGGCTTATCTAAAAGAAGGCTCACAGCCTTTTCTGCAGGCTTATCGCTATCTCGTAGTGCCGCACGCTGCTCTGCATTCAAAGAAAAGAATGCAACTTCAGAACCTGCCAAAAGCGCGGAAAGAAATAGCAACGCAATCAAGATGAGCCCGATGAAAAACACCGAACTTAGAGGTAGATTGGGGTCAATGAAGCTTAGTAAATGAATGGGAAAGGGGTCAGCCTCCATAATTTAATGTGCACAGTACGCACAAATTTAAGAAAAAGGGAATAGAGTCATCCTATATTCCCTCTTCTTATTGAAAATTTAAAATGGTAAATCATCGCCATCCTCCTGCATCACCGCAGGAAATGGGTTCACATTTGCTGCTGGGGCACTTAAATTCACGGCTTCTGGTTTTGGACGTTCTGCAGAATCTGCTCCTTTTTCATTCCGTCCACCGATCAAATTCATATTGGTTGCCCGAATCCGATAGCCACGTACCGTAGCCCCCGTTTTATCTTGCCACTCTTCCGAACGAATTTTGCCTTCGATGTAAACTTGATTTCCTTTTCGTAAATATTGCTCGGCAATATTTGCCAAATTATCCCATAATTCCACACGATGCCATTCGGTTTGCTCGACCCGTTGGCCATCTTTGCCAGTATACGATTCGGAAGTCGCGATATTGATATTCGCAACTTTCACCCCATTGGGTAATGCACGCACTTCAGGATCTCCGCCTAAATTGCCTAATAAAATCACTTTGTTTACGCCTGCCATAATAGTATTGTTTAAAGGTTAGGTAATTGAACAGCCAAATGTACATGTTCTAGCCTTCCAATAATTCCTTCAATGCAATATTATCAGTAATCAGATTTAATAACAAGACTGGTTTGCCCAATTGCTCAAATTCAGATGACAAAATCCATTGATAATCTTGCGGGATTTTGAAGCTAATTTCCGCTGGTAATTGCATCAACCAAGCGGCTGAAATGATTTTCTGATGGCTTAATACATGAATAGCGGGGGCCTGCAATGCGACAGCATGTGCCATGAGCGGTGACAAAAATGGGTGCAAATTAATTACCTCTTCGATCGAAGAAGATTCAACACAAAAGAACTCCCACAAACCTTGCCAAATATCTTTTGCTTGACGCTGATGTACTAACACCTTGCCTTCTTGTTCGATGATAAAGTATTGAAATTGGCGAATGCGTTGGGGTTTCGCCTTTGATTTAACTGGTAGTTGGTTAATTCGATTCTCCCGATGAGCCACACAAGACGTGCGCAAGGGACAGTTTCCACAATCCGGCGCAGGACTGCATTGAAGAGAACCAAACTCCATAATCGCCTGATTAAAGCGCGCTGGGTCAGAGGAAGGAATTAATTCTTGCGCTAATGCTGTAAATTCCTTGCGGGCAGAAGAATGTAGAATATCCGTTTCTATTCCGAAATAGCGCGCCAGAATGCGATAGACATTCCCATCAACCACTGGACTTGCTTCTCCAAAAGCAAAAGAGGCAATGGCCGCAGCGGTATATGGACCTACACCAGGCAAATGAATTAATTCGGCATAAGTATCTGGGAATTTTCCACCTAGGTTATCAACCACATATTTGGCTGTTTTGTGCAAATTCCGGGCCCGACTATAATAACCCAAACCTTGCCACAAACGAAATAAGGTCGTTTCGTCAGCCGCGGCTAAATCGTAAACGGTCGGAAAAGCCTCAGTCAATTTATAAAAGTATGGCAAGCCTTGTGCGATACGCGTTTGTTGGAGGATAATCTCCGACATCCATATTACATAGGCGTCATTCGTTCTTCGCCATGGCAAATCACGCGCATGATCTGCATACCAGGTAATTAGGGTTTCGGCAAATGGGTGTCGTTGAGCTTTCTTCATGAAAGTATCAAAGATAAGGGGCCCACTAAAAGCAAAAAAATAAATATCACTTTTTCATTTGCCCCTTTTAAAGAAAAACCTTACTTTTGTGTCCCTTTTGAAAGCAAGGGGGAACGAAATAGAATCAACGAATAAATAAAGACTCATTACCGTGACTAAGGCAGATGTAATTGCTGAGATTTCCAGCAAAACAGGGATAGATAAAAAAGATGTATCTGAAACGTTAGAAAACTTCTTTGAAGTAGTAAAGGATAACTTAGCGAAACAAGAAAATATTTATGTTCGTGGATTCGGAAGTTTTATCAACAAGAAAAGAGCGAAGAAAATCGCGCGTAATATTTCGAAAAACACGTCAATTACGATTGATGAGCACTATGTGCCGAGCTTTAAGCCAGCAAAAGTGTTTATAGAACAAGTTAAAACAAGCACTGACCCTGCTAAAGCTTAATTCATTTGAAATAAGCTTATAGGTCAATAAAATGAATAAAACGCTTGCGATCATTTTATGTGTTGGCCTTGGCTTAGTAGCCCTCATTTTCCAATTACCTAAAGGAAATGTGAGTAATAAAACAGAAAACTCCGTGGCAGGAGGGGCAAACCGAGATGCAGCAGCCAAAGAAACTGCGCAACCGGAGTCTGAAAGCAGCCATGCCACTCCCTTAACACCGGAGCAGCAAAAACAAATTGCCGGTTTAAAAGTAAATCTGCAAAATGCCAAAACAGAAGCACAGCAAGTAGCCGCTTTGGAAAAACTAGCAACGGCTTTTATTGGCGCTGACAAATACGATAGTGCTGCATATTACGCAGCGGATTATGCGAATAAACATGAGTCATTGACCCATATTTTACGCGCAGGTCAATTGTTTTTTGAGGCACAAACCTACGCAATCAACGCTAAAAAGGGTCAAATCCTCGGCGAGAAAGCGCGTAATTACTTTGAAAAAGCGTTATCGCTCGATCCGAATAACCTAATGGTTAAAACGAATATGGCGATGACTTATGTAGATACACCTACACCGATGAAAGGCATTAGTCTTTTGAGGGAAGTGATTGAACAGGAGCCGACTTTCGTGCCGGCGATATTCAACCTAGGTATATTAGCCATTAAATCGAATCAGTTTGGCAAAGGCCAAGAACGATTCACCCAAATATTGAAGCTGGAACCGAACAACTACAAAGCCGCCTTAAACCTCGGATTTTGTTTGGCCCAGTTAGATAAAAAAGAAGAGGCTAAAAAGATTCTGAAGCGCGTTCTGAACGAAAGTAAAGATGCTGAAGAGAAAAAAGCCGCAAACGAATTGCTTGCAGAAATGCAGCATTAAATACTGTAGAGATGCGATTTACGTGTCTTCACAACAATAGAAAGCTGAAAGTCAGCTTGGTAAATTATTAATAAATAAACGCTCAAAGCTATGCCTTGCGGAAAGAAAAGAAAACGTCACAAGATTTCAACACACAAAAGAAAAAAACGTCTTCGTAAGAATCGTCATAAGAAGAAATAATATAAGGTTTACAGTTTCATTTTGGAATTGTTAGCAAAACCCAAGAACAGGCATTTTATCTAACAATAAATAGCCTGTTTTTGGCGTTTAATTTCCTGTATATTTTATATTCGGGTTTAGGCCCCAATAAAACATTCTTCTTGTCAACATTGTGAGTAATGAATTAATCATTAATTCTACACCCAAGGGTGATAGAATAGCCCTTTTGCAAGACAAAAGGATCGTAGAATACCACATTGAACAATCGGAACCACAATTCTCTGTAGGAGATATTTACTTAGGTACGATTAAAAAATTGGTTTCTGGATTAAACGCCGCATTTATTGATATTGGTTATGAAAAAGATGCATTCTTGCATTACCATGACCTTGGTCCTAATTTACATACACTTCAAAAATTCACCCGTGATGTCTTAACCAAAAAAGGAAAGACGATTAAACTGGAGAACTACAAACTGGAGTCGGAAATTGACAAATTAGGCAAAATCGATAAAGTACTGACTCGTGGACAATTAGCCTTAGTGCAAGTTGTCAAAGAGCCTATCTCAACGAAGGGTCCTCGCCTTTCTTGCGATATTTCCATTGCTGGACGCTTTTTAGTATTGGTTCCGTTCTCAAACGGAGTTAATATTTCAAAGAAAATTACGTCGAAAGCAGAACGCAATCGCCTTCAAAAATTGATGACGTCAATCAAACCAAAGAACTATGGGGTGATTGTACGTACCGTTGCTGAAGGAAAAGCCGTGGAAGAGATGGAGCGTGACTTGAAAGAGTCAATCGCGAAATGGGAAGAAGGCATCAAAAAATTAATTGATGCGAAACCCACTGAACGAATCATTGGTGAAATGAGTCGGGCGACATCCATGTTGCGTGATTTATTAAACAATGATTTCGACAATGTTATTGTTGATAGCCAAGACCTTTATAACGAAGCGAAAGACTATGTGCATAATGTCGCTCCAGAGAAAGAGAAAATCGTAAAACTACACACGGGCAAAACGAAGTTGTTCGAACAAGTAGGAATCGAAAAGCAATTAAAAATGCTTTTTGGCCGCTCGGTATCTTTACCCGGTGGTGGCTATTTGATCGTGGAGCATACAGAGGCTTTGCACGTGATTGATGTCAATTCAGGCAACAAATCGAATTCGGAGGAAGATCAAGAAGCAACAGCTTTGAGTGTCAACCGCGAAGCTGCGAAAGAAATTGCACGCCAATTACGTTTACGTGATATGGGCGGAATCATTGTGATCGACTTCATCGATATGAAGAAGGCGGAAAATCGCAAATTGATTCAAGATATCATGCGCGATGAGATGCGTGGCGACCGTTCAAAATACACCATTCTTCCATTGACCAAGTTTGGCTTGATGCAGATTACGCGCCAACGTGTACGTCCGGAGATGAACGTTTCTACGCACGAAACATGTCCAAGTTGTGGGGGTACAGGAACGATTACGGCGAGTATCGCGGTGTCAGAGATTGTGGCCCAGCATGTGGAGCATTTGGTGTTGAAGCAAAATGAAAAGAAATTGACATTATTGGTTCATCCATTCTTGCACGCATATTTCACGAAAGGATTCCCATCCATTCGAATGAATTGGTTTTTTAAATACAAAACCTGGATTTCCATCATGGAAGACTCCTCGTTTGGCATTACAGAATTTAAATTCTTAAACCAAAACGGAGATGCAATTGAAATCTCATCTTAGGATACTATTCTTATTTGTGTTAACACTACCATTGGCCTTTCAAGCGGAAGGCCAATGGTGGAAGTTGACCGAAGATGCTGAAAAAGAGCGCTCCAAAGGCATGCTCCTGCTCACCTCTGAAGTACAGATTGAAGCCACTACGGCCATCAATCAAATGTACAATTTCCACTTTCCCGAGGCGGAACGCGAATTCAATTACCTGAAAGTTAAATACCCGAACCATCCCCTGCCCGATTTTCTTTTGGGTCTGATGCAATGGTGGAAAATTGTCCCCAATACCGGCAATGAGGTATATGACGACCGCTTGATTGAATACATGGATAGTAGCATCGACAAAGCGGAGAAGATTTGGGATGAAACAGAAAACCCAGAAGCGGCATTTTTTATGGCGGCGGCTTATGGATTTAAAGGCCGATTGCATGCGGAAAGAAAAAATTGGACGCGAGCTACATTGGCCGCAAAAAACGCGTTAAAATACCTGGAATACTCCCGTAATTTCGCAGATTTCAGTCCCGAATTAATGTTCGGCGATGGCTTGTACAATTACTATTACCACTTCATCAAACAAAATTTTCCACTTCTTAGACCCGTACTTTGGTTGTTCCCCAAAGCAAACAAAATGCAAGGGGTGGCCCAACTCGAAAAAGTTAGCTATCAGGCATTTTATACACGTACGGAGGCCCGCTATTTTCTCTTACAGATTTATGCGATGGAAAACATGAGCGATAAATCCTATGACTTAGCGAAATATACGCACGAAAATTATCCCGATAATCCATTCTTCCACCGTTACCATGCCCGTGCGGCATTTATCGTGGGCCGGATGGATGAAGCCATGGAGCAATCCAAGGAGATATTGAATCGAATTGCCCAACATCAAGTGGGTTATGAGGCTGTATCGGGTCGGTATGCGAGTTATATTTTGGGCTATTACCAATTGTATGTCTATAAAAACAGACCCGAAGCCAAGCAATATTTCCAACAATGCATGGACTTCAGTAAGCAAACAGATTCCTTTGAATCAGGATATTATTGGGCCTCTGTTCTCGGTTTAGCTCGAATTGCATTTCAAGAAAACGACTATGATCAAACCGTTGATTATTGCAAAGAAGTCTTAGATAAGGCTGAAAAGAAATCAGCCCAACACATCGAAGCCAAAAAATTACTTACTGAAGCGAAGAAAGCTCGACGCAAAAGGAAATAAGAAGCTTCCGGGGAAATTCGTACCTTTGTTAATACATGGAAATGAACGCAGCATTAATTAAAAAATACTTTCCGGAAATTACGGAACAACAAGAAGCCCAATTCGATAAGCTTTTACCCTTGTACACGGAGTGGAACGAAAAAATCAATGTCGTATCTCGCAAGGATATCGAAAATTTGATGTTGCACCATGTATTGCATTCACTTGCAATTGCTAAATTCCTCCCTTTTCGCCCAGGCACAGAAGTACTTGACGTAGGAACTGGAGGTGGATTTCCGGGCATTCCCTTAGCTATCTTATTTCCAGAAGTACAGTTTTTATTAGTGGATAGCATAGGCAAAAAAATCAAAGTGGTAGAAGGCGTCGCAGAGGCATTGGGATTAAGCAATGTTCAGGCAAGACACATGCGCGCGGAAGACGTCGATCAGGATTTTGAATTTATAGTTAGTCGGGCCGTAACACGCCTCACCCCTTTCTATTATTGGGTCAAAAACAAAATCAGTCCGAATCATTTTCACACAAAACGAAACGGCTTATTGTTATTAAAAGGGGGTGAATTAACCGAAGAAATTGCAGAATTAGGCAAAAAAGTGAAAGTGACAGATCTGACTTCGTATTTCAAGGAAGACTTTTTTGAAACGAAAAAATTGGTTTACGTTCCGATGTAATCTACGAGTATATGCAGAAAATTTCCGTCGCCATGTGCACTTATAATGGTGCAGAATTCCTTTCTAAGCAATTGGAATCTATCAAGCAACAAAGCATGCCAATACATGAGCTTGTTGTTTGTGATGACGGTTCTTCGGATGAAACACTAGCGATTCTAGCGCGATTCAGTAAACAGGTTACCTTCTCGGTTCAAGTTCACAGCAATCCTCAAAACCTCGGGAGCAGCAAGAATTTCGAAAAATGTATGGCCTTATGCGAGGGCGATTTGATTTTCCTTTGTGATCAAGACGATGTTTGGATGCCTGAAAAAGTTGAAAAAATTGTAGCTTATCTAGCGGAGCACCCGGAGCATGAGGCTGTTTTTTCAAATGCGACCATGATTGATCAGGCAGGATTCCCTACAGGCAAGACATCGTTTGAACAAATTGAATTTACCCCTGAGGTGCAGAACAAATGGAATTCAGAAGGCGCTTTTGACATCTTATTAAGAGGCTATGTTGTTACTGGGGCCACATTAGCCATTAAAAAATCTGCGTTAAATTTAGTCTTACCCGTTCCCGAAATTATCCCTGATTTAATTCATGACGGCTGGATTGCATTGATTTTAAGTGCTCACAACAAGATTGGATTTATACGTGATACTTTAATTGAATATAGAGAGCACGCGACCCAACAAGTTGGCTTAAAAGGAAGCCAAAAACATATCACTTTAATAGATCGGTTTTTAAGGAAAAGGGATGCCAAAATCATTCGAATTAAAAATAAACAAAATGATATTCTGAAGCTGACGGAACATTTGTTACCCCTCTCCATCAATGAATTATATAAACAAAAATTAATCACTCGAAAAGAATTTTACACGATGCGTGCAACACTTCCATCGTGCAGAATCCTACGCATATATCCTGTGTTTAAATTTGCCATGAATGGTGAATACCAAGCACAAGAGGGGGGGAAATGGTGGCGACCCATGTTAGGCGATTTATTTGAATAGCTATGGAAAAAGTTGCAATCGTCATTCCGATATACAAATCAACATTAACACACAATGAAGAAAAATCATTGTTGCAATGCCAGCGAATTTTAGGAAAACATCCCATTATATTCGTAGCTCCCAATTCGCTCAACCTAAATTTCTTAGCTAAATGGGATATAGAATATTCTGCTATTCGATTTGAGGATCAATACTTCAAAAGCCCCAAAACATATAACAAACTCCTTACCAACCGAATATTTTATCAAGCATTCCTCAATTACGAATTTATTCTCATTTATCAGTTAGATGCCTATGTTTTTGAGGACAACTTATTGAGTTGGTGTGCTAAAGGATACGACTATATTGGAGCTCCTAAATTGAGAAATCATCATTTAACAGACAAATTATCCTGCGAGCCTATCGTTTTGAATGGTGGGCTTTCACTGAGAAAGATCAAACCAATCATTCGTTACATAACTATTTACAATTTATTTTTCAAAGAGTGGCTGGCCAATGAGGACATGATGTTTTCATTTGCGCAGAAACGCGTTTATCTACTGAGATTTTTATTAAAATTACCCCATTGGAAAGAAGCTTTATCATTTTCAATAGAGAAAAATCCTTCAATTTCGTACGAAATACTTGGTAAATTACCTTTTGGGTGCCATGCATGGGAACGGTATAATCCGAACTTTTGGAAGCAATTTATACCACAAAGCGAGGACTAAGATTAAGCTTCAGCGGCTTGAAAAAGTAAGCGCATCGAACGCACTTTACGTCTTGAAATCGGAATGATTTCATCGTTAATTAAGCGAATTGCCTTTTGTGATTTGAAATCAATATGACAAATCGCTGCGGGATTGATTAACGCCGACTTAGATGGACGAATAAATCCCCCAACTTCAAGAACATCCGCGAAATACTTTAGGGTCCTGCAAGACAAAAACTTTCGACCATCTTTAAGGATTACGTGCGAGTAATTTCCTTCGCCCCGGACAAGCAAAATATCCAAAGGCATTACTTGAGTTCCATCGAGAACAAAAGCAGGTAACACATGTAACTTTTCTTCAAATACCATATTGACACATTAAATCACCACATTGGCTTATTCGAAATTAGACGACATTACCTCGAAAAATGAATACAATTGAGTTATTTGCGTTATTGTTATTTTAAAGCTTAAATTCGTTTATTAATCGGGAAAAAGAAAAACATGCAATTTATGTTTAAACACATTTATTGGCATTAAAGATAGAATTCCAACCTAAAAAAAGACAAACAAAAAGCCAATAGCGGATAGCCATACCCGAAAAAAGCGATATTATTGTGCAACACATAAGCAAGAAACAAATGAAAACAAGACGATTTGGTCGGACCGACTGGCAAGTGAGTGAACTAGGTTACGGCATGTGGGGACTGGCGGGATGGACCGGTTCAGATATCGAAGAAGTGAATGCCTCCTTAGAAAAAGCAGTTTCATTGGGCGCTAATTTTTTTGATACAGCCTGGGGTTATGCGGAAGGTAAAAGTGAGCAGATTTTAGGTGCCTTAATCAAGCGTCATCCGGATAAAAAATTATACGCGGCAACCAAAATTCCGCCTAAAAATTTCACTTGGCCCTCAAAATCTCACTTCAAGATTGAGGATTGTTTCCCGGCAGCTCATATCATTGAATACACAGAGAAAAGCTTAAAAAACTTAGGCGTTGAGCAAATTGACCTCCAACAATTTCACGTGTGGGAAGATGCTTGGGCAAAATCAGAGGAGTGGCAAAAGGCCGTTGAGCAATTAACTGCAGACGGCAAAGTAGCCCATTGGGGGATTTCTGTGAACCGTTGGGAACCCAACAATTGTTTAAAAACACTTGAAACGGGCCTAATATCCTCCGTTCAGGTTATCTATAATATCTTCGACCAAAATCCCGAAGACCAATTATTTCCATTATGTAAGAAGTTGGATGTTGGGATCATCGCCCGTGTTCCCTTTGATGAAGGAAGTTTAACCGGCCTTATGACCTATGAAACAACTTTCCCAGCGGACGATTGGAGATCTACCTATTTTGTACCTGAGAATCTGACATCTAGTGTGGATCATGCAAACGCATTAAAACCATTGTTGCCTACAGGAATGGATTTGCCAGAAATGGCACTACGTTTTATATTAGCAAACCCTGACGTGGGTACAATCATTCCTGGCATGCGCAAAATCAAGCACGTAGTAAGTAATATTGCATGTTCAGATGGAGCAACACTCTCCGACAATTTGGTAGCTGAATTAAGAAAACACCGTTGGGAACGCCAACCTACTGAATGGTCCCAATAGCTTGATCAAATAATTCTTTGAGCTTAGGCTCTTCTCGGAATCCCGTTGTTTTTTGGATTAATTTTCCTTTACGAAAAACCAAAAAGCTCGGGATTTCATCTATTCCGTTGGCCTGTAAAATCGCTTGATTTCCATCTGCCTCAACTTTTATCACAGTTACCTTTCCAGCATAGTCCCCAGCAAATTTATCCACCATTGGCATCATCTTCAGACAAGGAGCGCACCATTTGGCATAAAAGTCTACGACAACCGACTCATTTTCTTTGGCCATTTTTTCAAAATCCGCAAGACTCCAAGCGGCATCGTGCTTCACGGTAGGGACTCCTTCTAAAGGCATCAACTTTGTTGTCCATTTCAAATATCCCCCTTTTAGTTCTGTCACTTGAAACCCTTTAGCCCGCATAAGCTCAGCAGCTTGCGCAGACCGACCACCCGAAAGGCAGTAAATCAATACCGGTTTAGATTTATCTAGTTTATCTATTTCCTTCGCAAATCCCTCCGAACGGAAGTCGATATTCATTGCTTTGGGTAAATGACCTCCTCCAAACTCACCCGCTGTACGAACATCCAGCAATAAAGCCTGCGGTTGTTCGCCAATTTTTGCCGAAAACGATTCAACGTCAAGCACTTGCGCGAATAAAGTACCTACTGATAAAGCTAAAAACAGGATTAGAAGGGAATATTTTTTCATTTTGAGAGGATGTCAGGTTATAAAATCATGAATAAACACAAAACTCACGGAAATTATCCAAATTTTGCGTTATTTTGCAAGGCAATTTAAGCAATTACATCGTAATCATTTATTCACAATAACAATAAAAAGATGAGTGCAATACAGTACGTACACGCCAGACAAATTTTAGATTCACGCGGAAATCCAACGATTGAAGTAGATATCAAGACCGAAGATGGAGCTTTCGGTAGAGCTGCAGTTCCTTCAGGAGCTTCTACAGGTATCCATGAGGCTGTTGAGCTTCGTGATGAAGACAAATCAGTTTACGTAGGTAAAGGGGTTTTAAAGGCTGTTGAGAACGTAAACAGAGCTATTGCTGAAGAATTATGGGGCTTAGAAGTTTCTGAGCAAAACATGATCGACCGTTTAATGATTGAATTAGATGGTACTTCTAACAAAGGAAAATTAGGTGCAAACGCAATCTTAGGTGTTTCTATGGCGGTAGCTAAAGCTGCAGCACAAGAAGCAGGTTTGCCTTTATATCGTTACATCGGTGGTGTTAATGCAAATACATTGCCAGTTCCAATGATGAACATCTTGAATGGTGGTTCTCACGCGGACAACTCAATTGATTTCCAAGAATTCATGGTGATGCCAGCGAAAGCTGAGTCATTCTCTCATGCTTTACGTATGGGTACTGAAGTATTCCACGCATTGAAAGGTGTGTTGAAATCAAAAGGATACTCAACAAACGTAGGTGATGAAGGTGGTTTTGCACCAAACATCAAGTCGAACGAAGAGGCAATCGAAATCGTATTGCAATCCATCGAGAAAGCAGGTTACAAACCAGGTGAAGAAATTTTCATCGCGATGGATGCGGCTGCATCTGAATTCTACGATGAGAAAACAGGTCTTTACACATTCAAAAAATCAGATGGCAAGCAATTGAACAACATGGAAATGGCTGCTTACTGGAAGACTTGGGCGGATAAATATCCAATCATTTCAATTGAAGATGGTATGGCTGAAGATGATTGGGCAGGTTGGGCTGAGCAAACAAAATTAATCGGTTCTAAATGCCAATTAGTAGGTGACGATTTATTCGTTACAAACGTGAAGCGTTTACAAGAAGGTATCGAAAAAGGTGTAGCAAACGCTGTGTTAGTTAAAGTAAACCAAATTGGTTCATTAACAGAGACAATTGATACAGTTAACTTAGCGAAACGTAATTCATACAAAAACATCATGTCACACCGTTCAGGAGAGACTGAAGATGCAACAATCGCCGACTTAGCAGTTGCATTGAACACAGGACAAATTAAAACTGGTTCTGCTTCTCGTTCTGACCGTATGGCTAAATACAACCAATTACTTCGCATTGAGGAGGAATTGGGAGCGAATGCTTATTTCCCAGGTTTAAACTTCTAAGCATTCGTGAATCGCATCAAGCAGCACTTTCTTGGGTCGAACAAATTTTATTGGATTTCAGCGAGCATCCTCTTCGTGTGGATGTTCGTGCTGGATTCCAATGATGTCACTGTTCAGTTTCGCCTTTGGAATGAATTAAGGCAGCTTGAAAACGAGAAATCGTATTACCAACAAAAAACAAAAGAACTGGAAAAAGAGCGCCGCATGGTCATCGGAAATCCATCTTTGTTGGAAAAATATGCGAGGGAAAAATATCTGATGAAGAAACCGAAAGAGGATATTTTTGTGATTGTGGACGAAAACAATCAACCCATCGAGCACTAACAAAAAAGCCCTTCAAACGAAGGGCTTTTTTGTTATATCTTGATATCCTTACTGGAAATTGCGGCTTTCTCCGCAGGATTTCCTTTCCAAATACTCCAAGGATCTGTCTTTTGACGGGTTAAATTCGCCCCCATCGCAATCAAGGTTCCTTCACCTAAAACACTTTGGTCTCGAATCGTCGCATTGACACCAATGAAACAATAATCGCCTACTTGGCAACCACCCGAAAGAACAACATGGGATGTAAAGAATACGTGATCGCCGATTGTTCCGTGATGACCTATATGATTTCCAGACCATAAGACTACATCATTCCCAATCGTCACATAAGGCTGAATCGTATTATCCTCCAAAATGAAGCAATTATCTCCAATTTTATCTGTCAAAACAGTCGCGTGTGAACTGATATAGGAAATGTAGGAATACCCTTTCTCTAATCCTTGTTCATATACACGTGCGCGAACCCGATTCATATTCTTCTCCGTCATCGGAGCAAAGAACTTGTATTCCGAAGGAGAATAAATTGACTCAACCGTCTCGAAAGGGACTAAAGGTAAGCCGTGAAACGTAGGCTCCTGAATGTAATCTTGCTCAACAGTAAACGCTACGACCTCATGATCGGAATCATTTTGCAAATAATAAAGTGCAAGTTCAGCAGTACGCGTATTACCAAAAATAATGACTTTAGCCATAGTTAAATTTAATGCAACAAAGGTAATTAGAGATTCGTCAATTCCCGTGTAATTAATAATGCTTATTTATCCATTGGTCAAAACCTCAGTAAGAAAGATTAGAACAAGGGAACACCCGTCATTTCTTTCGGTTGAGCCACACCCATCATTTTCAAGATTGTAGGAGACACGTCGCCTAATTTCCCATTTTGAAGTGTTGGGTGAAAATCATTATCTACCAAAATACATGGAACCAAATTCGTCGAGTGAGCCGTATTAGGCGTTCCATCTTCGTTCATCATGACGTCAGCATTACCATGGTCAGCAATAATAATGAAAGAATAGCCATGGGCTAAACCTGCTTTAACAACAGCTTCTGCACAAGCATCCACAGTTTCAACAGCCTTCACAACGGCTTCAAAAACACCTGTGTGACCAACCATATCTGGATTAGCGAAGTTCAAACAAACAAAATCAACCTCTTCCTTCTCTAATTCTGGAATCAAGGCATCACGTAAATCTGCTGCCGACATCTCCGGTTGCAAATCATAGGTCGCAACCTTCGGTGAATTACGCAAAATGTTTTGTTGGCCTTCAAACAATTGCTCACGACCTCCCGAAAAGAAGAAAGTCACGTGTGGATATTTCTCTGTTTCGGCAATACGAATTTGCTTTTTACCTGCTCCCTCTAACACCTCACCCATGGTCATCGGTAAATTGGAATCATTGAAAATCACTTTCACGTTTTGGAATTCCTTATCGTATTCCGTCATCGTCAAGTAATACAAATCCAATTTGTGCATATTCTCCTCATGGAAATCACGTTGCGTAAGCGCTTGTGTGATTTCCCGTCCACGGTCAGTACGGAAGTTGAAACAGATGACAACATCTCCAGCCGCAATTTTTGCCAAAGGTTTCCCCGCAGCATCCGTCGCAATAATTGGCTTAATGAATTCGTCTGTTACGCCGGCATCATAACTTGCTTGGATAGAAGCCAACACATCTTGTGTAGGTGTTCCTTCTGCATCTACCATGGCATGATAAGCTAAGGCAACACGTTCCCAACGATTATCGCGGTCCATCGCAAAATATCGACCAGTTACGGAAGCTACGGCAGTACCAGTTTTCTTCGTATGGTTAACCAAATCCGTCATGAATTTCATCCCTGATTTAGGATCCGTATCACGGCCATCCGTAAATGCATGAACAAATACATTGGATAAACCTGCTTCAGAAGCAGATGTCAACAAAGATTTCAAGTGCTCGATGTGGGCATGAACACCTCCATCAGAAACTAAGCCCATGAAATGGACCGATTTATTTTCTTTTTTCGCGTAGTCAAATGCTTTCGCTAATTCTGGCTCTTGCCCTAATGTATTTTCGCGAACCGCTTTATTGATACGTACTAGATTTTGATATACGACACGGCCAGCACCTAAATTCATGTGACCCACTTCTGAGTTCCCCATTTGGCCTTCAGGAAGACCTACGGCCTCACCAGACGCTTCCAATTTTGAATGCGCATATTTCGTATATAACGAATCAATAAAGGGCGTTTTTGCAGCATCAATCGCTGAAACTTTTGGGTTGGTGGCAATTCCCCAACCGTCTAAAATCATGAGTACGACTTTCTTATTCACGGTAGTATATTTAATTATCTAACAAAAATAGCCAAAAAGCTATAAACGCGCACGCATTTGTTTGGCGAATGCCAAAATATCCTTTCCTTCAACCGTCTTGACCGGAGAGCCGAAAATACTTGCTTCCAACATGGCATGACCTAATTCCTGTAGGGTACAGGCTGAATTAGGCACGAATAATTTGAGAATTGGGAAAAGCCAATTGATGTATTTGTAAAAGGCCAAGGCATTTTTCAAGCCGGGCGTCGGCTGAATCATGGCCGGACGGAAGGAATAATAATCACCAAAACCTAATTTAGCCAAATCATTTTCCGTTTTTCCCTTGACACGAGCCCAGGCTAATCTACCCTGCTCCGTGGAATCTGTACCGGCTCCTGAAATGTAACTGAATGACATATTCGGATTCTCGTCATGCAAGACATTGGCAAAGCCTAGCGTCAAATCATAGGTTTTTTGCTTGTATTCATCTGGCTTCATCCCCACGGAAGAAACCCCAAGGCAAAATAGGCATGCATCATAACCCTTGATCGCATCCCGCATTTCTTCTGGTTTTAAAAAATCTGGAAGTAGATATTCTTTGACCTTGGGATGAGTCACACCACAGGGCTTGCGGTTAATGACTAAAATTTGGCTCACGAAAGGCGACTGAATAGCTTCATGTAAGACACCTTCGCCTACCATGCCTGTGGCACCCGTAATGATTAATTGCTTTTGTAAAATTTCCATCGTAGACTTGAATAATATTTAAATACCTATTTGATGACTTCTCGAAGAAACTTCCTCCAACAAGCCGGCTTGGCGACTGCAGCTAGCAGCCTTTTACCCAATGCAAAATCCGCTATGACCTTTGTTCACCATGTCTTATTTTGGGCCAAAAACCCAGGTAATGAAGCCGAAAAAGCCCAGTTATTGGCGGCCTTGAAACAATTAGGTACCCTACCTATGATCCAACAAGCGCACGTAGGCCGACCAATCATTACGGAATTTGACAAAGGTGCAACGGATGGAAGTTATACTTTTTCTGTCGTTTTAGTGTTCGATAACGCAACAAAAGAATCCGAATACTTATACCATCCTTTACACAAAAAGTTCATCGATGACAACAAGCACCTCTGGGGAAAAGTTCAAGTCATTGATTCTGAATTGATATAAATTAGTCGAAAAACGAATTGACTCGCTTGATATGAGGCCCTACTTTTAGGGCATGAAACCACACACTCGAAAATTATATCAATTAGTTCGAGCCAAATTGCATTTAGGCGAGCAAGATGGCATGAAATTTATCCATGGACTCCAGGCAGAGGTACAGGAGTCTACGCAAGAGTTTGTAACTAAAGATTTTGTGCATCAAACCGTTGCCGAAGCAAAAAGCGAACTCATTAAATGGATGTTTATTTTTTGGGTGGGACAAGCAGCTGTGACGTATATGATTGTTTCCTTGATAAAAAACTGATAATTATTGGTCTATTCTTGTATCGAATTGACTCATCTTGTGTGTTTTTGTAGGTTTGAAACATGGAAGTGAAATCAATTCAATTGTATCAATTAGCGCATAAAAAACTCCACTTAGTGGAAAAAGATGCCATGGAATTAGTAGACGTCATTCAAGACACCATTGAGGATCGAACTAAGAATTTCGTCACGAAGGAATACTTAGATGTTCGACTCATGGAACTGGAGTTGAAATTATTAACGAAAATAGCCGATTCGGAAAAAACTATTCTTCGTTGGATGTTTACATTTTGGGTGGGTCAGCTCGTCGCGATGTTTGGCTTTATATACTTGTTTTTAAAACATTAGGCTTTTCGTTTTGCGAGTACAAACATCCCGATGACGGAAATGAATAACATTCCGAGGCTCGCGACATCTTGCCAACGAAGCATTTCGGGATGATTAAGTAAGTTTGCCCAGGAGGCTGCCTGTGTACCTGTCCACAAGGCAATCAGTGTTCGCGGAAGCATACCCAAGGTTCCACCTACAAAGAACTGACGCAAGGGAACACCCAAAAATGCCATTAATGCATTCGTGATAGCGAATGGAAATATGGGAGATAAGCGGGCTAAAAACACCCAAGCAAAGGATTGAGCTTGAACGTTATCCAGAAAATCGGCCGCTTTAAACTTAACCCGAATCAGTTCAATCAGCGCATCTCCTTTCATTTTTCGAGCTAAGATATAGCCCAACAAAGACGCGATGGCATAAGCGATAATCAATGGCCACAAGCCTGTCCATCCCCAAACAAAGCCCGTAAACATAGCAAAAAAGGTCGTGGGACATAGAGCCAGCCCCATGATAAAAACAGCACCGACCCAAAATAATACATATTCCGTTGGCGAAAATTCTGTGAAAAATGTAGGATTAGCCAAGGCAAAGTAACCCAACAACATACTCGAAAGCACGGGCAGTGCCCCCATCCAAAGAAGGTAAAGCGTTTCCAGAATAATGCGACGATTTTTTGACATAAGGCCAACAAATATACGCTTCTTTTCATAATCCAAGCCCTTTTGCCTACCTTTGCAGGGCATTTTGCCCCATTAAAATTCATCCATGGAAATCGCAATCATCAAATACAACGCCGGAAATGTGCAATCGGTCATGTACGCCTTGGACAGAATCGGGATGAAATACCAATGGACAGATGACGAGCAAGTAATTCGTTCAGCAGATAAAGTCATCTTTCCTGGGGTTGGTGAGGCGAGTACGGCTATGGCCTACTTGCGCGAAAAAGGCTTAGATCAATTGATTCCTTCGCTGAAACAACCCGTTTTAGCAACTTGCATCGGGATGCAATTGTTATGCCGGGATTCTGAAGAAAACAACACAACCTGTATGGGTGTTTTTGATGTGCCCGTGAAACGATTTGTTAGCTCAGACCTGAAAATACCGCACGTTGGCTGGAATTCCATTCAAACAAATGGTGAAAATATCCTGATGGAAGGACTCAAAAAAGAAGAATACGTTTATTTCGTTCACTCTTTTTATGCGCCCATAAATCCCTATACGACAGCCACTTGCGACTATGTGCAACCCTTTTCTGCCATGTTGCAAAAGGATAATTTCTATGCGGCACAATTCCACGCAGAAATATCAGGCATAGCCGGACAAAAAATCATTCAAAACTTCTTAGCGCTTTAATCTATGTTCCAACTCATTCCAGCCATCGATATTATTGGAGGACAATGCGTTCGATTAACGCAAGGGGATTACCAACAAAAGAAAGTTTACAGCTCTGACCCTTTAGAAATTGCCAAAGCATTCGAAGGGGCGGGCATTCAACGTTTGCATTTGGTGGATTTAGATGGAGCCAAAGCGAAAGAAATTGTCAATGCTGATGTCTTGGAGCGCATTGTTTCGAACACTTCTTTGCACATTGATTTTGGCGGTGGCGTTCAATCCGATGCCATGATCGACCGAGCGTTTTCTGCCGGTGCAGCACAAATCACCGCAGGAAGTATTGCCGTTCGCAATCCTGAACTTGTGCACGGTTGGTTCAAAAAATACGGAACAGATAAAATCATCTTAGGGGCTGATGCATACAATGAGCAAATCGCTGTATCGGGCTGGCAAGAAAATTCCAACATCTCTATTTATGATTTCCTGACCGACTACCAAGCGGCGGGTGCGCAATATGTTATCTCAACGGATGTGGCGAAAGATGGATTGTTGCAAGGACCGAGTTTTGATTTATATGAAAAAATTCAGGCCAATAATCCCGGAATGAACATCATTGCGAGTGGCGGAGTGGCCAATATGCAAGATTTGGAACAATTACGTGCCATGAATTTATTCGGAGTAATTGTGGGAAAAGCCTTTTATGAAGGTCGCATTACGCTTGAAGATTTAGCCACATTTGCCAAAGAATCCCTATGCTAACGAAACGAATTATTCCCTGTTTGGATATAAAAGAAGGTCGGACTGTGAAGGGGACCAACTTTGTGGACTTGCGCGATGCGGGAGACCCGGTCGAACTGGGGGCTCTCTACGCAGAACAAGGAGCAGATGAATTGGTTTTTTTAGATATCACAGCGACCGTAGACAATCGAAAAACTTTGGTCAATTTAGTTCGTGAAGTGGCACGTCATGTCAACATACCTTTTACCGTAGGTGGCGGAATCAGTAGCATCGAAGATGTTTCTGCCTTATTGAATGCGGGTGCTGATAAGGTGTCGATTAATTCATCGGCGGTTCGTCGGCCGGAATTAGTGGACGAATTAGCCTTGCAATTCGGGTCGCAATGCATCATCGTGGCGATTGATACACGCTTTGTGGATGGCAATGATTGGGTACATACGCACGGAGGAAGAAAAATCACCGAAATTCAAACGATGGCTTGGGCGAAAGAAGTCGAGTCACGTGGGGCGGGTGAAATATTATTAACATCCATGGATGCTGATGGAACCAAAGCGGGCTTCGCGAACGACTTGACGAGTCGGGTTTCAGCGCAGTCTTCCATCCCCATTATTGCCTCAGGTGGTGCGGGGAGTATGGAGCATTTTTATGAGGTTTTTACGGAGGGAAAAGCGGATGCCGGATTGGCAGCGAGTATTTTCCACTTCAAGGAAATTGAGATTATCGAATTGAAAAAATACTTAGCGAACAAAGGAATTCCGATGCGGATTTAATAATTTAACCCTTATGAGTTTACAACCCGATTTTTCCAAAGGATTAGTACCTGCCATTATTCAAGATGCAAGCACCTTGAAAGTCTTGATGTTAGGTTACATGAATGAAGAGGCGTATGCCAAAACGATTGCTGAAAATCGGGTGACCTTTTTTTCCCGCTCTAAAAATCGCCTTTGGACCAAAGGAGAGACTTCAGAAAATTACTTGGATGTCGTGCAAGTTGCGATCGATTGCGATCAAGACACAATTTTGATTCAAGCAAAGCCTGCTGGGCCTACTTGCCATACAGGAGCAGACACTTGTTTCAACGAATCTAATGCGGACAATGCCGCATGGTTAGATCAATTGAAGCATGTGATTCGTTCACGTAAAAATGCCTCAGCAGACACATCATACACAGCTTCATTATTCCAAAAAGGCACACACAAAGTTGCCCAAAAAGTAGGTGAAGAAGCCGTGGAATTGGTGATTGAGGCGCTTATGAACAATGACGAATTATTCAAAGGCGAAGCGGCGGATTTAATCTTCCACCTTTTGGTTTTATTAGAGGATCGTGGAATCGGTTTGGAAGAAATCGTAAAGACATTACAAGCTAGACATCAGAAATAATATGATTGGATTTATCATTCGTTACATCATCATTGCTTGCGTGGTATTAATCATTCCACGTTATTTAAAAGGAATTACTGTAGATGGGTTTACCACAGCTTTAGTGGTTGCTCTAGCCATGGGATTTTTAAATTCCTTCGTAAAACCCGTCTTAAAAATTATTAGTTTCCCGATCACCTTCATGACATTAGGATTGTTTTCTTTAGTGATTACGGTAGCGATGGTTTACATCGTGGAAGCCTACGTCGATGGCTTTAAAGTGAATGGATTCATTGCACCCTTAATCTTCAGTTTTGTGGTGGGAATTACGAACTCATTCGTAGGGCTTTTTACGAAATAACCCGCCTTACCTTTGGCAAACCTTGGAGGATTGCCAAAGGTAGTGTTTGCATTCGACAATTCAGTCGAATAAAAGTCGATTATCAATTACTCGATAAACTCAATAACCATGCCTTCGCTGTTTCCTCATCAGTGAAAGATTTCATGGGAATGGGGGGCTTTTGAAAGGCAAAAAGAAGCTTCATAATCAAGGTAGACAGTCCGGGCTTTGACACCATAGCCATTGCCGAATAGATCTCTGGAAGTATCGATTTGGAATAATCCCGAGTAGCCTTGTCGGGCATCGGAGAGTTTTTCAAAAAAATCAATAATGGCACAGGTTTATTTCCTGCAATGCTTTTGACCAATTCCCTATTCTTTTGCATCAAAGGAACTGTGCGCAAGACTGATTTGGAATAGGAATACAAAATTCCTGATTCGTCTAAACGGTAGTTGGCAATTTCCCCTTCTATAAGCTGCATAGATTAACTAATATCTTTGGAAGAAATACGAAAAGTCATTAGTCCTGCCAAAGCTGCTGGGATCGCAAATACCCAAAAGCTTTGCGTCATGTCTAAGCCCCAAGCGACCAAAAGTCCCCCTAATATGGGACCAATAATTCCTCCCAATCGGCCAGCACCAATCGCCCAGCCAACGCCCGTCGTGCGAATATACGTAGGATACATACTTGCGGCCACCGCATATAAACCCACAAATCCGCCTTGCACGCCAAAGCCCATCAAAAAGAATATCACTAACACATAAGGCGAATGCACGAAGAAGCCAAAAGACAACATAGTCACCGCCGTAAAAAGTAAAATCGTCCCAATCGTTTTCTTTAAGCCAAAACGCGACGAACAATAACCTTGCATCGGTATGCCCACAATGGCACCTAGGTTAAAAACGGTTCCGGCGTAAATGGCTGCCGACATGGATAGCCCTGCATTCGTAGCTAATTTGGGAATCCAATTCAACATAAAATACAAGGTAGCGAAAGCTAAAAACAATGCGGCCCACAACTGAAAAGTAGAAATTCGGTAAGGCTCTTTGACCAGAATTTGAACACTTGGCTTTTCTTCTGCGCTCTGTGAAGCTGCAAATGACTCTTTGATAAATAGCCCAACCAGCGGTAATGACAAAAATGTCGCTAAGCCTGCTAGTTCAAAGAGATGCTCCCAACCTGATGTTTTGATAACCGTCGCAGCAACTAAACCTGATAAAACGGCACCCACCGGATAACCCGCAACCACCGTACTCACCCAAAAATTTCGGGTCGAAACAGGTGAATTTTCAGCAGTTAAAGCCGCCGTCGTAGCCATCATCGCACCAATGCCCAAACCACTGATGAAGCGAAAAATCATCAACAAATTCACATCCGTGGCATAAGATGTCGCATAAATACAAGTAGCCATTAATAATCCCGCAATCAGCATCGTGGATTTCCTACCAATCCGGTCGGCAAACGGTGCTAAAAATATAGCCCCTACGGTCATACCCACAAGACCCGAAGAGAATACAACCCCCAAGTTGGCGGGACTAATACTCCAAGCTTTCGCAATAGCAGGAGCGGCATAGGAAATGATGAGCACGTCCATGCCATCCAACATATTCATTAAAAAAC
>Ga0228700_1000132_pt1 | contig 76417 bp, 66 predicted proteins | sample McNCre317_Aug_MG_FD_178019 | JGI IMG/M metagenome (GOLD analysis project Ga0228700, IMG submission 178019) | Freshwater microbial communities from McNutts Creek, Athens, Georgia, United States - 3-17_Aug_MG | ecosystem: Environmental > Aquatic > Freshwater > Creek | place: USA: Georgia...
AATCTCAGGCTGATGTTCTGGACGTCGAGGATGACGTCACCAATGACCTTGCTCATGCTGCTGCCTTCACAGGGGTGAATGTTTTCGCATCGGAAATTTTGAGCGTGGCGCTCACGCTGCCGGTGCGACCGTCTTCAAACTTGACGACGGTTTCAATGAACTGCTCGGTTTTGCCTTCGTACAGGCCATCGACCAGCGGCTTGTACTTGTCGGCAATGAAGCCGCGACGGACCTTGTTGGTGCGGGTCAATTCGCCATCGTCGGCGTCCAGCTCCTTGTGCAGGACCAGGAAGCGGCTGACCTGGCTGCCCGCCAGCAAAGCGTCTTCGGCCAGATCGGCGTTGACCTTCTCGACACAATCCTTGATCAGCTCGTACACCTCGGGCTTTTGCGCCAGGTCGGTGTAACCGGCATACGGCAGGTTGCGGCGCTCGGCCCAGTTGCCCACGGCATCGAAGTCAATGTTGACCATGACGCACGCTTTTTCGCGCTGGTCGCCATAAGCCACCACTTCCTTGATGAAGGGGAAGAACTTGAGCTTGTTCTCGACGTACTTGGGCGCGAACATCGCACCGTCGTTGGCACCGCCCAAAAGGCGACCCACATCCTTGACGCGGTCGATGATCTTGAGGTGACCGTTGTTGTCGATGAAGCCCGCATCGCTGGTGTGGTACCAGCCGTCGGCGGTCAGCACTTCGGCTGTGGCTTCAGGGTTCTTGTAATAGCCTTTGAGCAAGCCAGGCGACTTGACAAGGATCTCGCCGTTGTCAGCGACCTTGATCTCCACACCCTTGCAAGGCACGCCCACGGTGTCGGCACGCGCTTCGTTGTCGGGCTGCAAGCAGACGAACACGGCGGTCTCGGTCGAGCCATACAACTGCTTGATGTTCACGCCGATCGAGCGGTAGAAAGTGAACAAGTCAGGGCCAATGGCTTCACCCGCGGTGTAGGCCACGCGCACGCGGCTGAAACCCAGGTTGTTGCGCAGCGGGCCATAGACCATCCAGTTGCCCAGGGCGTATTTGATGCGGTCCACCAGACCGACCGGCTGACCGTCCATCAAGGCGGGACCGACCTTCTTGGCCACATCCATGAAGGTGTGGAACATCTTGCGCTTGAAGTTGCCTGCGTCTTCCATGCGGATCATGACGCTGGTGAGCATACCTTCAAACACGCGGGGGGGCGCGAAGTAATAAGTCGGGCCAATTTCTTTCAGGTCAATCGTGACGGTGGCCGCCGACTCGGGGCAGTTGACCACGTAGCCACACACCAGCCACTGCGCGTAGCTGAAAATGTTCTGACCGATCCAGGCCGGTGGCATATAGGCCAGCACGTCTTCGGCGCTGGTCAGCTTGTCGAACTCGGCGCCCGCATCGGCGCGGTCGATCAAGGTGCCGTGCGTGTGCACCACGCCCTTGGGGTTGCCGGTGGTGCCCGAGGTGAAAAACATCGCGGCCACATCGTCGCTGGTGCCCTTTTCCACTTCGAGGTGAAAAAACTGGGGGTGCTGCGCCATGAAAACCTGACCGGCGGCAATCAGCTCATCGAGCGAACCCAAACCGTCTTCCACATAGTTGCGCAGACCGCGTGGGTCGTCATAGACGATGTGCGTCAGCTGCGGGCATTGCTCGCGGGCTTCGAGCATCTTGTCGACTTGCTCCTGGTCTTCCACCACGCAAAAACGCACTTCGGCGTTGTTGATGGGGAACACGCACTCAGGCGCCGCGGCGTCCTGGTACAGGTTGACGGGAATGGCGCCCAACGACTGCGCCGCCAGCATGGTGGCGGACAAGCGGGGGCGGTTGGAGCCCACAATGACCATGTGCTCGCCACGCTGCAAGCCAGCCTGGTGCAAGCCGCAGGCGATGGCCTCGACCAGTTTGGCCAGGTCTGACCACGGGGTGGTCTGCCAAATGCCATATTCTTTTTCACGCAAGGCGGGCGCGCTGGGGCGCTCGGCAGCATGCTTGAGCATCAATCGGGGAAACGTTGTTTGCATCACGTAGCCTGTCTCCAAAAGCGCTGCAGAAAAAGTCACTGCAGCTGAACTTGGGCGGATATTAGGACCGCATTTGACGTCAAGTTGTCGTTTCGACGACAATTCAGGGAAGACCCCTATCACAACTGACCCGAGTCTGACACTTGCCATGGCCACCACACCCAGCGTTCACCAGCGTCGCCGCGCGCCCACCGCCGAGGAACTCACCAGCATTCCCTGGCTGAGCTTGCTCACACACGAAGAGCGCCAACAAATCGAATCCGAACTGGTGGTGAGCGACCCGCAACCGGGCGACTACGTGTGCCGGGTGGGGCGCCCCGCCACCTATTGGTTTGGTGTGGTCTCAGGCCTGCTGAAGATGAGCAGCGACAACGAAAGCGGCCAGACCATGACCTTCACCGGTGTGCCACCAGGTGGCTGGTTTGGCGAAGGCACGGCCCTCAAGCGCGAGGTCTACCGCTACAACATCCAGCCTCTGCGCGCCAGCGTGGTGGCGGGCTTGCCGGTGGACACTTTCCATTGGCTGATCGACCACTCGCTGGGTTTTAACCGCTTCATCATGAACCAGCTCAATGAGCGCCTGGGCCAATTCATTGCTGCCCGCGAACTGGACCGCATGAACAACCCCGAACTGCGCCTGGCCCGCAACCTGGCCACCTTGTTCAACCCGGTGCTGTTCTCGGGCGTGGGCGAGGTGCTGCGCATCACCCAGCAAGAGCTGGCCTATCTGGTGGGCCTGTCGCGCCAGCGGGTGAACGAAGCGCTCAAGGTGCTCGAAGCACGGCAACTGATCCGCGTCGAATACGGCGGCCTGCGCATCCTGGACCTGCAGGGCCTGCGCAGCGCGCAGTTTCAATGAGCAAAACAGCGGACAATTGGTCAACTTCTTTTTAGCCTCCCTGAACCCATGACCCAGCCCCCGGTTTTCAAACGCGCCCCCCGCCCCGAAGGCAAAGGCGAAACGGCCGCGCCCAGCGGCACCTCGCGCCTGAACAAACGCATGGCCGAGTTGCGCATGTGCTCACGCCGCGAAGCCGATGCCTGGATCGAGCAAGGCTGGGTCAAGGTCAACGGCCAGGTGGCCAGCATGGGCCAGCAAGTCACACTGTCGGACCGCATCACGGTAGACCGGGCTGCCGAGCAGCAGCAAGAGCGGCAAGTGACCATCTTGCTGCACAAGCCCATGGGCTATGTGAGCGGCCAGGCCGAAGACGGCCACCAGCCCGCCATCACCCTGATCAACCCGCGCAGCCACTGGATGGGCGACCCGTCCAAGCTGCGCTTCACGCCGCCGCACCTGCGCAACCTGGCCCCGGCCGGACGCCTGGACATCGACTCCACCGGCCTCTTGGTCCTGACGCAAGACGGCCGCGTGGCGCGCCAGCTGATCGGCGAAGCCTCCGAGATGGAAAAGGAATATCTGGTGCGTGTGGCCTACACCGGCCACGAAAACACCGCTGCCGCATCGGCCGCATCAGCCACCTATGGCGGCAAGGCCACGCAGCTGAGCAGCATTGACGAGAACGACCGCGTGACCAGCAATGTGCAGGCGGTTTTCCCCAAGGCGCAACTGGAGCGCCTGCGCCACGGCCTGAGCCTGGACGGCAAGCCGCTCAAGCCCGCCAAAGTGGAATGGCAAAACCCCGAACAGCTGCGCTTTGTGCTGACCGAAGGCAAAAAGCGCCAGATCCGCCGCATGTGCGAACAAGTGGGACTGAAGGTCGTGGGCCTCAAGCGCATCCGCATGGGCAATGTGCAGCTGGGTCAGATGCCTGCGGGGACTTGGCGGTATTTGGGGCCGAACGAATCGTTCTGAAGCCTCTTGAAACCCCGCCAGACGCCCCCAATTGCGGGGCGTTTTGGTTTTTTGATCTTTTGTTTTTTTACCTCTTGAACCGATATGAGCAAGCAAACCCATGCCTTTCAGGCCGAAGTCGCACAACTGTTGCACCTGGTCACCCACTCGCTGTATTCCAACCAGGAAATCTTCCTGCGCGAACTGATCTCCAACGCTTCGGACGCCTGCGACAAGCTGCGCTTTGAAGCGCTCAACAATGCCGCCCTGTACGAAGACGCACCCGAGCTGCAGGTGCGCCTGTCCTTCGACAAAGCCGCCAAGACACTGACCATCACCGACAACGGCATCGGCATGACGGCGCAAGAAGCCATCGACCACCTGGGCACGATTGCCAAGAGTGGCACCAAGGACTTCATGAGCAAGTTGAGCGGCGATCAGAAGTCGGACGCGCAGTTGATTGGCCAGTTCGGTGTGGGCTTTTATTCGGGCTTCATCGTCGCTGAAAAAATCACCGTCGAAACCCGCCGCGCAGGCGCTGCAGCGGCCGAGGGCGTGCGCTGGATCAGCGGTGGCACGGGCGACTTCGAGGTCGAGACCATCACCCGCGCCGAACGCGGCACCAGCGTGATCCTGCACCTGCGCGAAGAGGCGCTGGAGTACGCCAACACCTGGAAGCTCAAAGAAATCGTCGGCAAATACTCCGACCACATCAGCCTGCCCATCCTGATGGAAAAGGAAGAGTGGAAAGACGGCGAGCTGATCGACCCGAACAACGAAGAAGGTGGCCGCCAGCCCGGCGCCATGGTCAAGACCGGCGAGTGGGAAACCATCAACAAGGCCAGCGCCTTGTGGACCCGCCCCAAGAAAGACATCACCGACGAGCAGTACGCCGACTTCTACCAACAGATCAGCCGCGACTTTGAAGCGCCACTGACCTGGACGCACAACCGCGTGGAAGGCAGCACCGAATACACGCAGCTGCTCTACATCCCATCCAAGGCCCCGCAAGACCTGTGGAACCGCGACAAGAAGGCCGGCATCAAGCTCTACGTCAAGCGCGTCTTCATCATGGACGAAGCCGAGGCGCTGATGCCCAGCTACCTGCGCTTTGTGAAGGGCGTGGTGGATTCTGCCGACCTGCCCCTGAACGTGAGCCGCGAACTGCTGCAGGAAAGCCGCGACGTCAAAGCCATCCGTGAAGGCTGCACCAAGCGCGTGCTGTCGATGCTGGAAGACTTGGCCAAACACGACAAGGCACCTGAAAGCACGGACGGTGTGACGGATGTCCTGAGTGAAGAAGACAAAGCCAAACTGGGCCAATACACCAAGTTCTACGCCGAGTTCGGTGCCGTGCTGAAAGAAGGCCTGGGCGAAGACTTCGGCAACAAAGACCGTCTGTCCAAGCTGCTGCGTTTCGCATCCACCACCAGTGACACCGTGAGCGTGAGCTGTGCGGACTACAAAGCCCGCATGAAGGAAGGCCAGGACGCGATCTACTACATCACCGCCGACACCCTGGCGGCCGCCAAGAACAGCCCGCAACTCGAAGTCTTCAAGAAAAAAGGCATTGAAGTGCTGCTCATGACCGACCGCGTGGACGAGTGGGCACTGAACTTTGTGCACGAGTTCGACGGCACCCCGCTGCAAAGCGTGGCCAAGGGCGCGTTTGACCTGGGCAAGCTGCAGGACGAAGAGGAAAAGAAAGCCGCTGAGGACGCCGCCGAAACCTTCAAGCCCGTGCTGGCCAAGCTGAAAGAGGCGCTCAAAGACAAAGCCGAAGACGTGCGCGTGACCAGCCGCCTGGTGGACAGCCCCGCCTGCCTGGTGGTGACCGACGACGGCATGAGCATGCAACTGGCCCGCATGCTCAAGCAAGCCGGTCAACAAGCGCCTGAAGTCAAACCCGTGCTGGAAGTCAACCCCGAACACGCGCTGGTCAAAAAGCTCGACGGCTCGGTCCACTTCCACGACCTGGCCCACATCCTGTTTGACCAGGCCCTGCTGGCCGAGGGCGGCTTGCCCGCTGACCCTGCGGCTTATGTGAAGCGTGTGAATGCATTGCTGAGCTGATCAGCGCCTGTCGCCCCGGACCGTTCCCCCTTGGTCATCCCGGACTTGATCCGGGAGCCATGCAGACCGGCGTCAATAGCAAGAGCCCCGAAAATGGACCCCGGGTCAAGCCCGGGGTGACCAATCAACGGCGCCCGCCAAACATCCACGTCCAGTAACGCACAAGACAACCCCACCGCATTCCATCGGCTAAATTGCCCCGATGAACACCACCCCCGCCGATCCCTCCCTCATCGATTCCCGCCAGGCCGCGTGGCGCTTGCTCGTCACGCTGGGGTTGGTGGTGCTGGGCAACAGCAGCATGTACATCGTCTCGGTGGTGCTGCCCGTGGTGCAGTCCGAGTTTGGTGTGGGGCGTGCCGATGCGTCGCTGCCTTACACGCTGATGATGATCAGCCTGGGTCTGGGCGGTTTGCTCACGGGCCGCATGGCCGACCGGCACGGCCTGATGCCGGTGTTGTGGGTGGGCGCACTAGCGGTGTGCGGTGGCTTTGTGTGGGCAGGCCTGTCGGGCAGCATCTGGGCCTTTGGCCTGGCGCATGCGCTGATGGGGTTTGTGGGCAGCTCGTCCACCTTTGCGCCCTTGATGGCCGACACCGCTTTGTGGTGGAACCGCCGCCGGGGCATTGCCGTGGCCATTTGCGCCAGTGGCAACTACATCGCAGGCACGATCTGGCCGCCGCTGGTGCAGCGCGGCATCGAGACTTTGGGCTGGCGCCAGACCTACATCCTGCTCGGCATTTTCTGCGGCGTGGGCATGTTCTTGCTGGCCTTGCGCATGCGCCAACGCCCGCCACTGGTGACGCTGACACCAGCCAACGCGAACGCGCCAGTGCTGGACCGCAGCCGCCCCTTTGGTCTGAAACCGGCCCACGCGCAAGGCTTGCTGTGCGTGGCGGGTGTGGCCTGTTGTGTGGCCATGTCCATGCCGCAGGTGCACATCGTGGCCTATTGCACCGACCTGGGTTTTGGTGCGGCACGCGGGGCCGAGATGCTCTCGCTCATGCTGGCCAGCGGCATCGTCAGCCGCCTGGTGTTTGGCGTGATCAGCGACCGCATTGGGGGCATACGCACTTTGCTGCTGGGCTCCATGTTGCAAGGCATCGCTTTGCTGATGTTCTTGCCCTTTGATGGCCTGGTGCCGCTGTACCTGGTCTCGGCCATGTTCGGCCTGTTCCAAGGCGGCATCGTGCCAGCCTACGCGATCATCATCCGCGAACATTTCGACCCCAAAGAAGCCGGTGCCCGGGTGGGCGCCGTCATCATGGCCACCTTGCTGGGCATGGCCTTGGGAGGCTGGATGTCAGGCTGGGTGTTCGACCTCACGGGCAGTTACCACGCGGCCTTTTTGAATGGCATCGCTTGGAACCTGCTCAACCTGAGCATCGCCAGCTGGCTGTTCTGGCGGGTGCGCCAGAACGTCGCCACCCGCTGAGCGCGCCCACCCACTGCGCAGCAAGGAATTCAACAGGTCTCGATGAACACCTGCTCGCGCAGGCGCGCCACATCTTGCGGCTGGCACAGCGCCGTGCCGGACGACATCACCGCGGCGGCCCCTGCGGCCATCGCCGTGGCCAGTGCCAAACGCAAGTCGTCCTGCTGATCGAGCGCCCAGACCAGCGCAGCCAGAAAACTGTCACCCGCGCCCACCGTGCTGCGCAGCGGCACCGACAAGGCGGCCGCATGCAGACATTGGTCTGCCGTGACCAGCATCGCGCCCTCACTGCCCAGAGACAAAGCGACCATCTGCGCCTGCCCACGTTCGATCAGCTGCCGTGCGGCCTGCCGCTGCTGGAGCGGCGTCGTCAAATCTTCGTATGTGAGTTCGGCCAACTCGCGCAGGCTCGGCTTGACCAACCACACGCCTTGCGCCAATGCCGCTGTCAATGCGGCCCCTGAGCTGTCCACCACCATGCGCGCACCAATGTCCTTGGCCACGCGCGCAATCTGCGCATGGCCATCGGCCGCCACGCCCTGCGGCAAGCTGCCACTGGACACCACCCAAGCGGGGCTGGGCGACACACGCCGCAAGCCCGCCAGGCCCTCGGCCCATTCGGCAGTGCTCAGCGTGGGGCCGGGCAACACAAAGCGGTATTCGCGGCCGCTTTCACGCTCATGCACGGTCCAGCTCTCGCGGGTCTCGCCTGCGATGGCCCAGCGCAGATCGGGCACGCCTTCTGCCATCAACAAACCATGCAAGCGCTCGCCCGTGGCACCCCCTGCGGGATAGAGGGCCTGCACCTGCGCACCCAGCCGGTGCAGCACCCGCGCCACATTGATCCCGCCACCCCCCGGATGCACCTGCGGTGCATGACAGCGCAGCTTGTGCGCGTCCACCAGTTGGTCCACCGAGGTGGACACATCCAGTGCGGGATTGGGCGTGAAGGTGAGGAAACGTGGCATGGCGTGATCGGTGCATCAGGCTGGCTGAAGCATACCCCCCACCTGCAGCGAGCGGCTGGCCTCCTGCACCACATTGCCCACCATGTCGGCGGTCACGGCAGACAGCGTCCAGCCCAGGTGACCGTGGCCGGTGTTGTAGAACACATTGGCTTTGCTGCCACGACCCACGCGCGGCATCATGTTGGGCATCATGGGGCGCAGACCGGCCCATGGCACCACCGAGCGGGTGTTGATCTTGGGGAAGCACTGCTCCACCCACGCGATCAGGGGGCGGATGCGGTCAGCGCGGATGTCTCGGTCCACGCCGTTGAACTCGGCCGTGCCCGCCACGCGGAAACGATTCAGGCCCAAGCGGCTGGTCACCAGCTTGGTCTCATCGTCGAGCAAGCTCACATTGGGCGCACCGGCCTGGCTCTGTTCGTCGTTCAGATTGACGGTGATCGAATAACCTTTGACGGGGTAGATGTTGACGCGGTCGCCCAGTTGCGAAGCGAAGTCGCGACTGGCCACACCCGCACACACCACCATGCCGTCGAAGGCGTGCACAACGCTGCCTTCATCGCCTGCGACGGTGATGACGGCTTGCTGGCCATCGCTGCGCACCGACTTCACGTCCTGCCCGTACAAGGTCTTCACGCCCAGGCGCTCAGCCGCTGCGGCCAGACCGTTGGTGAACTTGTGGATGTCACCGGTTGAATCGCTTTCGGTGAAGTAGCCGCCGTAATAGCTGCCCGCCAAGGTGGGCTCAATGGCTTTCATTTCTTCGGGCGTGACAGCGCGGCGGGGCAAGCCACCTTTGGCCAACATTTGCGAGACGCGACCGGCATGGTCAAAGCCTTTTTTGTCGCGGTAGATGTGCAAGATACCTTCTTTCTTCAGGTCGAAGTCGATGCCTTCTTCCTGTGCCCAGGCAAACAGGTGCTGACGCGCGGCCACCGCCAGGCGGGCGGTCTCCACGGTGTTGCGCTCGTAATGGGGCATGGCCGCGATGAACTCGGCAAACCAGGACAGCTTGTGCCAGGTCGGTGCGGGGTTGACCAAGAGCGGCGCATCGCTTTTGAGCATCCATTTGATGCCCTTGAGGATGGTCGACCAGTGGGTCCAGACTTCGGCATTGGAAGCCGAGAGCTGGCCGCCGTTGGCAAAAGAGGTTTCCATCGCGGCGTAGCGATGGCGTTCGAACAAGGTGACGGCAAAGCCGCGTTTGGCCAGGGCGTAGGCGGTGGTGACGCCGGTGATGCCGCCGCCGATGACTGCGATGGTTTTCATGAGTGTGAGCTTTCTGATACGTCAAAGGATGGGGCCACCGCATGCAAGCCGCATGCCGGTGGCGCCCCCTCTGTATCAGGACCTGAGAGATTCACGGCGCGCACGGGTGCGCATCGCTTGCTCCTTCGGTGCACTGGCGGACGAAACGCCAGCAGCTCTTCAGAGAATTGGCATGTGACCGGTCCTTTGGCCTGAGAGTTTCCGGGGCGGTTGCTCCTTCGGCGCTGCCTGCCGCGCAAGGCGCGGTGGCAGTCTCTCCCGATCACATGTCGACACAAGGTCGATGGTTTTCAATCATTCTAAATGGCGAGGTAGGCCTGCACAAGAGCGACCCAATACGAGCCGCCGGTGGCGATGTTGTCATCGTTGAAATCGTAAGCCGGGTTGTGCACCATGCACGCGCCCGCCGAATCGCCGTCGCCATTGCCGATCAGCAAATAGCTGCCCGGCACTTTCTCCAGCATGAAGGCAAAGTCTTCACTGCCCGTCAGCTGCGGCCCGTTCAAAGTGACGCGCTCAGGCCCCACCAGATTCAGCGCCACTTGCCGTGCGAAGTTGGTCTGCTCCAGGTGGTTGACCAGCACGCAATAGCCTTGCCGCCACTCCACCTCGGCGCGCACGCCAAAGCTCTCGGCTTGCGCGGCCACCAAGGCCTTGATGCGCTGCTCGAGCAACAGGCGCACCTGCGGGTCGAGCGCTCGCACGCTCAGCTCCAGAGTGGCCAGCGCCGGGATCACGTTGTTGGCTTGGCCAGCGTGCAAAGCGCCCACGGTGACCACGGCGGTGTGCAGCGGGTCCACATTGCGCGAGACGATGGTCTGCAAAGCCATCACAATCGATGCCGCCGCCACCAGCGGATCGGCCGCACGGTGCGGCATGGCGCCATGGCCTCCGTTGCCGTGGATGCGGATGGTGGCGTAATCGCTCGACGCCATGGCCGCGCCATCGCGGAACACCAAATGCCCCACCGGCATGCCCGGCATGTTGTGCATGGCAAAAACGGCGTCGCAAGGGTGGTGCTCGAACAGACCATCGTCCATCATGCGCACCGCGCCGCCGCCGCCTTCTTCGGCGGGCTGAAAAATCAAGTTCAGCGTGCCGTCAAAGTTGGGGGCGTCGGCTATCGCTTTGGCCGCGGCCAGCAGCATGGCCGTATGGCCGTCGTGGCCGCAGGCATGCATCAGGCCAGGGCGAGCACTGGCCCACTCGGCGCCTGTGGCCTCCTGAATGGGTAAGGCGTCCATGTCGGCACGGATGCCCAGCTTGCGGTCGCTGGTGCCCCGCTTCAAAGTGCCCACGACCCCGGTGCCGCCCAGCCCCCGGTGCACCTGGTAGCCCCAGCTTTCCAGCTTAGCCGCCACCAGGTCTGAGGTGCGGTGCTCTTCAAACGCCAGCTCGGGGTGGCGGTGAATGTCGCGTCGCAACTGGATGAATTCGCCCACCCGCTCGGTGAGCGCATCGCGCAAGTACGTCATGTCACTGAGGCTGCAAGTTGATGGACTTGGCGATGGCGCGGAACTGCGCCGTGCCATCGGTGTAGGCCTTGCCCACGGCTTGCAACGACAAAGGCTTGGCCACCAGCTGGCTGTTGGCCTCCAGGCCTGCGCGCACGGCAGGGTCGGTCAGCGAATCGGTGATCGCTTTGTGGATGACCTGCACGATCGGCTCGGGGGTGTCCTTCTTCACGAAATAACCGGTCCAGATGGTGAAGGTGAAATTCTTGAGCGACTTGCTCTCGGAGATGGCGGGGTAGTCCTTGACCGACTCCAGGCGTTCGCTGTTGAGCATGGCCAGCACTTTGAGCTTGCCCTGCTTTTGCAGTTCGTCATAAGCCTTGCCAAAAGGCGCCAGGAAAATGTCCACCTGACCGCCGATCAAGTCCTGGTTGGCAGGCGCAGCGCCTTTGTAGGGCACATGGGTCATCGGGATGTTGGTGATCTTGGACAGGTGCTCACCCAGCAGGTGATAGAAAGAACCTGGGCCCACACTGGCGTAAGTGATGGGGCGGCCTTGTGCAGCTTCCTTGCGGGCGTACTCCAGGAACTCGTCCACGTTGTGCACGGGCAAATCCTTGCGGGCCAGAAAGCCGATCTGCGCCGTGGCGATCATCTGCACCAAGCGGAAGTCTTCGCTCTTGAATTTGACCGCCGAGATGGCCAGAGGTGCCAGGATCAGCTCATTGGGCGAGCCCTGAAAAATGATCTGGCCATCGGCCGGTGCGTTCAAGACTTTTTGCGCAGCGATCGAACCGCTGGCACCGCCCAGGTTGTCCACGATCACGGTCTGGCCGATGTTTTTGGACAGGGTGTTGTTGACGATGCGGGCAATCACGTCCGACACACCGCCAGCCGGGTAAGGCACCAACAAGGTGACGGGTTTGCTGGGATAGGTCTGCGCGTTCACAGCGCCAGCCAGGCACACGGCGCCCAGGAGGGCCACCAAACGGCGAAGGGTTTTGGACATGTCTTGTCTCCATATGAAAGTGGTTATGGGGCCATCGTAGAAAGCCATTTCTATAATGTCCAATGCATTTTCATGCCACTTTGCATGATTTTCAGTTATGGATTGGAACCCCCATGACCCTGGTTCAACTCAAGCACCTGATCGAGCTGGCCAACAGCGGCTCCTTCAGCCAGTCGGCCCTGAAGCTGCACCTGACACAACCGGCGCTGAGCCGCAGCATCAAGGCGCTGGAGGGCGAATTGGGACAGCCCCTGTTCGACCGGATCGGTCGCAAGAACGAACTGACGCCTTTTGGCCAGCACGTGGTGCAACGCGCCCGCGTGTTGGTGGACGAGGCCAACGAGTTGCGCCTGACCAGCTTGCAACTGCAAAAAGGCGAGATCGGTCAATTCCGCGTGGGCATGGGCTCGGGGCCTGGTGCCATGCTGATGACGCCCTTGCTGATGCTCATGGCCCGGGAGCACCCGCAAGGCCACATCGACATCTCACGCGGCAGCACCGCACTGCTGGTGCAGGCCTTGCGCGATCGCACCCTTGACGCCTTGGTTCTGGACATCCGCTCACTGCAACCGGCCACCGACCTGAAGGTGGAAGCACTGCAGGAAATGAAAGGCACCTTCATGTGCCGCAAGCAGCACCCGCTGGCCAAAAAGCGCAGCGTGTCATTCGAGATGCTGTTGGACTATCCGATCGCATCCACCCCGTTGAGCGACGAAGTTGCACGCATGCTGATGGAACGCTTTGGTCCGCGCGGCCACCCCGATCAGTTGGTGAACCTGCGCTGCGAAGAAATCTCCAGCCTGATTGAGGTGGTCCGCCACAGCGATGCGGTCGTGCTGGCGATCCGGGCCTCCGCCCCTGATCTGGTGGAACTGCCCGTCACACCCGCTCTGAACGGCAATGCCCGCTTTGGCCTGGTGACGATTGAAGGCCGCACCGAAGCGCCGCTGCTGCCCAAAGTGCGGGCTTTGATGGAGACCATCATGAAGGACGCTGACTGACGCCTTCGCGCAGACAGGGTATTGTGTTGGCTCAATGTCCGCGCAAGACTGCGCCACATAATGGGTCACCTTTCTTCAAAGGACATTCATGCGCCATGTTCTTTCAGACCACCGGGCCACCCTGTCAACGATTGCCACCTTGGCCATGTTCAGCCGAGGCCTGGAGCCCGAGTTCTCTGCAGCTGTGCAAAAACAAACTGCGGCCTTCACCGGCCCGGCCGAGGTACCGGGTGAGGACATCCGTGATCTCAGGGACTTGCTCTGGTGCTCGATTGACAACGATGATTCACGCGACCTGGACCAACTGACCGTCATTGCGCCACAGGCACATGGCGAAGTGCGGGTCTATGTGGCCGTGGCAGACGTGGATGCCTTGGTCAAAAAAGATTCTCCGATTGATCTGCATGCCCACCAAAACACCACCTCGGTCTACACCTCGGCGCAGATTTTTCCGATGCTGCCCGAGCGCCTGTGCACCGACCTGACCTCGCTCAACCCCGATGTCGACCGCATGGCGGTGGTGACCGAGATGGCGTTCAGCCATGACGGCATGCTGATGCATTCGTCGGTATACCGCGCTCGGGTGCACAACAAGGCGCAGCTGGCTTATGACGCGGTTTCGGCATGGATTGAAGGCGAGGGCGACTTGCCCAAGCCGGCACAACGCATCAAAGGCATGAACCACCAGCTGCGCCTGCAAGACGAGTTGGCGCAAAAACTTCGGGTATTACGCCGGGCCGAAGGCTCGCTCGAATTCGAAACCTTCCAGCCCAAAGCCCTGTTTCAGGGGGCGCGCATTGTCGACATCCAGCAGCAGCCACAAAACCGAGCGCGCCAGTTGATCGAAGAATTCATGATCGCCACCAACGGCTGCACTGCCCGCTTTCTGGCGGCGCATGGCTATGCGGCCTTGCGCCGCGTGGTGCGATCCCCCGAACGTTGGCTGCGCATCGTGGCGGTGGCGCAGGAATACGGCGTCAGCTTGCCGCATCAGCCCGATGGCCCTGCGCTCGAAGCCTTTTTGGCCCATCAGCACAAAAGCGACCCTTTGCGGTTTCCGGACCTGTCCTTGGTGATCGTCAAGCTGATGGGCTCGGGCGAGTATGTGGTGGAGCGCCCCGGGAACACACAGATCGGGCACTTCGGTCTGGCTGCACGCGATTACACGCATTCCACTGCGCCCAACCGGCGCTTTCCCGACTTGATCACACAACGCTTGATCAAGGCTGCGCTAGCGGGCAAGCAGGCCCCTTATTCCGAAAAAGAGCTGATCGCACTGGCAGCGCACTGCACCGCACAGGAAGATGCCGCACAGAAAGTCGAGCGACAAGTGCGCAAATCAGAAGCGGCCTTGCTGCTGCACTCGCACATTGGTCAACAGTTTGATGGCCTGGTCACCGGCATCGAAGACCAAGGGGCCTGGGTGCGCATCTTCGAGCCACCGGCCGAAGGTCGCCTCATGGGCGAGTTGCCGCCACTCAAGGTGGGGCAGGTTTTGCGCTTGAAACTGACCTCCACCTCGGTGGAACGGGGCTTCATCAACTTCGCGCTGGCGCATTGAGCGCTGTATCGAGGTCTTCGGCTCAGCCCTCCAGCATGCTGGCCGGGTCGAGCCAGCGCGCCAGATCTTCAGGCTTGGCGTAGCCCAGTGTCTGGGCAGCTTCGCTCAGCGTGCTTTGGTGCTCGAAAGCCCATTGGGCAATTTCGGCGGCGCGGTCATAACCCAGATGGGGCACCAGTGCAGTCACCAGCATCAGCGAGCGCTGCAGGTTTTCATCAATGCGCTGGCTGTTGACCCGAATGCCTTGCACACCGTACTGCTCAAAGCTGCGCATGCCATCGCCGAGCAAGGCCAGGCTCTGCAAAAGGTTGTAGGCCATGAGCGGCTTGCAGACATTCAGCTCAAAGTTGCCCGAGGCACCGCCCACGCCCATGGCCACATCGTTGCCCATGACCTGCACGCACAGCATGATCAGCGCCTCGCATTGTGTGGGGTTGACTTTGCCCGGCATGATGGAACTGCCCGGTTCGTTTTCGGCAATGGCAATCTCGCCCAGACCCGATCGGGGACCGGACGACAACCAGCGGATATCGTTGGCGATCTTGATCAAGGCCACCGCCAAAGTCTTGAGCACCCCATGCACCGCGACCAGCACATCGTGTGCAGCCAGGGCGGCAAACTTGTTGTCGGCACTTTCAAAAGGCAAGTGGTGCACACACGCCAGCTCGGCGCAAACGCGCGGGCCAAATTGGGCATGGGTGTTCAGCCCCGTGCCCACGGCCGTGCCGCCCACAGCCAGCGGGAGCAACCAGTGCAAGGCGTCCACCACCCTGGCGCGGCAATGTGCCAGTTGCGCCGCATAGCCCGAGAATTCTTGCCCCAGCGTGATCGGCGTTGCGTCTTGCAAGTGCGTGCGCCCGATCTTGATCACGCGCGCAAAAACCCGGGACTGATCGGCCAATGTGTTCTGCAATGTGTCCAGTGCAGGCAGCAGTTTGTGCTCGATCGCCAGGGCGGCGGCCAGGTGCATGGCGGTGGGAAAAACATCGTTGGAGGATTGCCCCAGGTTGACCTCATCATTGGGGTGCAACAGTCGTTGTTGTCCGCGCACACCACCCATGAGTTCCGAGGCCCGATTGGCCAGTACCTCGTTCATGTTCATGTGGGTCTGCGTGCCTGAGCCCGTCTGCCAGACCGAAAGCGGAAACTCCTGATCGTGCACCCCGGCAATCACCTCGTCGGCGGCGGCAACGATGCCGTTGACTTTGTCAGCGGGTAACAAACCCAGATCACCATTGACCGAGGCACAGGCGCGCTTGACCGAGGCCAGCGCGTGGATCAGTGCCAAGGGCATGCGCTCGGTCGAGATGTGAAAGTGCAGCAAAGCACGCTGCGTCTGCGCGCCCCAAAGGCGCGACGCATCCACATCAATGCACCCGAAGGAGTCCGACTCCTGGCGCGTGACCGTCATATCTTGTGCTTCAATGCGCAAACAGCCGGTTCGCGGTTTGCGCAACCAACTTGCCCTGGTGCCTTGCACCGTCAAGCTCAATGGCACTGGGTTGCCGCTGGCCTTTGTCGCCGGCAATGGTGGTTGCCCCATAAGGGCTGCCACCCACGATTTCATCCAGCGTCATCTGGCCCGCATGGCTGTAGGGCAGGCCCACAATGACCATGCCGAAATGCATCAGGTTGGTGATGATGGAAAACAGCGTGACCTCTTGCCCGCCGTGCTGCGTGGCCGTGGACGTGAAGGCGCCACCCACTTTGCCATGCAGCGCACCACGCGCCCACAAGCCCCCGGCCTGGTCGAAAAAACTGGCCATTTGACCTGGCATGCGGCCAAAGCGGGTCGGTGCGCCGACGATGATGGCATCGTAGTTTTCCAGCTCAGCCACGGTGGCCAGCGTGGCCTTTTGGTCCAGCTTGAAATGCGCCGCTTGGGCGATGCCCTCGGGCACGGTCTCCGGCACCCGTTTGACATCGACCGAGGCACCGGCCGATCGGGCCCCCTCGGCCACGGCCTGTGCCATGGTCTCGATGTGGCCGTAAGTGGAATAGTAAAGAACCAGAACTTTGGACATGACAGCTCCTTTGAAACAGGGGTGAAATTTTTGGACGATGGCAAGGTCACATGGCACAGACATTCATCCTGTGTCCTGCAAACCGCAAAGCCCTCGATTGAAAAATCATGCAACAAAGATGGAGGCCACACGGTTGCCCAACACACACCCCTCAAGAACCCGTCTCAGTGTCCCCCTGCTCCGCTCAAAAACCAAGTGGCGTGCGTTAACCCACACTGCCAATGCTCTCTTTGCTTGATGGATGCACAGCGCAGGCCTAGACTCGCCACCCCATTGCCGACGACCCAAGGAGTTCTGCATGTCCAACGAAGCACAATGCCCGTTCTCAAATGGCACTAAACGCCACGGCATGGCCAACACCAGGACCCATGCCGACTGGTGGCCAGCGCAGCTGAACCTGAAAGTCCTGCATGCCAACGCGCCCTTGTCCAACCCTTTGGACCCGGCATTCGATTACGCCCAGGCGTTCAATGCGCTCGATCTGCATGCGGTGACGCAAGACCTGCATGCACTGATGACCGATTCACAAGACTGGTGGCCTGCAGACTACGGCCACTATGGTCCCCTGTTCATCCGCATGGCCTGGCACAGCGCCGGGACTTACCGCATTGGCGATGGCCGCGGTGGTGCCGGTGGCGGCGCGCAGCGCTTTGCCCCACTCAACAGCTGGCCTGACAACGTCAACCTGGACAAGGCGCGCCGCCTGCTGTGGCCCATCAAGCAAAAATATGGTCAGCAACTGTCCTGGGCTGACCTGATCATCCTGGCAGGCACCGTCGCGCTGGAGTCAATGGGCTTCAAGACCTTGGGCTTTGCGGGCGGACGCGCTGACCTGTGGGAGCCACTAGAAGATGTGGACTGGGGCCCTGAAACCCAATGGTTAGCCGACCAACGCCACCGTGACGACCACGCGCTCGACAAGCCACTTGCAGCCGTTCAGATGGGGCTCATTTATGTGAACCCTGAGGGCCCCAACGGACAGCCAGACCCACTCGCATCGGCACGCGACATCCGGGAAACCTTCACACGCATGGCCATGGACGATGAAGAAACCGTTGCGCTCATCGTGGGCGGCCACACCTTTGGCAAATGCCACGGCGCTGCGCCACCTGCCGGACATGTGGGCCCCGAACCCGAAGCGGCTGGCATCGAAGAACAAGGTCTGGGCTGGAAAAACAAGTTCGGTACAGGCAAAGGCATTCACACCATCAGCAGCGGTCTCGAAGGAGCCTGGACGCACAACCCGATCCAGTGGGATCACAACTACCTGGAAAACCTGTTCGGCTACGAATGGGTTTTGACCTCAAGCCCTGCAGGCGCTCAGCAGTGGACTCCCAAGGAGGCGTCAGCCCAAAACACCGTGCCCGATGCGCACGACCCCGTCAAGCGCCATGCCCCCATGATGAGCACGGCCGATCTGGCTTTGCGCATGGACCCGGTCTACGAAAAGATTGCCCGCCGATTTTTGGCCGAACCGGCATCGCTGGACCATGCCTTCGCCAGGGCCTGGTTCAAACTCACGCACCGCGACATGGGACCACGGGCTCGCTACCTGGGACCACTGGTGCCGCAAGAAGTCCTGATCTGGCAAGACCCGATCCCGCTGATAGACCATGCCTTGGTCGGTGCACAGGACATTCAGACCTTGAAGGCCAGCATCCTCGCATCAGGCTTGACGACAACGCAACTGGTGAGCACCGCGTGGGCATCGGCCGCTACATTTCGCAACAGCGACAAACGGGGCGGTGCCAACGGCGCGCGCATCCGCCTGGCACCGCAAAACACTTGGGAGGTCAACCAGCCCACCCAACTGGCAGAGGTTCTTAAAACTCTGACATCGGTTCAGCAAGCGTTCAATCGCTCGACTGTGGGTGGCAAGAAAATTTCATTGGCTGACCTGATCGTTCTCGGCGGATGTGCCGCAATCGAAGCGGCTGCCCGCAAAGCAGGCAACGACATTCAGGTGCCGTTCTCACCGGGCCGCATGGATGCCACGCCAGCGCAAACCGACACAGCGTCTTTTGCCGTGCTGGAGCCTGCAGCCGATGGCTTTCGCAACTACCTGCGTCCAGGCCATCCCGGCTCGCCCGCTGCGCTGCTGGTGGACAAGGCCCAACAACTGACACTGACCGCCCCCGAGATGACGGTGCTGCTGGGTGGGCTGCGGGTGCTGAATGTGAGCCACGGGCCATCACACCATGGGGTCTTTACAAAACGTCCCGGGGTGTTGACGAATGATTTTTTTGTGAACTTGCTCGACATGCGCACCGAGTGGCACCAGTCCAGCACAGCACCCGGCATTCTGGAAGGGCGCGACCGGACAGGGAACGGGCTGCGCTGGACGGGCACCGAGGTGGACCTGGTCTTCGGTGCCAACGCACAACTGCGGGCGATCGCCGAAGTCTATGCCTCTGCGAATGCGCAGCCCAAATTCCTGCGCGACTTTGTCAGCGCCTGGAACAAGGTCATGAACCTGGACAGGTTTGACCTGTCTTGACTCAGCCCACGCGCACGCCGCTGGCCCGATCAAACAAATGTGACTGATCGGCTTGCCATTGCAGGTGCACCGCATCACCCACACTCGCTTGCAACACACCGGGCACGCGGGCCGTGAGCTGGCCTGCGGGCGTGTCCACCGTGGCATAGGTTTCGGGGCCGGTGGGCTCGATCATGCTGAGCGTGCCGGGCAGACCTTGGGCGGCAAAGCTGATGCTCTCAGGGCGCAGGCCGTAGACCAGCTCGGCGCTGCCATGGGCTTGCACCGCAGCACGCTGCGCGTCGGTGATGGCCAGTTCCACGCCGTGGGCTGTGAGCGCTTCGCCTGTGCGCTGGGCATCGATCATGTTCATGGCGGGTGAGCCGATGAACTCGGCCACAAAGCGGTTGGCCGGTCGGTTGTAGATTTGGGCGGGCGTGCCGAACTGCTGCACCAGACCGTCTTTCATCACGGCGATGCGGTCGCCCAGCGTCATGGCTTCGACCTGGTCGTGCGTCACGTAGACCGTGGTGGTTTGGGTGCGCTGGTGCAGCAGCTTGATCTCGGCGCGCATTTCCACGCGCAGCTTGGCGTCCAGGTTGGACAGCGGCTCGTCAAACAAAAACAGCCTGGGGTCACGCGCCAAGGCTCGGCCCATGGCCACGCGCTGACGCTGGCCGCCCGAGAGTTGCCCGGGTTTGCGGTCCAGCAGGTGGCCGATTTGCAGCATGGCCGACACGCGGTCCACGGCGGCCTGGCGCTCGGCCTTGGGCACTTTGCGGATCTCCAGGCCGAAAGCGATGTTTTGCGCCACCGTCATGTTGGGGTAGAGCGCGTAGCTCTGGAACACCATGGCGATGTCGCGGTCCTTGCTGGGCAGATTGGTCACGTCGCGCTCACCGATGTGGATGCTGCCGCTGGTGGGGTGGTCCAGGCCCGCGATCATCGACAGCAGCGTCGATTTGCCGCAGCCGGACGGGCCGACCAGGATCAAAAATTCTCCGGCTTCGATTTCGAGGTCGATGCCTTTGAGGATGTGGACCGTGTCGTTGTAGGTCTTGTGGATGTTGCGAATGGCGAGTGCGCCCATGATTTACCCCTTGACAGCGCCAGCCGTCAGGCCGCGCACAAAATATTTACCAGCCACCACGTACACAAACAAGGTGGGCAATGCCGCGATCAAGGCAGCGGCCATGTCGACGTTGTATTCCTTGACGGCGCTTGAGGTATTGGCCAGGTTGTTCAGGCCCACGGTGATCGGTTTGCTGTCGGCACCCGAGAACACCACGCCGTACAAAAAGTCGTTCCAGATGTTGGTGAACTGCCAGATGAGTGTGACCACCAAAATCGGCAGCGACAGCGGCAGCACGATGCGGCGAAAGATCATCCAGAAGCCCGCACCGTCGAGTTGCGCGGCCTTGATCAATTCATCCGGCAAGCCGATGTAGTAGTTGCGAAAGAACAGCGTGGTCGACGGGATGCCGGCCACGATGTGCACCAGCATCAAGCCCCAAATGGAGCTGGCCACACCCAGCCAGCCGAGCACCTGGCTCATGGGCAAGAGCACCACCTGCATGGGCATGAACACGCCAAACAGCATGAAGGCGAACAGGGTCTCGCTGCCACGGAACTTCCATTTGCTGAGCACATAGCCGTTGAGCGAGCCGATCAGTGTGGACAGCAGCACCGCAGGCACCACCATCACCATCGAGTTCCAGAAATAAGGCTTGAGGCCTTCGCACTGCACACCGGTGCAGGCGGTGTCCCAGGCCTTGAACCACGCGTCCAGCGTGGGCGCGGTGGGCAGGCTCAGCAGGTTGCCTGCACGCAGTTGCTCTGCGTCTTTGAGCGAGGTGGTCAGCATCACGTACAGCGGCACCAGAAACCAGGCCGCAAACAGCAGCAGCATGGCCCACAGGATCAGGCGATGAAAATTCAGGCGATTCATCGTTTGCCTCGCAATTCAGAATACAGGTAAGGCACCACGATGGCGGCCACGGTGGCCAACATGACGGTGGCACTGGCCGCGCCCACGCCAATCTGCCCACGCGTGAAAGCGGTGGCGTACATGAAGGTGGCGGGCAAGTCGGTCGCATAGCCGGGGCCACCGGCAGTCAGCGCCATGACCAGGTCAAAGCTCTTGATGGCCAGGTGCGAGACCACCATCAACGTGCTGAAAAACACCGGCCCCAGGCTGGGCAGGATGATGCGCCAGTAAATGCGCGGCAAACTCGCGCCGTCCACCTGAGCGGCCTTGATGATCGAGTCGTCGATGCCGCGCAGCGCGGCCAGAAACAGCGCCATGACAAAGCCCGCGCTTTGCCACACGCCCGCAATCACCACGCAGTAAATGGCCATGTCCTGATCGACCAGCCACTCGAACTGGAAATCAGTGAAGCCCCAGCTGTGCATCAGGTGCTGCAGGCCCAGGCCGGGGTTCAAAATCCACTTCCAGGCCGTGCCCGTCACGATGAACGAGATCGCCATGGGGTACAGGTAAATGGTGCGCAAGACGCCTTCGCCGCGCACCTTCTGGTCCAGCAAGATGGCCAGCAAGACGCCCAGCGCCATGGCGCCGCCGATGAAGCAAAAACCAAACACTGCCATATTGGTCATGGCCACGCGGAAGCGGTCACTGCCCAGCAAAGCGCCGTAATGTTGCAAGCCCACGAAGTCGTAATTGGGCAAGATCCGCGAGGCGGACATGGACAGGTAGCCATTCCAGGCCATCAGGCCGTAGATGAACAGCAGCGACAGCACAAAGCTGGGCGCAACGACCAGCTTGGGCAGCCAGGCGGCTTGCTGAGGGGAGGATGAAGACATGGGTGATCCAATCGGGGGCCAGCGCGGGCTGCAAGCTCGTGACCTGCAGCCCGGTGGCAAAAAAATCACAAAACCAAAGGGCTTGTTCGAGCCGACACCAAGGTCGGCTCAAAGACTCACTTGACCTTGGCGGCCGAAGCGATCTTGGCTTGCGCGTCTTTCGTGCTCATCTTGTCGTCGTTCCAGAACTGGCTGACAGCGTCTTGGATCGCACCCGATGTGGCCGAGCCGATGGCCATGCCGTGGGCGACCGATGGCACCAGACCGCCGTTCTTGGCCGTGGCCACGAAGTCGTTGGAGCTGAGCTTGGCGCAGTCGTCAAACTTGGCCAGGTTCATGTTCAGGCGCACCGGGATGGAGCCCTTGTTCAGGTTGAACACTTCCTGGAAGTCGGTGGACATGATGGCCGAAGCCAGGTCTTTCTGGGCCTTGGCGTTGTCTTCGTTTTTCAGCTTGAACATGGCAAACGAATCAACGTTGAAGGTGAAGGCCTTGGCCGTGCCGGGCGCTGCCACGCAGGTGAAGTCCGCGCCGGGCTTTTTGCCCGCGGCCACGAATTCGCCCTTGGCCCAGTCACCCATCAGCTGCATACCGGCTTCGCCCTTGATGACCATGGCGGTGGCCAGGTTCCAGTCGCGGCCGGGGGCGTTCTTGTCGGTGTAGGTCTTGACCTTCTTGAAGGTGTCGAGCACCTTGGTCATGGTGGCGCCGGTCAAGGTGGGCTGGTCCAGTTGCACCAGGGCTTTTTTGTAGAAGTCGGCACCGCCCACACCCAGAGCCACGCTCTCAAAGGTGGTGAAGTCTTGCCAGTTCTGGCCGCCGTGGGCCACGGGGATGATGCCGGCCTTTTTCAGGGCTTCGGCGGCCAAAAAGAACTCGTCCCAATTGGTCGGCACTTTGACGCCAGCTTTCTTGAACGCAGCATTGCTGGCCCACAGCCAGTTCACGCGGTGCACGTTCACCGGGGCGGCGATGTAGTTGCCCTTGTATTTCATGACGTTGGCGACCACGGGGGGCAGCAGGCTGTCCCACTTCTCGGCCTTGGCCACATCGTCGATGTTGGCCAGCACGCCTTCAGCAGCCCACTCTTGCAAAGCCGGGCCTTTGATCTGGGCAGCGGCTGGGGCGTTGCCCGAGACCACGCGCGACTTGAGCACGGTCATGGCGTTGTCACCACCGCCACCAGCCACGGCAAAGTCTTTCCAGGTGTGGCCCTTGCCTTGCAAAGTGGCCTTCAGGGCAGCGGCCGACTTGGCTTCGCCACCGCTGGTCCAGTAGTGCAGGACTTCCACTTCACCGGCATGGGCCGCCACGGTCAGCACAGCGGCTGCGGCCAAGATCGAACGCTGGAACATTTTCAAAGTTTTCAAGAGAGTCTCCTGGTGGGGGCCGGTGGCCCAAAGTTGATGTGTGAGGTGGCGCAAACAGCCCGCCAACGCCCTCGACCAGCAATATTAATGTTTCGTTAATATATTAACATCAGGTTAAACCCTAGGTCGAAATTCACCTAAATCAGGCCAGAAAGCTGAAGCATCCATTAAGCTTCGGGCATGAAACTGCTGCTTGCCGAAGACGATGCGATGCTGGCCGATGCCCTGACCACCCAGTTGGGCGGGGCCGGTTTTGAGGTGGAGCACGCGCCCAACGGGGCCGTGGCCGACTATTTGCTGCACAAGCAGCGCTTTGACATCGCCGTGCTCGACATCGGGCTGCCCATGCTCGACGGCCTGTCGGTGCTCAAGCATGTGCGCCAATCTCAGCCGGCACTGCCCGTGCTGCTGCTGACCGCACGCGACGCGCTGGACGACCGCGTGGCAGGGCTGCAAGCCGGGGCCGACGACTACGTGACCAAGCCCTTTGACTTTCCCGAGCTGCTGGCCCGCCTGCAAGCCTTGCTGCGGCGCAGCCAGCCCAGCAGTGCCTCGGCCTTGTTTGGTCGGCTGACGCTGGACCACGCCTCGCACCGCGCCCTGGTTGGAGGCGTGCCACTCGAGCTGAGCGGGCGCGAGTGGACACTGCTGGAACTGCTGGTCAGCCAGCGTGACAAAGTGGTCACCAAAGAACAAATCACCCAGACCTGGAACGCCGATGGCGGCGAAGTCGGCGGCGGCAACTCGATCGAGGTCTACATCCACCGCCTGCGCCGCAAGCTGGAAGACGCCGGGCTGGCCATCCGCACCGTGCGCGGTCTGGGCTATCTGATGGAAGCCACCGCCCCATGACACCCGCAGGTGGAGCGCCCGCCACCCTACCTGGTCAGGCCGGGGTCTCGCTCGCGCGGCAATTGCTGCTGTGGGTGCTGGTGCCGCAGCTGGTGCTGTGGATGGCCGGGGGTGTGGCCACCTACAAATTCGCGGCAGGCTATGCCAACCAGGCGATCGATGCCAGCTTGCTGCAGGCCAGCCGCTCTTTGGCGCGCCAGCTCAAGCCCATTGGCAACGGTTTGCTGATCGACTTCCCGCGTGCCGCACAAGATGTGCTGGAGGCCGACCCGGCCGACAAACTGCTCTACATGGTCAGCTCGCCACCGGGGCAATTCATATTGGGCAACCAGTCCTTGCCAGCACCGGTCTTGCCCGGCGAAGACGACGCGCCCGCAGAGCCCGAGCTGAACAAACCGTATTTCTACGACGGCGTCATGCCCATGCATGAGCGCAACACGCGGCAAACGACGTCCGGCCAGCCCTTGCGTTTGGTGGCTTTGTACCTGAGCTTTGGCGAAGACGCGGCCGCACCGCAGACCATGCTGGTGCAGGTGGCGCGCAGCAGCGCCAACCGCGAAGAACTCGCGCAGCGCATCCTGGTGGACATGCTGCTGCCCATGTCTTGCCTGGTCTTGCTGATGACGGTCATCGTGTGGCTGGGCATCCGCGCTGGCCTGTCGCCGCTGGCGCGTTTGCGTCAGCAGGTCGAAGGCCGTGCGCCCACCGATCTGGCCCCTTTGCAGCTGGCCTCGGCCCCGCGCGAGCTGTGGTCGTTGGCCACGGCCATCAACACCTTGCTGGCCGCAGTGCAAAACACAGTGGCCACGCAAAAACGCTTCATTGGCGATGCGGCGCACCAGTTGCGCACGCCGCTGGCAGGCCTGAAAAGCCAGACCGAGATTGCCCTGCAATCGACCACCGACCCCGAGCTGCGCGCACGGCTGCAGCGCGTGCACGAGAGCGCCACACGCAGCGCCCACCTGGTCAACCAGCTGCTGACATTGGCGCGTGCCGAACCCGAATCGGTCATGGCGCAAGACCGCCAGCACTTTGACCTGCAGCGCCTGGCGCAGACCCTGACCGCCGAATGGGTACCTCGCGCCTTGAAGGCCCAGATCGATCTGGGCATGGACGAGCACAGCACCCAGCCGGTGTGGGTCCACGCCAACGCGCTGTTGATCCGCGAAGCCCTGAGCAACCTGATCGACAACGCCTTGCATTACGCAGGCGCAGGCAGCCAGGTCACGGTGCGCGTCTTGCCCGCGCCCATGACGCCGCAAAACCTGAATCGCCCCATGGCTTTGCTCGAAGTCATCGACAACGGCCCCGGCATCCCGGCAGGTGACCAAGCCCGCGTGTTCGAGCGCTTTGTGCGCGCCACCGATGCAGGCAACGGCTGCGGCCTGGGCCTGGCCATCGTCCAGGAAATCGTGGAGCGCCATGAAGGCCAGGTGACGCTGCACGACGCCTCCCCGCATGGCCTGTGCGTGCGCGTCGTCCTGCCCATGGCCGCCCCGCACTGAACACCTTGAACTCGAAACCGATTGGTAACTTTCAGCCCCTTGCAACGCCGCTGCGGCTGATACCCTTGCCGCCAACACACCCATGGCCCACATGAACCCCACCACAACAGCCAACGCCCCACGCCTGCTGGGCGACATCGGCGGCACCAACGCCCGCTTTGCCCTGGTGCATGGCGATGGCACGCCCATCACCCACGAAGTCACCCTGCCCACCGGCCAGTACCCGGACCTGGCCGCCGCTGCACACGCCTACTTGCAGCAAGCCGGTCAACCCGCCGTGCGCGAAGCCTGCATCGCGATCGCCAACCCCATCGACGGCGATGTGCTGAAGATGACCAACAACCACTGGCAGTTCTCCATCGAAGCCACGCGCCAACAATTGGGTCTGGACAGCCTGCTCATGCTCAACGACTGGGAAGCCATGGCCATGGCCGCCCCGGCACTGCAAGGCGCTGACCTGGAACAGATCGGCTCGGGCGAAGCGGTGCCCAATGCGCCCAAAGGCCTGATCGGCCCGGGCACAGGTTTGGGCGTGTCCTCGCTGGTGCGCTCGCGCCGGGGCGACTGGGTGCCCATTGCGGGCGAAGGCGGGCATGTGAGCCTGTCGCCCACCTGCGCACGCGAAGCGGACATCCTGCGCGTGCTGTGGCGCAGCCACCCGCATGTGTCGGCAGAACGCGCCATCTCGGGCATGGGCCTGGAGAACCTGTACCGCGCCATTTGCGAACTCAACGGCACAGATGCCGAGCCCCTGGTGGCCGCGCAAGTGACCGAGCGCGCCTTGGCAGCCCAGGACGTGGCCTGCGAAGAAGCGCTGGAGCGCATGTGCCGCCTGCTGGGCAATGCCGCCGCCAACCTGGCCGTCACGCTGGGTGCACGCGGGGGCATCTACATCGGCGGGGGCGTGATCGGCCGCCTGGGTGATTACTTTGCGCAATCGGGTTTTCGCGCCGCCTTTGAAGCCAAAGGCCGCTTTGAAAACTACATGAAGCGCATCCCCACTTATGTGATCCGCGCCGAGCAACCCGCGCTGATCGGCTGCGCCATGGGTTTGGGCATCCAGCCGGGCCGCCGACCCGCATAAGAAGTCACACCACCAAAGGTTCTTCCTGCATTTGCTCGATCTGCTCTTGCAGCATTTGCACCTGGCCGCGCCAGTAGTCAGGCGTGCCGAACCAGGGGAAGTTGACTGGGAAGATCGGGTCCTCCCAGCGGCGGGCCAGCCAGGCGCTGTAATGGATCAGGCGCAAGGTGCGCAGCGGCTCGATCAGGTGCAGCTCTGAGCGGTCCAGGTCGCGCACCTGCTCATAGCCATCGACCAGGGCCGACAGCTGCGCCGTGCGCTGGCGGCGGTCACCGGACAAGAGCATCCAAAGGTCTTGCACCGCAGGCCCCATGCGGGCATCGTCCAGGTCCACAAAGTGCGGACCACCGCCGGGCAAGTCGGTCGGCGTCCACAAGATGTTGCCGGGGTGGCAGTCCCCGTGCAGGCGCAGCGCCTGCCGCTCAGACGCGCCTTGCGCCATCTTGTCCTGGATCAGGTCCACGGCCTGCGCCAGCGTGGCCTGCCATTCGCGCTCGACTTCGAGTGGGATCATCTGGTGGGTTTGGAGCCATTCGGCGGGCTCCAGCGCAAAGGTCTGCACATCCAGCGTGGGACGGTGCACAAAAGGCCGCGCGGCGCCCACGGTGTGGATGCGCGCCAGAAAACGGCCGATCCACTCCAGCACTTCAAAGTCGTCCAGCTCGGGCGTGCGGCCGCCGCGCAAGGGGCTGACCGAAAAGTCGAACCCGGCGCTGTGGTGCAAGGTCTGGCCGCCGATGGTCAAGGGCGCGACCATCGGCACTTCGCCCGCGACCAGCTCGGCCGCAAAGTCGTGCTCTTCCTGGATCTGCGCACGGCTCCAGCGACCCGGGCGGTAAAACTTGAGCACCACCGCCTTGTGGCCTTGCTCGGCTTCGTCCAGGTGCACGCGGTACACACGGTTCTCATAAGAGCTCAGCGCCAGCAAGCGACCATCGGGCCACAGGCCGAGTTCGGACAGGGCGTCCATCACCCGGTCGGGGGTGAGTTCTGCGTAAGGGTGTTGCGCGGCGCTTGTATCGGTCATGCGTCGATTGTGGCGCAGTGCCCGTGTCTGCAAGCGTCGCACCTCACCAGACACTGACATGCATCACAAGAAACAGGGCCCCAATGGGCGAAAATTCCCACATGCGCTCCCATCCACGACGTCTTCACCGCATCATCCAGCAAGGGCTGATTTACTCATTGCTGTTGGCCGTGGCCATTTTGGGCCTGGGCGGTGTGGGCTTTTGGCTGATCGATCCCAACATCCTCACGCTGTCCGACGGTCTGTGGCTGGCCTTCACCACTGCGGCCACGGTGGGCTTTGGTGACGTGGTGCCGTCCACCCATGCATCGCGCGCCTTCTCGGTGGTTGTGGTGCTGCTGGGGCTGGCGGTGCTGTCGCTGGTGACGGCCTCACTGTCGGCCGTCTTTGTCGAAAAAGAAGTCGAAGACGAAGAGCGCCAGATTGAAAAAGACCTGATGCGCGAAATCCGCCACCTGCGCCATGAGGTGGCCGACTTGCGCCGCGACATCCAGACCCTGTCGGCCACCGACCGGCCAGGCGATCACTGACCGGTGAAGCGGGCGGGTCTTTTCTCGACGAATGAACGCACGCCTTCGGCGGCGTCCTGGCTGTTGGACAAGGTTTTTTGCACCGACATGAAGTCGTGCATGGCCACCAAGGGGCCCTGCTCCACCGCCTTGAGCACGTTCTGCCGCGTGGCCACCACGGCCAGCGGCGCTTGCGCGGCAATCTGACCGGCAATGCGCATCGCTTCGGCCAACAGTTGTGATGCGGGCACCACCTTTTGCACAAAGTTCAGGCGCAGGGCTTCGGCGCTGTCAAACACATCGGCCGTGAGCAGGTGCAAGAGCGCGTTGCCCATGCCCGCCCGCTCGGCCATGCGCAGCGTGGCGCCGCCGGTGGCCATGATGCCGCGCTGCACCTCCAGTTGTGAAAACCGGCAGTCATCCGCCGCCACCACGATGTCGGCGGCCAGCATCAGCTCGATGCCCAAGGTGTAAGTGATGCCCTGCACCGCTGCAATCATGGGTTTGGTGCGTCGGCGGTAGCCTTCCATGCCCAGGTTCAGCGGGTCCACCAGGCCCAGCGGCACCGCCTTTTCGCCGCGTTGCATGAGCGGCGCGATGGTGGGCAAGTCCAGCCCGGCCGTGAAATGGTTGCCTGCGGCGCACAGCACGCCCACGCGCAGGGCGGGATCGTCGTCGAGCCGGGTGTAGGCCTCGCCCAGCTCACGGTACATCTTGGGCGTGAAGCCGTTGCGCTTGGCAGGGCGGTTGATGCGGATCTGAAGGACTGCACCGTGCACGGTGCAGTCGATCTGGCCTTCGGGGTGGGATGTGGTGCTCATGGTTGGCATGCTAGAGCGAGGTGCTCTGCATGCCTTTCGCACGGGTGACAGGCCGATTTGGCCTGCCGCTTCAGTACTTGTAAACGCCCTGACCCGTCTTACGGCCCAGACGACCGGCCGCCACCATTTCTTTCAACAGTGGGCAAGGACGGTATTTGCTGTCGCCGAATTCCTTGAGGTAGACCTCCATCACGGCCAGGCACACGTCCAGACCGATCATGTCGGCCAGCGCCAACGGGCCGATTGGCTGGTTGCAGCCGAGCTTCATGCCCGCGTCGATGTCTTCGGGCGTGGCCAGGCCTTCGGACAGCACGAACAGCGCTTCGTTGATCATGGGCACCAGGATGCGGTTGACCACAAAACCGGGCGCGTTTTTCACGGTGATCGGGGTCTTGCCGAGCGCCGTGGCCAAGGCGTGCACCGCGTCGTGCGTGGCGTCGCTGGTTTGCAGGCCACGGATGATTTCCACCAGCGCCATCATGGGCACGGGGTTGAAGAAGTGCATGCCGATGAAGCGGTCAGCGCGCTGCGTGGCGGCGGCCAGTTGCGTGATCGAGATGGACGAGGTGTTGGACGCGATGATGATGTCAGGCGCCAGCATGCCGTCGAGCTGCTTCAAGATCTTGACCTTGAGGTCCTGGTTTTCGGTGGCGGCTTCGATCACCAGCTGGGTGGCTTTCAGGTCGTCGTAAGACGTGCTGCCCTTGATCAGGCCGAGCGCCTTGGCTTTGTCGGCTTCGCTGATTTTTTCTTTCTTGACCAGACGGTCCAGGCTGCCCGAGACGGTGGCGATGCCTTTGGCCACGGCGGCCTCCGAAATATCGACCATCACCACCGGGATGCCCGACACCGCGCACGCCTGTGCGATGCCATTGCCCATGGTGCCTGCGCCAATGATGCCTACGGTCTGGATGCTCATGCTCAATCCTTGAAAGTGTGTGACGGAGATAAAAGAAAGATCTTAGCGGGTGGATGGGGCCGGATTGCTGACACAAATCCCCCTTTCTGCGAGACGGATGTGGTTTCAGCTCCTGAAGCGCTTGCGGGTCAGGGCCAGCGCGATCCAGAACGCCACCACCGCAAACACCGCCAGCACCAGCACATGGCGCAGCGCTTGGTCGGGCCAACGGTCCATGAACAGAGGCCGCACCAAATCCACTGCCACCGACAGCGGCAGCCAGTCCGCGATCGCGCGCACGATGGGCGGCAATTGGTCACGCGGAAAGAAAATGCCCGAGAGGAACATCATCGGCGTGAGGAACAGGGTGAAGTAGTAGGTGAAGAAGTCGTAGCCTTTGGCCAGCGCGTTGAAGATCAGCGCCATGCAGCTGAAGGTGATGCCCACACCCAGCAGCACGGGCCAGGCCACCAAGAGCTTCCAGCTGTGGCTGATGCCCAGGGCCAGCATCACACCCAAAATGGCTGTGACGGTGAACAAGGATTTGAAAGCGGCCCAGAGCATTTCGGCCAGCACCACGTCATCGAGGCGCACCGGGGCGTTCATGATGCCGTCCCAGGTTTTTTGCACGTGCATGCGCGAGAACGCCGAATACAGCGCCTCAAAGGTGGCCGCATTCATGGCGCTCATGCAGATGCTGCCGCTGGCCAGAAACAGGATGTAGGGCACCTTCTCGCCGCCCAGCTCGATCTGCCCGACCAGCGAGCCCAGGCCGTAGCCAAAGGCCACCAACCACATCAACGGCTCGGCGATGTTGCCCACCAAGCTGGGGATGGCGAGTTTTTTCCAGACCAGCCAGTTGCGCTGGAACACAGGCCACCAGCGCATGGACAGGCGGGGCGCGGCCCAGATGTTGTTTTGAATTTGGCTCATGGTGTCCTCCCCTTCAACCTTCTTCGCGGATCTGGCGTCCGGTCAATTTCAGGAACAGGTCTTCCAGGTTGGAAGGGCGGTGCAGGGTGCGCAGCGCAGGCCAGGCCTGCAGGGCGCCCAGCAAAGATCGGCTGTCGTGCGTGTAGAAGAACACGGTCTCGCCACTGACCTCGATGCGCTGTGCCAGCGCCTTGAGGCTGGCTTCTTGCGCCAGCGCCACAGCGCCTTGGCCAAAGACCTCGACCACTTCGGGCTCCAGGTGCTGGGCGATCAAATCACGCGGTGTGCCTTCGGCGATCTTGCGGCCCTGGTCCAGCACCAACAGGCGTGAGCACAGGCGCTCGGCCTCGTCCATGAAATGGGTGGTCAGCAAGATGGACTTGCCTTGTTGCAGCAGCAGCTGCAGGCGCTCCCACATCAGGTGGCGCGCTTGCGGGTCCAGACCCGTGGTGGGCTCGTCCAGCATCAAAAGGCGCGGCTGGTTGATCAGGGCGCGGGCCAGGCTCAGGCGGCGCTTCATGCCGCCGGACAACTCGCCCGGCTTGGCCTTGGCCTTGTGGCTCAAGGCTGCAAACTCCAGCAATTTAGGGATGCGCTCGCGGATGGTGGCATCGGGCAGGCCAAAGTAGCGACCAAAGACCAGCAGGTTTTCTTCGGCGGTGAAGTCGGGGTCCAGCGTGTCCATCTGCGCCACCACGCCCAGCTGCGCCTTGATGGCCAAGGCGTCTTGGGGCATTTGCTGGCCACCAAAGTAGGCAATGCTGCCGCTGTCGGGTTCGGACAAGCCAAGGCACATGCGCAACGAGGTGGTTTTGCCCGCACCATTGGGGCCGATCACGCCCAGGCATTCGCCGGGCTGGATGTGAAAAGACAGGTCATTGACCACCGTGGTGTCGCCGTAGCGTTTGACCAGGTGATCGACCGAAAGCAAAGGGGTGTTCATGCAGCGATTGTGCCTGCTGCCCTGTCCCTCAAGGCGTCACCTTCAGGGCACAGGAAGGCCTGTCAGCCCGCCCGATAAAATCGGGGCATTGTCTTGAACCGCTTTGGCGGCACCCTCATGTCCCCTTCCTTTTCTGACCGCCTGGCGGTTTTGCCGCAGTACCTGATCCCCAAACAAGCCCTGACCGCCTTCGCGGGCTGGGTGGCGGGCAGCCAATGGGGCAGCGTGACCACCGGCATCATCGACCGCTTTGTGCGCCGCTACAACGTGAACATGATGGAAGCGGCCAACCCGGACACGGCCAGCTACAAAAGCTTCAACGAATTTTTCACGCGCCCGCTCAAAGCCAGCGCTCGCCCTTTGGCCACGGCAGCATTTGTCAGCCCGGTGGACGGCGCCATCAGCCAGTGCGGCCCTGTCCAGGGCGACCAGGTGTTCCAGGCCAAGGGCCACAGCTACAGCACGCAGGCGCTGGTGGGTGGCGACGCGGCGCTGGCCGCGCAGTTTCAGGACGGTGAATTTGCCACGCTTTACCTGAGCCCACGCGACTACCACCGCATCCACATGCCTTGCGCAGGCCGTTTGACGCGCATGATTTACGTGCCCGGCGATCTGTTCTCGGTGAACCCGACCACAGCGCGTGGCGTGCCTGGCCTGTTTGCACGCAACGAACGCGTGGTCTGCGTCTTTGAAGGCGAGCACGGCCCGTTTGTGATGGTCTTGGTGGGCGCCACGATTGTGGGCAGCATGGCCACCGTCTGGCACGGCGTGGTCAATCCGCCACGCCCCGGCACGGTGCGCGAGTGGGCCTACGAGATGGGCAACATCGCCCTGGCGCAAGGCGAAGAGATGGGCCGCTTTTTGCTCGGCTCCACCGTGGTGATGCTGTTCCCCAAAGACGTGATGCAGTTCAACAAAGACTGGACACCGACCCGCCCCATCGTGATGGGTGAGGCGATGGGAACGCTGAAATAATGGGGATCTGACCCCAAGTGGTTGGATCCAGCCTCGATTGATTCACCGTCACCCCGCACGCGATGCGGGGTCCATGCAGGTCAAGCCCATGGATGCCGGATCAAGTCCGGCATGACACACATCAGATCTCGATCTTCGAGCCCAGCTCCACCACCGCGTTGGTAGGCAGGTTCAAGAACTCGGCCGCAGCGCTGGCGTTGTGGTGCATCTGGGCAAAGAGTTTTTCGCGCCAGGTGGCCATGCCACCGCCAATGGTCGGGATCACGATGTCGCGCGACAGGAAGTAGCTGGTCATCATCGGGTCGAGCTTGCAGCCTTCCCCTTCGATCGCGGCCAAGGCCGACGGCAAATCGGGGTTGTCCTTGAAGCCGTAATTGACGATGACTTGCCAGCAGTCATGCCCCAACGATTCAATTTCGAGGCGTTTGTCCGCATCCATGCGGGGCACCTCGTGGCTGCGCACCGTGACAAACAGGTTTTGCCGATGCAGGACCTTGTTGTGTTTGAGGTTGTGCAACAAGGCATTGGGCACCGCGCCGGTTTCGGCCGTCAAAAACACGGCGGTGCCTTCCACGCGCGTGGGCGGGGCGATGAAGACGGCTTCCAAAAAGTCGTTCAGCCGCAGTGCATCCGAACGCAGCGAGTCATTGAGCAAACGGCGGCCATCATGCCAAGTCAACATCAGCGTGAACACCGCCCCGCCAATCAGCAAGGGGAACCAGCCACCGTCAAAAAGTTTGAGCAGGTTGGACGCCCAAAAAGCCAGGTCCACCACAAAGAAAAATCCCGTAGCGCCAATGCACAAAGCCAAAGGCAAATTCCAGGCAAAACGGATCACAAAGAAGGTCAGCACGGTGGTGATCAGCATGTCGGTGCACACGGCAATGCCGTAGGCAGCGGCCAGATTGCTCGACGACTTGAACATGATCACCGCCATGACGATGGCGGCAAACAGCCCCCAGTTCACGAACGGCATGTAAATCTGACCGGTGTCGGTCTCGCTGGTGTGCAAGACCTGCAAACGCGGCAGATAACCCAGCTGAATCACCTGCTTGGTCACGCTGAAGGCGCCCGAGATCAGCGCTTGCGAGGCAATCACCGTGGCCATGGTGGCCAGGCCCACCAGGGGCAACAGCGCCCAGTCGGGGGCCATCATGAAGAAGGGGTTTTTAACCGCTTCTGGATCTGACAGCAACAAGGCGCCCTGGCCGAAATAGTTCAAGGTCAGGCAGGGCATGACCACACTGAACCAGGCCAGTCGAATCGGTTTTTTGCCGAAGTGGCCCATGTCGGCATACAGCGCTTCACCGCCCGTGACGCACAACACCACCGCCCCCAGAATGACAAAAGTGATGCCGGGGTGATGCCAGATGAAGCCCAAAGCGTAATGCGGGCTGATGGCGAACAGGATCTCGGGGTGCTGCACGATGTGCGAGACACCCAGCACCGCAATCGCACCAAACCAGACCACGGTGATCGGACCAAAAAATTGGCCGATGCCCGCCGTGCCACGTTTTTGTACCCAGAACAGCAAAAACAGGATCACCAGCGTCAACGGAATCACCGACTTCTTGAAGGTGGGCGAGATGACTTCCAGACCTTCGACCGCTGACAGGACCGAGATGGCCGGGGTGATCACCCCGTCGCCATAAAACAGGCAAGTGCCAAAGATGCCGACCACCAGCAGAACCTTGCGCAGTTGTGGCCTGTCCTTGACCGATTGCGAAGCGAGCGCCAACATGGCCACCAGGCCACCCTCGCCGTGGTTGTCCGCACGCAGCACCAGAACCACGTACTTGACCGACACGATGGTGGTCAAGGTCCAGAAGAAAATGGAGAGGATGCCGTAAACGTTCTCGGGCGTGAAAGGCACGTGGCCTGAGCCGAAGACCTCTTTCATCGCGTACAGCACGCTGGTGCCGATGTCGCCGTAAACCACGCCAATGGCGCCCAAAGTCAGGGCGGCGAGTGAGGATTTTGTAGAAGACACAAAAAATGGCCTGACCGCAGGTCAGGCTTTGAAACTTGAAGTTCGCTATTTTGCGCCCGTTCAAGCCCGCGTGTCACCGTCCCTGGCGACAATTTGTTGCAGTGCAGCAACTTCAGTCGTAGACCTCGGCCTCAGGGTCGGTCGCTTCCAGCTCGTAGCTGGCCGCCAACATGGCCAGGCGGCCAATGACGCCATACATGTAAAAGCGGTTGGGCACGCTGGCACCAGGCTTGATGCCTGGCTGGGGCAGGTGCGGGCTGTCGGCAAAGGCCAGGGGCACAAAGCTGGCGCCCGGGGCGTTCAGGTTTTCGTCCACGCCGCGCTCGGCGTGCACGCGGTAAAAACCGCCCACCACATAGCGGTCCATCATGTACACCACGGGTTCAGCCACGGCGTCGTTGATGCGCTCGTTGGTCAGCACGCCTTCCTGGATGATCACATCGTTGACGGTCTGGCCGTCCTTGATGACGTTCATCTTGTTGCGAGTCTTGCGGTTGAGCGCATCCAGATCGGACACGTCACGCACCGTCATGATGCCCATGCCGTAGGTGCCGTTGTCGGCCTTGACGACCACAAACGGCTTTTCGTTGATGCCGTATTCCTTGTATTTGCGCTTGATCTTGGTCAGCAGCGCGTCCACATTGCTGCGCAGGCACTCCATGCCCGTGCCTTCGGCAAAGTTCACATCGCCGCACTGGCTGAACATGGGGTTGATCAGCCAGGGGTCAATGCCCAGCAGCTTGCCAAAGCGCTTGGCGACTTCTTCGTAGCTCTGGAAATGCTTGGTTTTGCGGCGCACGCTCCAGCCGGCGTGCAGGGGCGGCAGCAAAAACTGCTCATGCAGCTCTTCCAAGATGCCCGGGGCACCGGCCGACAGGTCGTTGTTGAGCAAGATGGTGCAGGGGTCAAAGTCCTTCAGGCCCAGGCGGTGTTTGCTGCGCACCACCGGCTCCAGGGTCACGCTCTCACCATTGGGCAGCTCGATCGTGGTGGCTTCCTTGATGTCGGGGTTGATCGAGCCGATGCGCACATTCAGACCCGCCATGTGAAAAATGCGCTGCAACTGCAGCACGTTCGTCAAATAGAAGGTGTTGCGCGTGTGGTTCTCGGGAATGATCAGCAGGTTTTTGGCCTCGGGGCAGATCTTCTCGATGGCCGCCTGCGCCGCCTGCACCGCCAAAGGCAGCATCTCGGGCGTCAGGTTGTTCCAGCCACCGGGGTAGAGGTTGGTGTCGACCGGGGCCAACTTGAAGCCCGCGTTGCGGATGTCCACCGAGGTGTAGAACGGTGGCGTGTGCTCCATCCATTCCAGGCGGAACCAGCGTTCAATGGCGGGCATCGAGTCCAAGATGCGCTGTTCCAGCTCATTGATGGGGCCATTGAGGGCGGTGACGAGATGGGGAACCATGGATTGGCCTTCGGTGAACAGAAAACTGAGAAATGATATGGGGCCGGTCGGTGCCAATACAAGCACCTAACGGACATGGCCGCACAAACTGCGTGCGCTCAGGTACGGACTTCGCCTTCGCCCAACACCACGTACTTGAGCGAGGTCAGGCCTTCGATGCCCACTGGGCCGCGTGCGTGGAATTTGTCGGTCGAAATGCCGATCTCGGCACCCAGTCCGTACTCAAAACCGTCCGCAAAGCGGGTGCTGGCGTTGACCATCACGCTGGACGAGTCCACCTCGCGCAAAAAGCGCTGGGCATGCATGTGGTCACGCGTCAGGATGGCTTCGGTGTGGTGGCTGCTGTAGTGGTTGATGTGGGCAATCGCCTCGTCCAAGCCGTCCACCACCTTGATGCTGATGATGGGCGCCAGGTATTCCTCGGACCAATCTTGCTCCGTGGCGTCCTTCAAATGAGCGCCGGCGACCTGGCTCAAAATGGCTTTGGCCTTGGGGCAGCAGCGCATCTCGACGCCTTTGGCGGCATAAACAGCCCCGATCTTGGGCAAAAATTCAGCTGCCACGCCCTTGGCCACCAGCAGGCTCTCGCTGGCGTTGCAGGGGCTGTATTTTTGGGTTTTGGCGTTGTCGGCCACCTTGACGGCCATGTCGATGTCGCAAGGCTCGTCCACATAGGTGTGGCAGTTGCCGTCCAGGTGTTTGATCACGGGCACCTTGGCCTCAGCGCTGATGCGCTCGATCAGGCCCTTGCCGCCGCGCGGAATGATCACGTCCACAAACTGGGGCATGGTGATCAGCTGGCCCACGGCAGCACGGTCAGTGGTTTGCACCAGTTGCACCGCATCCACAGGCAAGTCGCTCTCGACCAAGGCTTGTTGCACGAGCTTGGCCAAAGCCTTGTTCGATTCAATCGCTTCGGAGCCACCGCGCAGGATGCAGGCGTTGCCACTCTTGATCGACAGGCTGGCCGCTTCGATGGTCACATTGGGGCGGCTCTCGAAAATCATGCCGAACACGCCGATCGGCACGCGCATCTGGCCCACGCGGATGCCGCTGGGTTGCTGCTTCATGCCGATGATCTCGCCGATCACATCGGGCATGGCCGCCAGTTGCTCGCAGCCCTGGGCGCAGGTCTCCAGCACTTGGGGGCTGAGTTTCAGGCGATCGACCATGGGCTCGGACAGGCCATTGGCCTGGGCACGTGCCAGATCTTTGGCGTTGTCCAGTTGCAAGGCTTCGGTGTTTTCGCGCAGCAAAGCCGCCAATCGGCGCAAAGCCTGGTTCTTGACGGCAGCCGAGGCCTTGGCCATCAAGGCCGAGGCTTTTTTGGCCTGCTGGCCCAAGGCCTGCACGTGTTCAGCGGTGTTCAGATCGGTCATGCTGGCATTTTCGCAGATGCCAGAGCCCTTCACAGGCTGGCGATGGTTGGAAGTCAGCGGACCATGCACATGCGCGAAAAACGCATGGCCAGGCGGCCCAGGGCTTGCCAGGGGTCGGTGGGCCAGTCCGGCACTTTGAGGCCTTTGACGATGCCGTCCACCTGGTGGGCCGATTGCAGCAAGCCGTTCAGACGGGCCTCTGACAAGCGGGGCAGGACACGTTCAAACAAACGCTCACGCGGGCCCCAGACACGCTGCTCGCGCAAGGCCATGGGCAAGGGCTTGCCTGCGGCCATGGCATCTTTGACACGCTTGAGGGCGCGGATGTCTTCGGCCAGGGTGTAGTGCACCAGCACGGCCGCCTCGCCTTCGGCCTGCAAACCGTCCAGCATGCGCTGCACGCGCGAGACCTGACCGGACAAGACCGATTCGGACAACTTGAACACATCGTAGCGGGCCACATTGAGCACGGCGGCTTCCACCTGATCCTGACTGAGTTCACCGGCGGGGTACAGCAGGCCAAGTTTTTGAATCTCTTGGTGCGCCGCCAGCAAATTGCCTTCAACCCGGTCGGCAAAAAACTGCAGGGTGCGCTGGCCTTCTTCGCCAGCGGCCACGCTCTGGCCTTGGCGCTGCAATCGCTGGGCAATCCACTGGGGCAAGGCATTGCGCTCGACCGGATCGATCTGGATGGTGACGCCCGAACCCTCCAGCGCCCCAAACCAGGCGCCCTTGCGGGTGGCGGCATCCAGGCGGGGCAACAAGAACAAGGTCAGCGTGCTGTCGTTGCCCTGTGCCGACTCGGCCAATTGCTGGATCGCGGGGCTGCCCTCCTTGCCGGGCTTGCCGGACGGGATGCGCACTTCGACGATTTGCTTGTCGGCAAACAGGCTCATCGAGCCCCCTGCGGCCAGCACCTCGCTCCAGTCGAAATGGGCACCGGCCACGGTGTGCACCGTGCGCTCGGTGTAGCCCTGTGCACGGGCGGCTGCGCGAATGGCGTCGGCCGCCTCTTGCATGAGCAAGGCTTCGTCGCCATACAGGGTGTAGAGACTGCGCAGCCCTTTTTGCAGGTGCGCGCCCAGCTGAGGAAGTGCCAGTTGCATCGCTGGGACGTCAGGGTTTTGCCGCAGCGGGCACAAGCAACGCTTTGCGCGGCTTGACGATCGACAGGCGCCGCATGATTTGCTGCACGATGTCCGTCTGCATGTCGCGGTACATCATGTTCATCTCGATTTCCTTGGACAGGGCGGCCGTTTCGGTGAAGCTCAAGTCGCGCTGCTGGTACAGCTCCACCGGCTCGATCCACTCCTCGCCTTGCGGGGTGCGCAGCCTGAAGCTCACACGCAAGCGCAACTGCATCTCACGTACCTGACCGGATGCGTTCATGCCCACCACCACCGGTTGCCGAACTTCGCTCAGGATGTCGAGGATGGCATCGGTGTCCGGCATTTTCTTGGGGTCGGTCACCAGATCAATGCGCCCCGAGCCCAACAAGTTGCGGCGCAGCTCCACCCCCAGGGGCGAGCTTTCCGAAAAGTTGCCGTACAGGGTCTTGAACGGGAAGTCCTGCGTCTGACGCAGCGCAAAGCCGCAGCCGGTCAAGGCCAACGCCGGGGCAAGGCCCAGGGCAGACAGGAGGCGGCGACGCGAAGCGTTCATGTGGGCTTTCAGACGACGATGTTGACCAGACGGCCCGGCACCACGATGACCTTCTTGGGCGCAGCGCCTTCGGCTTGCTTGATGAAGGCTTCGCTGGCCAGGGCGGCGGCTTCGATCTGCGCTTTGTCCGCGCTGGCGGGCACCAAAATGGAACCGCGCAATTTGCCGTTGATCTGCAGCATGAGTTCGAGCTCATCGCGCTGCAAGGCCGACTCATCGACACCGGGCCAGGCCACATCGAGCAACTCGCCGCAGCAAGCGGCATAGCCCAACTCGGTCCACAGCTGCTCGGCGATGTGCGGGCAAGCAGGGTACAAGACGCGCAGCAGGATCGAGAAGCCTTCGGCCAGAGCGGCCGAGTCTTCAGCGCTGTCCGACAGGGCAGCGTCCTCCAACGTGTTGAGCATCTTCATCACCGCCGAAACGACGGTGTTGTACTGCATGCGCTCGTAGTCGTAGTTGGCCTGCTTGAGCACGGTGTGGATGTCCAGACGCAAAGCCTTGGCGGCCTTGCTGAAGGTCACGTTCTGGCTGCGGTCCACCGCGATACCGTCTTTCAGGGCAGCTTCGTGCTTGACACCGAAGTTCCACACCCGGCGCAAGAAGCGATAACTGCCTTCCACGGCGGCGTCGTTCCACTCCAGCGTCACTTCGGGAGGCGCGGTGAACATGGTGTACAGGCGAGCCGTGTCTGCACCATAGCGCTCGATCAGGTCTTGCGGATCGACACCGTTGTTCTTGGACTTGGACATGGTGCCCACGCCTTCGTAATCGATGGCGGTGCCCACGGGCAGGCGGCCGTCGCCGCTGTCGGCTTCGTTCTTGAGCTTGGCACCGATGACTTTGCCGGTTTCGTCCAGCACATGCTCCACATCGTGCGGCCAGAAATAATCCTTGCCGCCCTTGGCGGTGCGGCGCGAATAAATGTGGTTGAGCACCATGCCTTGCGTGAGCAACTTGGTGAAAGGCTCATCCACCTTGACCAGCCCCAGATCGCGCATGACCTTGGTCCAAAAGCGCGCGTACAGCAAGTGCAGGATCGCGTGCTCGATGCCGCCTATGTATTGGTCCATGCCGCTGCCGCCAGTGGCATTGTTCTGGTCCCGCATCCAGTAATCGGTGCCCTCTGCCACCATCTTCTCGGTGTTCTTCGGATCGCAATACCGCATGAAGTACCAGGACGAATCCACAAAGGTGTCCATGGTGTCGGTCTCACGGCGAGCCGGTTTGCCACACACCGGGCAAGTCACGCCCGCGTGGAAACCTTCGTGCTTGTGCAGCGGGTTGCCCGAACCGTCGGGGATGCAGTCTTGCGGCAGCACCACGGGCAGGTCTTTTTCGGGCACGGGCACGGCGCCGTGTTCATCGCAATGGATGATCGGGATCGGTGTGCCCCAGTAGCGTTGGCGGCTCACACCCCAATCGCGCAGACGCCAGGTGGTCTTCTTCTCGCCCAGGCCTTTGGCAGCCAGCAGTTCGGCCACTTTGGTGACGGCGGCTTTGAAGCCCAGGCCATCGAGTTCGCCGGAGTTGACACACACGCCGTCTTTGGTGCCGTACCACTCGGCCCAGACTGACGCATCAAACCCCATCGAGGCCTTGGCGTTGCCTGCGCCGGGCAACGATGTTGAGCCTGCGTCTAAGGCGCCCGGCGCCCCCAACGTCGAGGCCGGCCCGCGTTTGGCCACGACCTGCTTGATCGGCAAGGCGTATTTCAAAGCAAATGCAAAGTCTCGCTCGTCGTGCGCAGGCACGCCCATGACAGCGCCATCGCCGTAGCTCATGAGCACGTAATTGCCCACCCACACTTCGACTTGCGCGCCGGTCAAAGGGTGCGTGACGAACAAGCCGGTAGCCATGCCCTTCTTTTCTTGCGTGGCCAACTCGGCTTCGGTCGTGCCGCCGCTCTTGCACTCTTCCAGAAAAGCGGCCAAGGCAGGATTGGAAGCCGCAGCATGCAGCGCCAGCGGGTGCTCAGCAGCCACCGCGCAAAAAGTCACACCCATGATGGTGTCGGCACGGGTGGTGAAGACGTACATCTTGCCGTCGCCGATCAGAGCGCCATCCGCACCTGCAATGCTGTGCGGGAAGGCGAAGCGCACACCTTCGGACTTGCCGATCCAGTTTTCCTGCATCAAGCGCACTTTGTCGGGCCAGCCATTGAGGGTGGCCTTGTCATTGCCCAGCTGCACGTGGTCGAGCAATTCTTGCGCGTAAGCGGTGATGTTCAGGTAATAGCCAGGGATCTCGCGCTTTTCGACCAATGCGCCGGTGCGCCAGCCGCGACCGTCAATCACCTGCTCGTTGGCCAGCACGGTCTGGTCCACCGGGTCCCAGTTGACGATCTGGGTCTTGCGGTAGGCGATGCCTTTTTCCAGCATCTTGAGAAACAGCCATTGGTTCCACTTGTAATAAGTGGGGTCGCAGGTGGCGACTTCGCGCGACCAGTCGATGGCCAAACCCATCGCCTGCATCTGCTTTTTCATGTAAGCGATGTTTTCGTAGGTCCACTTGGCCGGTGGCACACCGTTTTTGAGCGCGGCGTTTTCAGCGGGCAGACCGAAGGCGTCCCAGCCCATGGGCATGAGGACGTTGTAGCCCTTCATGCGCAGGCTGCGCGTGAGCATGTCGTTGATGGTGTAGTTGCGCACGTGGCCCATGTGCAGCTTGCCGCTGGGGTAGGGCAGCATGGAGCAGGCGTAGAACTTCTTTTTGCTGGCGTCTTCGGTGACGCGGTAGGCATCGCGGGCCGTCCAGCGGGCCTGGGCTGCGGGTTCGACTTCGAGGTGGTTGTACTTGTCTTGCATAGGGGTCGATTGTAGGCTGGCGCGCGTGCTGGTCTGGGTGGGTTGACAGGCGTTGGTGGCCCGCAGGACGGGTGGCCCGGGCACCTCAGACGCAAGCTCAACATCGTTGCCCGGGCCACCCGCCCTGCGGGCTGGAGGCATCCGGAACTCCACCGGCATTGACCAGAGTCAGACCAACTTCTCAGCGCTTGGGAGCGGACGATGGGGTCTGAGCGACAAAGCCGATGCGGGACAGGCCTGCTTTTTGGGCCAAACCCATGGTTTCGACAACGCGGCCGTAGGGGACGGACTCGTCGGCGCGCAGCTCAAGCTCGGTGTTGGGGTTGCGTTTGGCGGCTTCGGCCAAGCGCAGGCGCAGGGTTTCTGGCGTGATGGGCTTGTCGGCCAAGTAGACCGTACCCTGGGCGTCCACCACCAGCGACAGGGCCTGGGGCGAGGCGCCTGCTTCGCCGCCTTCGGCCTGGGGCAGATCCAAACGGATGGCGCTGGTCATCAGGGGGGCGGTGAGGATGAAGATCACCAACAGGACCAGCATCACGTCAACCATGGGGGTGACGTTGATCTCGCTCATCGGCGCATCGGCTTTGGACGATGCCAGGCGACCGAAGGCCATGGTTCAGTCCTGCGGGTCGGCCAGCAGGCCGCGCACATCATGGGCAAAACCTTCCAGCTCGGCCTCGATGAGGGCCACGCGACGGCCGAGCAGGTTGTAGCCCAGCACGGCCGGAATGGCCACCGCCAGCCCTGCGGCGGTCATGACCAGGGCCTCGCCCACGGGCCCAGCCACTTTGTCGATGGTCAATTGGCCTGCTTCGGCCATGCCCGTCAGAGCGTTGAAGATGCCCCACACGGTGCCCAGCAAGCCAACAAACGGCGAAATCGAACCCGCCGTGGCCAGCAGCAACTGGCCCCATTGCAGGCGGAGCACCACCGATTGCAAGGCGTCGCGCAACACACGGGTCAACTGGTTCTGGCGATCACCCGCCGAAGCCAGGGTGCCCCCCACAGGCAACAAGGTCGCATCCAGCAAGGGCGTCACACAGCCGTCCCGGTCAAACTGGGCCACGCGTTGTTGTGCCGCGTCAAAGCCCGGGGCTTGCCAGAAGGCGGCTACGCTGCGGCGCACATCCAGGCTCACACGGGCCAGCAAGCGCCATTTCCAGACAATCACGACCCAGCTGCTGACCGACAGCGCCAGCAAGGCCACCGCCAGCACGCGGCTGACCAGATCGCTGTGGAGCAAGAAGTCGGTCAGGTTCATCGCCGACTGCCGCTCAGCGCAGGCTCAAGACGTCAAACATGTCAAACAAGCCGCGCTGCTGACCGGCCAGGAATCGCACGGCGCGCAAGCTGCCTTGGGCATAGGTGGCACGGCTGGACGATTTGTGCGTGACCTCGATGCGCTCGCCAATGCCGGCAAACAGCACGGTGTGGTCGCCCACGATGTCGCCACCACGGATGGTCGAAAAACCGATGGTGGACGGGTCACGCTCGCCGGTGTGGCCATAGCGCTCGTACACGGCGCACTCTTTCAAATCACGGCCAATGGCCTCGGCAATCACTTCCCCCATCTTGAGGGCCGTGCCCGAAGGCGCATCCACTTTGTGGCGGTGGTGGGCCTCGATGATCTCGATGTCGTAGCCGGTGGACAGCGCCTGCGCCGCCATTTGCAGCAGCTTCAAGGTCACGTTCACGCCCACACTCATGTTGGGGGCCATGACGATGGCGATGTCCTGGGCGATCTCGGCGATCTCGGCCTTCTGCACATCGGTGAAACCGGTGGTGCCGATCACGGCTTTCACGCCCAGTTCGCGGCAGACCTTCAGGTGCGCCAACGTGCCTTCAGGGCGGGTGAAGTCGATCAGGAAACCCGAATCCTTCAAACCGGTTTTCAAATCAGACACCACCGAAACGCCACTGACCTTGCCCAAAAAGGCGGAGGCATCCTGGCCCAGCGCAGGGCTGGCGGGGATGTCGAGCGCACCCGACAGGCGGCAATCGTCGGTGGCCAGGATGGCTTCGATCAGCATGTTTCCCATGCGACCAGTGGCGCCGGCAACGGCGATGGGCAAATTGTTCTGTTGCGTCATTGGATTCTCAAAACATGTGGCAGATCAAGACCAAGGCCTGTCTGCTTCAACGGGATGCGGGCTCCAGAGGAGGATAACTGGCGGGCAAAGGCGCCGGCACGGGACGAGGAGCATCGGCATTGGACTTGCTGCCTGGAAACTTCTTGAAGTCCTCTTCTGTGGCCTCCAGCTTCGGCATCTTGCCCGTCTGGCGTGGTATCACCAGTCGGCCTGCGAACTCGGCTTCACTGGGCAACACATCGCTTTCAATTTGGTCCAACACATCGCCCTTGAACAGCACTGTCAGGCGAAAGTGCTGTGGGGGCACACCCTGACGTTGGATGCTGAAGGCATAGTCCCATCGGTCTGCATGAAACAGACTGGCCACCAAAGGCGTGCCCAGAATGTCACGCACCTGAGCCCGCACCATGCCTGGACGCAACGCCTGGCGCTGCTCTTTGGATACAAAATTACCTTGCACCACCTCGGGCACATAAGGCCTGAACGTGTCCCGATGGATGCTGCCACAGCCGGCCAGGCTTGCGCTCAAAACGAGCCAGGCGAGCCAAGTGCGCGGAACGCGAAAATTCAGGGTTGCGGTCATGTTTGAGGTGGGGCCGATATGATCGAGGCATTGTAGCGGCAGCTTCAAATTCCGATCCGTCTGCCAGACCCCGCATCAAACCCCCATGAGCCAAATCGACGAACTGAAAAACAACGGCCTCAAAGCCACCTTGCCCCGCCTGAAAATCCTGGAGGTTTTCCAAAGCGGTGCGCAGCGGCACATGACGGCCGAAGATGTGTTCCGTCACCTGTTGCTGGAGAACACCGACATTGGCCTGGCCACGGTCTACCGGGTATTGACCCAGTTCGAGCAAGCGGGCATCTTGAGCCGCAACCATTTTGAAAGCGGCAAAGCGGTTTACGAGCTCAATGAGGGCCAGCACCACGACCATGTGGTTTGCCTGGACTGTGGCCGGGTGGAAGAGTTCTACGATCCCGAAATCGAATCGCGTCAGCAGGCAGTGGCGCAGGCCAAAGGCTTTGTGATCGCCGACCATGCGCTGAGCTTGTACGCGCACTGCACGCAAAACCCCTGCCCCCACCGCCAGCGTTGAACTGACGGACGCGGCGTTTACTCCATGGCGCGGCGCTGGCGCTCGATGAAGTCCTGATAGGTGTCGATACCACGCATCTGCAAGATGGTATTGCGCACAGCGGCTTCCACCAGCACCGCGATGTTGCGACCTGCCACCACCTGGATCACGACTTTGCGCACCGGGATACCCAGCACGTCCTGCGTGAGCGGCTCGGAGGGCATGCGCTCGTAATCCCGATCAAAAGTTTCGCGGCGCACCAAATGCACGATCAGCTTCAATCGCATCTTGCGACGCACGGCGGTCTCGCCAAAAATGGCCCGAATGTCCAGCAAGCCAATGCCCCGAACTTCCAGCAGGTTTTGCAGTAAATCGGGGCAACGGCCTTCAATGGTGGTCTGGTTGATGCGGTACAGGTCCACGGCATCGTCGGCCACCAGGCCGTTGCCACGGGAAATCAATTCCAGACCCAACTCGCTCTTGCCCAGGCCCGACTCGCCGGTGATGAGCACGCCCATGCCCAAAATGTCCATGAAGACACCGTGCATGGTCGTGCGGTCGGCAAAGTGCTTGGACAGGTAGGCCCGCAACACATCGATCACAAAGGCCGACGACTGGTCTGTCGCGAACATCGGAATCTGCGCACGCTCGCACATGGACAGCAAGGCGTCCGGTGCGACCTGGCCATCGGCCAACACCAGCACGGGCGGCTCCAGCGTCACGATGCGGGCAATCCGGCGAGCGCAATCTTCCGGCGTGGCATTGCTCAGGTACGTGACCTCACGTGGCCCGAGGATCTGAACCCGGTAAGGGTGGATGTAGTTGAGGTAACCCACCAAGTCGGCGCCCGAGCGCGCTTCGCGCACGGCCACTTCGTCAAAGCGGCGCTCCGAAGCACCCAGGCCTGCCACCCACTGCCATTTGAGTTTGCCGCGGTGGTCCTCAAAAAGGACATCGGCGCTGATGACGGAAGGTTTCATCGCAACAGCTCAGCCAAGCGTGCGCTCAGACCGTTTGTGCTGACTGCCATTGGGCAATCAGTTGGTGCAGCCCCTCTTGGGTGGCGCTGCTCTTGATGTTCTCGCGCAGCTGGCTATCGCTGAGCAACTCGGCGATTTCCGACAGAATTTCCAGGTGCTTCTGGGTTGCCGCTTCGGGCACCAGCAAAAAAATCAGCAAATTGACGGGCTGCTCATCCGGCGCATCAAAACCGATGGGCTGCGCCAGCTGGAAAACCGCCGCCATCGGCGCCTTCAGCCCCTTGATGCGGCCATGCGGAATGGCCACACCGTGCCCCAAGCCGGTGGAACCCAAGCGTTCACGGGCAAACAGGCTGTCGGTGACCAAAGCACGCGACAAGCCATGCAGATTCTCGAAGAGAAGTCCGGCTTCTTCAAATGCACGCTTCTTGCTGGTGGCTTCCACCCCGACAAGAACTTGGGCAACTGGCAATATGGATGAGAGACGATTCATGTTCGAGGCGGATTATGCACCTGTCGGCACCACAAAGCTTGCGCGCGGCGGTTCCACCGGGCACCGATCATGGGCTAACAGCCTCGATCGCACAGGATTTGTGCATAAAAAAGGGCCGCTGCGGGCGGCCCTGGCTCTCGAGAGATCTACCCGGTCTCACATCATGCGTTTGGGTGCACTGTGGTGATGGTGGGTGATCCGGTCCTTGTGCTTGACCACCTGACGGTCGAGTTTGTCGACCAGATCGTCCACGGCGGCATACAGGTCCTCATGCGCACTCTCGGCAAACATGTCGTTGCCTTTGACATGGATGTTGCATTCAGCACGTTGGCGTTTTTCCTTTTCCTTCTGCTTTTCCACGGTCAGCAGCACTTTCACATCGACCACCTGATCGAAATGTCGGGTAATGCGGTCCAATTTGCCCGTCACATAGTCGCGCAAGGCAGGGGTAACTTCCAGATGGTGTCCGCTGATTGTCAAATTCATAAGCTTGGCCTCCATAGATCCCGTGTAGGAAAAGCCCCTCCGAAGGGGGGCGACAAACCACTTTTGTCGGGTGGTTCACCCCCACTATGCGCCCGCCTTTTGGGAAAAGCAATGTGCCCTATGGAATGCACCTAGGGGCCCGGGAAATTGGGCCCAAAGGGCCATTTCGGTGTTATCGTGCTGGATGAATCGGCGCACCCCAAGCGCGTTTCAGGCCTGCGGTGCCCCGTGCAAACGCACCCGCCCAGCCAGCCAGACCGACACCAGGCTGGCCACCACGCCAATCACCCCCGCCATCCAGTAATGCGTCAATTGCCCCTGGGCATCACGGCCGATGATGGCGCCGCCCACCATGGCCGCCAAACCCATGGCCGCAGACTGCACCGCCGAGTTGATGGTCATGAAGGTGCCGCGCAAGCGGGGTTCGACCGCCGATGAAATCAGGGCCATGCCCGGGATCATCCGGCCGCTCATCATGGTGAAAAAGGCCGTGGAAATCAGGAACAAAACCACCAGCGGCGAACCGGCCGACAAGGTGGTGGCCATCAACGGCACCGTCACCGCCACGGCCAAACGCTTGAACATTTTGACTTTGCCCACGCGGTCGGTCAGTCGGCCAAACAGGCGTGCGGTCAACAAGGTGGCTGTACCGCCCAGCAGATACACCCAAGGCACCTGCTCCGGGTGCATGCCCGCATTCGATTGCAAATAGATGGTGATGTAGGGGATGACCGTGAAGCCAGCGAACATCATCACCGCAGACAAGGCAAAGGCTTTCATGTGGTTGGCGTCCACCAAAACCTGGCCAATGCTGCGCCAGACGCTGGCGCGCTCAGGGTGGCGCAAATGGGCGTCCAGTGGCGGCAAGGTTTGCCAGGCACCGATCACCAGCAAACCCACCATGGCGGCAATGGCCATGAAAGGCGCATGCCAGCTCAGGTGCGCCGCCAAAAACAGGCCCAACGGCACGCCCGCCACGGTGGAGACCGAAAACGAGGTCATGACCACGCCCATGGCCTGACCACGCCGCTCAAACGGGATCACATCGGCCACGATGGTCTGCGACAAGGCCGACAAGACCCCGCCAAACACCCCTGCCGCCACGCGGGCGACCATCAGCCAGCCATAGCCGGGCGCCAGACCACAAGCCAGGGTGGCCAGGCCGAACAGGGTGTACATGGTCAGCAGCAGGCGCTTGCGGCTGAAACGGTCCACATAGGTGGCCGCCAGCAAGCCCGAGGCACCGGCCGAGAGGGTATAGGCCGAGACCAGCACGCCAAACTCGGCGTTGCTGATGCCAAACAAGCGAGTGAACTGAGGCCCCAGGGGCATCATGATCATGAAGTCCAGGATGTGGGTGAACTGGATACCGGCCAGCGTCAGCAGCAGCCAACGCTCTCGTCGAGGGGTCAAATGGGGGGTCATGTGGAGCCTGAGTGAATCCTTTGAATCTAACACCGTGCCCTCTGGTGCTGACCGGGTCACCCACAACCTGGCAGATTCACACAACGGCCACACAAAGCACCGATGCCGGTGCGATAATCCGCCCATTCATTTTCTGGAGACCCTGTCGTGGACGCTACCCCGAGTCGGTAGCTTTCGGACGCCTTGAGCATCGCGCCCATCGTTCGAAAGCTGCATTCCCCTTCGCCGCCCCTTTGAACTTTTGGCACCTGGCCATTTTCTGGATTCGCCATGCTCAACATCTTCACCCTTGCCAACGGCCGTCTCTTTCAGGAAGAGATCGAGTCTCTGGAAGAACTCTCCCGTTTTCAGCCCATCTGGGTCGACCTGGAGTCGCCCACGCTGGAAGAAAAGCGCTGGATCAAACAATACTTTGGCTTGTCCATCCCTGAAGACGCGATGGACGAGGACATCGAGGAATCCGCGCGCTTTTACGAAGAAGACAACGGCGAGCTGCACATCCGTTCGGACTTTTTGATCGCCGACGAGGACGAGCCCCGCACCGTGCGTTGCGCTTTCATCCTGAACCAGCACAACACCCACCTCAAAAGCCAGGGCGTGCTGTTTTCGATCCACGACGAGGACGTGCCGGTGTTTCGCCTGCTGCGCATGCGCGCGCGCCGTGCGCCCGGCCTGATCGAAGACGCCAAGGAAGTGCTGCTCAAGCTGTTTGACGCCGACGCCGAGTACTCGGCCGACACGCTCGAAGGCATTTACGACCAGCTTGAAAAAGCCGGCAAACAGGTGCTGTCGGGCGACGTGACCGACGCCATGGCCGGTGAAGTGCTGGGCGCGATTGCCCGCCAGGAAGACTTGAATGGGCGCATCCGCCGCAACGTGATGGACACCCGCCGCGCCGTGAGCTTCATGATGCGCTCGAAGATGCTCAACGCCGAGCAGTTCGAAGAAGCGCGCCAGATCCTGCGCGACATCGACTCGCTGGACTCGCACACAGCGTTTTTGTTCGACAAGATCAACTTCTTGATGGACGCCACCGTGGGTTTCATCAACATCAACCAGAACAAGATCATCAAGATCTTCTCGGTGGCCAGCGTGGCCTTGTTGCCACCCACGCTGATCGCGAGCATCTATGGCATGAACTTCCAGTACATGCCCGAACTCAGCCAGACCTGGGGTTACCCGATGGCCATCGTGCTGATGGCCGCCAGCGCCGTGGTGCCAATGTGGTACTTCCGTCGTCGGGGCTGGCTGAAATAAACTGCCTGCGCTTGGGGCGTTTGTTGCAGCGGGCTGGGGCCGGGCTCCTCAGACGCAGGCTCAACATCGTCGCCCGGCCCCAGCCCACTGCAACAAACTTTGGGCCGATCTTGTCGCGGTCAACAAGCACCCAAATGCAAGGCTTGACGGCATTACCGGTGTATCAACCACTGCGACAAGATGGCCAGACTGTACCGGCTGGCGACTTCGCGAATGAAGCGGCTGAAGTCGGTGTGTGCATCGTCGTCTGCCCGGTCCGAGATGGTGCGAACCGCCGCAAACGGCACCCCATAGTCCAGACACACTTGCGCCACGGCAGCGCCTTCCATCTCCACCGCCAGGGCATCGGGCAGGCTGCGCTGCAAAGCCTGGCTTTCAGCAGTGGTGGACACAAAACGGTCGCCGCTGACGATCAGCCCCTGGTGCACACGCGGGGACAACAAATGGAAATCTGCAATGGCCTGCGCCCCCAGATGCTGCGCGGGGTCTGACAGCACCTGCGATGCAGCAGCAGCCAAGGCCTCCGACAGGGCCGGGTCGGTGTCAAACCGTGCACGCCCATACAAGGGCACTTCGTATCGGGGAAACAGGGGCGAAGCATCCATGTCGTGTTGCACCAGGCCAGTGGCCACGACCACATCGCCCACCTGGGCGTGCGGCGCCAGACCGCCTGCGGCACCGGTGAACACCAAGGCATCAACCTTGAAGCGTTCCAGCAAAACTGTGGCCGTGGTGGCTGCGGCCACTTTGCCGATGCGCGAGAGCACCGCCACCACATCGTGGCCATGCCAGTGGCCGACCCAGAAGTCCCGCCCGGCCACGCGCACACGCTGCTCGTCGGGCATGGCCGCCAACACAGCGGCCAACTCTTCATGCATCGCACTCATGATGCCGATCACAGCCATGGCTTGTCCCTTGTTTCAAATAAAAAGCGGCCCCTGCGGGCCGCTTTCCAGTGTACCGGTGCTTGGCGCACCGACCACTCATGCTGACGGGCTGCGCAGCTCGCGTCGCAAGATCTTGCCCACTGGAGTCTTAGGCAACTCGTCACGGAACTCGATGACACGGGGCTGTTTGTACGCGGTCATGTTGGCACGGCAATAGGCCAGGATCTGCGTCTCGGTCAGTTGCGGGTCTTTGCGGACCACCACCAGCTTCACGGCCTCACCGGTTTTTTCATCGGGCACCCCGATGGCTGCGCACTCCAGCACCCCTGGGCAGGCCGAGGCCACTTCTTCCACCTCGTTGGGGTAGACATTGAAGCCGCTGACCAGGATCATGTCTTTCTTGCGGTCCACGATCTTGAAATAGCCCCGCGCATCCACGATGCCCACATCGCCGGATTTGAAATAACCGTCGGCCGTCATGACCTTGGCGGTTTCATCGGGGCGCTGCCAGTAACCGGCCATGACTTGCGGGCCCTTGATCGCAATCTCGCCGGGCTGGCCCGGCTCGGTCACATCGTGGCCATCGTCATCGATCAGCTTCATCCAGGTGCCGGGAATCGGCACGCCAATGGTGCCGGTGAATTCGGTGCTGGTGGTCGGGTTGCAGCTGGCCGAAGGACTGGTCTCGGACAAGCCGTAGCCTTCGCAAATCGGACAACCGGTTTTCTCCAGCCAAAGCTTGGCCACGTTCGGCGTCACGGCCATGCCGCCACCGACTGAGACCTTGAGGTTGGACCAATCGACTTTGTTGAAGTCCGGGTGATTGGCCAGGCCATTGAACAAGGTGTTGACCGCCGGGAAACTGTGGAAGGTGTGCTTGGACAACTCCTTGAGCACCGCAGGCAAATCACGCGGGTTGGGGATCAGGATGGTCTTGCCGCCGGTGCGCATGGACAGCATCATGTTCACCGTGAAAGCGAAGATGTGGTACAGCGGCAAGGCGCACACCGACGTGGGTTGCTCGTTGGCGGGCACACGCTTCATGACCGGGTCGTTCCAGGCCTCGGACTGCAAGACGTTGGCGATCACATTGCGGTGCAAGAGCACCGCGCCTTTGGACACGCCCGTGGTGCCGCCGGTGTATTGCAAAACCGCAATGTCGTCCGGACCCATCTCGGGCTTGCGCCAAGGCAACTTGCGCCCCTGGGCCAGGGCCTGGTTGAACCGCACCGCCTGTGGCAACTCAAAGGCGGGCACCAGTTTTTTGACCTTGCGCACCACGTGGTTGACCACGGCACCTTTGAGCCAACCCAGGCGGTCGCCCATCGAGGCCAGCACCACATGCTGCACCGGTGTTTGGGCGATGCACTTTTCGAGGGTGGACGCAAAGTTCTCGATGATCACGATCGCGCGTGCACCCGAGTCCTTGAGCTGATGCTCCAGCTCGCGGGCGGTGTAGAGCGGATTGACATTGACCACCACATACCCGGCACGCAAGATGGCGGCCACGGCCACCGGGTACTGCGGCACGTTGGGCATCATGATGGCAACGCGGTCGCCTTTGTTCAGACCCAGCGATTGCAGGTAAGCGGCCAGGGCCTGGCTTTCCGCATCGGTTTGGGCATAGCTGATGTTCTTGCCCATGTAGCTGTACGCCGTGCGCTCGGCGTAGCGGGCAAAACTCTCTTCCATCAAGCCCACCAGCGAGCTGTATTGGCTGAAATCAATGTCGGAGGGAACGCCTTCGGGGTAACTGCTGAGCCAAACGCGGTCGGTTGTCATTGCATGCATCTCCATGCGGATCAGTCTACCGTACAACTGACTGAAAACTGACGAATAAAAATCAGGGTTTTCGCCAAACAGAAAGGGACCCGAAGGCCCCTTTCTGCAGAGAGAAGCGCCAGGCTCAGGCCTTCAAAGCCACCAGCACTTCGTCCAGCATTTTCTTGGCGTCGCCAAACAGCATGCGGTTGTTCTCTTTGTAGAACAGCGGGTTGTCCACGCCCGCATAGCCGCTGGCCATGGAGCGTTTCATGACGATGCTGGTGCGGGCCTTCCAGACTTCGAGCACCGGCATGCCGGCGATCGGGCTGGTCGGATCGTCCTGTGCCGCCGGATTCACGATGTCGTTGGCACCAATGACCATGGCCACATCGGTGTCCGGGAAGTCATCGTTGATCTCATCCATCTCCAGCACGATGTCGTAGGGCACCTTGGCCTCGGCCAGCAGCACGTTCATGTGGCCCGGCATGCGGCCGGCCACCGGGTGGATGCCAAAGCGCACGTTGACACCTTTTTCGCGCAGGTGTTTGGTGATGTCGTTGACCGTGTGCTGGGCCTGAGCGACGGCCATGCCGTAGCCCGGCACGATGATCACGCTCTTGGCATCGCGCAGCAGCTCGGCGGTCTCGGTGGCACTCACTGGCACCACCTCGCCTTGCGGTTCAGCGGCAGCGCCATCGGCCTTGGGTGCAGGCTTGCCCGCACCACTGCCAAAGCCACCGGCAATGACGCTGATGAAGTTGCGGTTCATCGCATTGCACATGATGTAGGACAGGATGGCACCCGAGGAGCCCACCAGCGCACCGGTCACGATCAGCAAGTCGTTGCTGAGCATGAAGCCGGTGGCCGCAGCGGCCCAGCCGGAATAGCTGTTGAGCATGGACACCACCACCGGCATGTCAGCACCGCCAATGGCCATGACCATGTGGATGCCAAACAGCAAGGCGATCACGGTCATCACGATCAGCGGGGTCATGCCGCTTTGCACGTCATGCGCATTCACAAACTCACGGCCGAACCAGACCACCACCAAGAGGCCGATCAGGTTGAGCCAGTGGCGTGCGGGCAGCAGCAGTGGCTTTCCACCGATCTTGCCGTTGAGCTTGCCAAAGGCAATGAGCGAGCCCGAGAAGGTGACCGCACCGATCAGGATGCCGACATAAATCTCCACTTCGTGGATGGCTTTTTCAGCGCCGGTGTACTGGACCGAGGTGTCCACATAGCTGGCAAAGCCCACCAGGCAAGCCGCCAGGCCCACCAGGCTGTGCATCAGCGCGACCAGTTCGGGCATCTGGGTCATCTTGACGGTTTTGGCGGCATACAGGCCGACGCTGCCGCCAATCAGCAGCGCGCCGATGATCCACGGGATGCCCGCCGTCGCCACACGTGGGCCCAAGATGGTGGCGAACACGGCCAGCGCCATGCCGATGACGCCGTAAAAGTTGCCGCGGCGCGAGGTTTCCGGGTTGGACAAGCCACCCAGGCTGAGGATGAAGAGGATGGCTGCGCCGATGTAGGCGACCGTGGCCAGGCTGGAAGTCATGAACGTCTCTTTTCTTATTCAGTAGAGGACATATCTGAAGATCTGCCCCCGAATTCATTTACTTGCGGAACATGTCGAGCATGCGACGGGTCACGGCAAAGCCACCAAACATGTTGACAGCCGTGAGCACGATGCCAGCGAAAGCCAGCCACTGGATCAGTTGGTCAGGTCGGTCGTTGGTGCCCACCTCGGGCGGCAGGATCTGCACCAGCGCACCGATCACGATGATGCTGGAGATCGCGTTGGTCACGCTCATGAGCGGCGTGTGCAGCGCAGGTGTCACGTTCCACACGACCATGTAGCCGATGAAGCAAGCCAGCACGAACACGGTGAAGTGACCCAGGAAGGCCGCTGGTGCATAAGCGCCAATGGCCCAGAACGCCAAGGCCCCCAGACCGAACACCAGCCCCAAGGTTTTGAGCGGCATCGGGCCGCTGCTGCCATGGCCATGACCGCTTTTCTTCTCGGCCACTGCCGCTGCAGGCTTGGGCGCCGGTTTGGGCGCGACCACCAGCGGGGGCGCAGGCCAGGTGATTTCGCCGTCCTTGATGACCGTCAGACCCCGGATGGCGTCGTCAGCCATGTTGACGTTGATGACGCCGTCCTTGGTCTTGCACAACTCTTCGGTCAGGCGGAACAGGTTGGTGCCGTACAGCGTGGAGGACTGGCGCGCCATGCGCGAGGCCAGATCGGTGTAACCCACGATGGTCACGCCGTGCTTGACCACCGCCTTGCCCGGCTCGGTCAGTTCGCAATTACCGCCTTGCTCAGCGGCCATGTCGACGATGACGCTGCCGGGCTTCATGCTTTTCACCATCTCGGCGGTGATCAGCTTGGGCGCGGGTTTGCCGGGGATCAGCGCGGTGGTGATGATGATGTCGCACTCTTTGGCCTGCTGCGCGTACATCTCGCGCTGCGCGGCCTGGAAGCCTTCGCTCATGACCTTGGCGTAACCGCCACCGCCCGAGCCTTCTTCTTCGTAGTCCACCTTGACAAATTCACCGCCCAGCGACACCACCTGATCGGCCACTTCGGCACGGGTGTCGTTGGCGCGCACGATGGCGCCCAGGCTGGCAGCGGCGCCGATGGCGGCCAAACCGGCCACACCGGCCCCGGCGATGAACACCTTGGCCGGGGGCACCTTGCCTGCGGCGGTGATCTGGCCGTTGAAGAAACGGCCAAAGGCATTGGCCGCCTCGACCACGGCACGGTAACCGCTGACACCGGCCATCGAGGTCAGTGCGTCCATCTTCTGGGCGCGGCTCAATGTGCGGGGCAGCGCATCGATCGACAACGCCGTGACCTTCTTGGCCGCCAGCTGCTGCATCAGGTCGGGGTTTTGGGCAGGCCACAAAAAGCCGATCAAGGTCTGGCCTTCGTGCATCAGGGCCACTTCATCGGCCGTAGGGGCGCGCACCTTGAAGACAATGTCGCTGCCGCTCCACAGCTCGGCAGCGCTCGGCGCAACGGTCGCACCGGCTTCGACATACGCATCGTCCGACAGGTCGGCCAGCTCGCCGGCTCCCCGCTCCACGGTCACGGCAAAGCCGAGCTTGACCAGTTTGGTCACCACATCGGGCACGGTGGCCACCCGTTTTTCGCCCGCGAATATTTCTCGTGGCACGCCTATGCGCATGGTTTGTCTCCTGAAAATGATGAAATCGTGGGACTTGCGGCCTGTTGCGCAAATCGATGCCTCAATATAAACCGAAACTTACAGCGCCACGATCGGGTCTATCCCGTGCACGACACCGGCCATGCCGCGCCGATAATGTGCGCATGGACATTCGCTGGAAACCCAACGTCACCGTGGCCGCCATCATCGAAAAAGATGGCCGCTACCTTTTGGTCGAAGAACAGACGCGCGATGGCTTGCGCCTGAACAACCCGGCCGGTCACCTTGACCCGGGCGAGTCGCCTGCCGAAGGCTGCGCCCGCGAAGCGCTGGAGGAAACCGCCCACCTATTCAAGCCCACGGCGCTGGTGGGCGTGTACCTGTCACGCTTTCAGCGACCCGCCACACAAGAAGACATCACCTATTTGCGCTTGGCTTTTTGCGGCGAGATCGGCGAACTGCAGCCCCATCTGAGCCTGGACGAGGGGATTGTGCGCACCGTCTGGATGACGCTGGACGAAGTACGCGCCAGCGCAGAGCAACACCGCAGCCCGCTGGTCTTGCGCTGCATCGAAGACCACCTGGCCGGGCAACGCTATCCATTGGAGATGATTTACACCGATGAGGCGGTGGCTTCTTTGCCCCCCTTGGTGGCGTGATGGACAACATCTGGCTCGTCACAGGCGCCGCAGCCTTTGGCGCGGGTGTGCTCAATGCCATTGCAGGCGGCGGCAGTTTCCTGACCTTCCCGGCCCTGGTCTTTGCCGGTGTGCCCCCGCTGGCCGCCAACGCCACCAGCGCGGCAGCGGTGAGCCCCGGTTACCTGGGTAGCACCTTGGGCTTCAAGGCCGAGCTGAACAACATCCCCCGCCAGGTGCTGCACCGCGAAGTTCTGATCGCCGCAACCGGTGGCCTCATTGGCGCGGGCTTGTTGCTGATCACCCCCGCCAAATTGTTTTCGGGCCTGGTGCCCTGGCTCTTGCTGCTGGCCACGGCGCTGTTTGCGCTGGGGCCCTTCATCGCGGCGCGCAGCGCGGGCCAGGGTCATCCAACCTGGCGCCTGCCCGGTTTGCTCGCGGTGGCCATTTATGGCGGCTACTTCAATGGCGGTCTGGGCATCTTGCTGATGGCGCTCTACACCCTGACCGGTGAATCCCGTCTGAACACGGTCAACGCCTTGAAGAACCTCAACTCCTTTGTGCTGTCCTGGCTGTCGGTGGCCGCATTCGCCTGGGCGGGTGCCATCGTCTGGGATCAAGCTTTATGGATGATGGCCCTGGCCACCGCAGGCGGCTGGTTGGGTGCTCGGCTGGCCAAACGACTGCCCGCACGCTGGGTGCGCGTGCTGGTGATCGCCACGGGTTTGGTCATGAGCGCGGTGTTTTTCAGCCGCTTGCGCTGAGACGCCCGCGTCTCAAGGGGTAAAAATGGCGGCGCTCCAGCCCATGTCCTGGGCGAACAACTGCGCCAGACGCTGGTAACCCGGCACCGTGAAATGGGTCAGATCACGGGCCATCAAGGCAGGACTTTGCTTGACCCAGCGGTAAGCGCCCCCCGCACCATTCATGGCGTCCATTGCGCTCCAGAAACGACAACCCTGGGTGTGTGCCACCTGGCGCTGAAGGCGCCCAATCTCTTCATGCACCCGCGTGAAGCGCAGCACATCGACAGCGGCTTGCTGCGGCTTGGCCGCTGTCGCAGCGCCCACCTTTCGCCCCGTCTTGGGCGACACGGTTTTGGACGAACGGCGCACCAACACCCCTCGATCGCCCGGTGCGATCAACACGCACTGCGCCGTTGGAAACTGTGCACGCCACGCGGTCACCGAAGCTTTGAGCAATTGGGCATACGCGTTGACATCAAATGGCTGCACATTGCCTTCGTTTGTGCCAAAAGCCAGCACCACCACGTCATAGGGCGCCGTGCCCCACCAGGCGCGCAGATCATCTGAGGCCACCGACTTCCAGCCCGCCACCGTGGCACCGGGATACCCAAACACATCCAGCTGCAAACGCGTGCCCGCAGGCACAGGCCACTCCAGGCCATGCAAACGCATGGCACCATCCACCAGCCTCAGCTGCACCACAGACAAGGGTGCATCCCCCACCAGTTCCAGCACCGCAGGGCCCGGACTGGCCTGTAAATCCAGCAGGCGTTCGGGGCCATCGTCAACGCGAACGGCCAAGGAGATTGGTGCGACTGTTTGCTGGTACAGCAAACGGATCTGCCGCTTGTCAGGCAGGCCTGCCGCATTGCGCACATCCCAGGACAAGCTCGCGCCGGCTTGCTGGCTGAACAGGTTGACCAGCCCGGGTCCGGGCATGGTTGCGCCAGCGGCCACCGCATGGCCGGGCTCATAACGCCAGAGCCCATCCACACAGGTTTTGCGCAAAGGCAAGCGCACGCCTGCACGCCCCATGTTGGCAGGGATGAATCGGCTTTTCACCTGTTCCACAGGAAGCTCCGACAAACGCACCAGCTCGGCGGTGAAAAACCCTGCCGCCAAATGGCTGTCGCCCCAGATGCCAACACGCAAAGGCTCCCCCGCACGCGAAGGCCACCACTTGCCCCCATCAGGCCGCTCAGCGCCCACCACGGACGCAACAGGCTCGGGATGTTTCCACGCGGCCAACTGGCGCTTCACCTCGTCTTCGTCAGGCACTTGCGGTGGGTCAGGGTCCACTGTTTTGTCGACACGGGGCTTGGCCAAGGCACATTGGAGGTCTGGCACATTCGCCTGCGTTTGCACACGCACTGTGGTGAGCGCAGGCGCCGTGAACAGCGATGCTGTCTGGGCCTGTGCCATGTGAACGACGCCCATGCCAAGTCCGATCAAGCCCAGAGCGCCGAGACAGGCCCACTTCATGGCTGCACCGCTTTTTCAATGTGCCCCAGCAAAGCCTGCTGGATGCGGCGCAAGCCTGTGGGCGTCAAATGCACACCGTCGTCTGCACGCAAATTGACCGGTTGTCCGTTTTCATCGGTCTTGAATTTCCTGAAAGGCTCGGACAAAACCCCAATCAAGGGTTCGGTGGCCAGGTAATCGGCGCCCCAAGTTTTGACCCGTGCATGCACCACCTGATTGATCAATGCAGCGCCCTCTTTGACCCGTCCCTCGCGCATGGAGGGCAGACCCAGCCAGATCACACGCACTTGCCGCTGCGCTGCGGCGGACAAAATTTCATCCACCCGCAAAGCGTAGTGATAAGCCCAGCCAGAGGAAGGGAACACATGCCGCTGCCCATCCACCACCATGTCCCATGGGTCATTGGGTCCCATGAATACCACGACCAGACTCAGGCTTTGGGCATCCATTTCATCGATGATCTTCGCGGGCCAATCGAAATACCGCCTGACAGTCAAGCCCGTGCTTTGGCGACTCAGATCATGCATTTGCCAATCGGGGTGCTGCTGAGACAACTCACGCATCACCAAAGGCGCCACACCCTGCATCATCGAGTCGCCTGCAAACAAGATCCGCTGAGGCCCCGATGTCAATTTTTGTTGTCCCAGCGTGTTCAGAAATTCGCCTGCAGGCAAAGCATCAGGAAGTGCCGCCCATTGCGGCGGCTGCGGTAAAGCCGCAGGTTCTGGCGTAGATTCCTCGGGTTCAGTCACCGGCCAAGCCAAGCGAAAAGCAGGCTGCATATTCCAGCGCACATGTGCATCCAGCCCATGCGAAGGTGCAAACAAAAACTCAGCCGCCCGCTCAGACAAAGCGGCTTCCAGACTCCAGTGGTAGCGTGCGGCCAGGTAGCGATCCAAAGAGCCAAGCCAAGCCAGCGACACCAGCCCACCGACCAAAGGCAGCATCCAGATCAAACGGCGAGCAGACAATTCAGACGACATCTCAAAACCGGTAATAAATGAAGCCGGGCACGCCATCTGGACCAAAAGCAATCACAGCGATCACCAGCAAAGACAACAACACAGCCGTCCCCAAAGCCCCCACCCATCGCATGAAAGCGATGCACCGATCTTCCAACGTTGATGCCCAAGGACTCAAAACCAGCAAGACCCCGCTGATGGCGACCAACTCAAGCCACGGCCATGGGCCGGACGGCCAAACACCTGCCGGACTGGCCAGCAAGCCCTGAAAGATCTGACCTGCTTGCGTCACAGAGTCGGCTCTGAAAAACACCCAGGCCAGACTGACAAACAGAAACGTCAGCCCCTGTGCCATGAACCGTGGCCAGGCCTGCATACCCCAACGCTGCAAGACATTGAGCCCCACCACCCCCAGACCATGCATGAGGCCCCAGCAAACAAAGGTCCAACTGGCACCGTGCCAGACACCGCTGATCAACATGGCCGACACCACATGCCATTGCGTGCGCAGCCAACCACGCCGATTGCCGCCCAAGGGGATGTAGATGTAGTCGCGGATAAAGCTCGACAAAGAGACGTGCCAACGCGTCCAGAAGTCGGCCAGATTGCGCGCCAGATAAGGCTGCCGGAAATTGATCGGCAACTGGTAACCCAACAACAAGGCCAAGCCCGTGACGATGGCGGTATAGCCCGCGAAATCAAAGAAGATTTGCAGGCTGTACGCGAGCATGGCCGAGGCGACTGATGCACTGGCGTATTGCTCCGGGAACTTGAACACGGCGTCCACAACATGAGATGACAGCCAAGATGCCAGCACCACCTTTTGCACCAGGCCCAGGGCGATCAGATACAGCGCACGCCAGGCCTCACGTGGCAAGCCGATGGAGCGGGCATCCACTTGCGCAAAGAAATTTTCGGCACGCAAGATGGGGCCGGCAAACAAGGTCGGCCAAAAGCTCAGGAACAAAAGCACATCGGTCCAGGATCGCGCCGCCACGGTGCCTCGGCCGGCAGCCACCAGGTAGGTGATCGCCTGAAAAGTGAAAAAGGACACGCCCACCGGCGCGACCACGTCCACCACCGGCAGCAAGGAATAAAACCCCAGCGGCGACAAGATGGCCTGGTAGGTCTCACGCACCCATTCGTAGTATTTGAGCGTGACCAGAAAAGTGACTGCCAGCCACAAGCCCAGCACCCACGGCAGGCGCGGCTTGCTGACCGCCCCCATCCAGCGACCCAAAGCCCAAACCACCGTGCTGTAGAGCAAAAGCACGCCTGCAAAAGCAGGCACCCAGGTGGCATACAGGCCATAGCCCGAGAAGATCAACAGGGCACGCTGCACACGCGGCCACGAAGCACACGCCCAATACAGCGGAAAAAACAGCAGGCACAAAAAGCCAAACTCTGGCGAGACAAAACTCATGCAGCGCCCATCATTGCAGGGGCACGTTGACCCCAGCGGCCACCTGATCCAGCCGGGCTTGCTCAGCGCGCACCTTGGCCACATAACCGCCATCTTCAAACACGGCATCGCCACCCAGGTAGAACTTCAAGCCTTCATCAAGCGAGCCCCCTTTGAGCTTGATGGCATCCGACAAAACAGCCACACCCACGCGCATGTTGGTGATCGGATCAAACGCCGTCAGATTGCCGCCATAGACCTGGTAACGCTTGGCGTGGATGCCCGTCATCACTTGCATCAAGCCCTGCGCCCCCGCATGGCTTTGCACATAGGGATGGAAGTTGGACTCAATGGCCATGACCCCCAGAATCAAATGCGGTGCCAGCTTGTATTTTTGGGACAACACATGGGCTTCGGCCACCAATGCAGCGACCGGCTCGGGGGCCACTTTGTATTTGCGGGCCAGCCAGTTGGCCACCGCCGCCTGACTGGCCGGCAATTCACGCAGATTCATGGCCGTGGCCCGTTCCGCCGCGTTTTCAGGCAGCCAGGAGACCAGCACCTGTCTTTCGCGCAGCCAGGTGAAGAGTTTTTCTTCCGAGGCATGGAGCCATTCAGGCTTGAGCCACAAGGCCAACACACAAGCGGCCACGGTCAAACCCACCATGGCTAAACCACTGTGGGTGACAAGGAACAGGCCTTGAGCGATGTCGCTCAGGACCGTTCGAAGATTGGAGCACCAGGTGCAGGGTTTGGCCATTGGAAAAAAGTATTCAAAGGATTATAAATTTATGGCCATTCAGGGCGCGGGATAATCCGGGCATGTCAAAACTTCCCCGTGTGGTCGTCGGTTTGTCCGGCGGCGTCGATTCAGCCGTCAGTGCCTACCTGCTCAAGCAGCAGGGGTACGAAGTCATCGGTATCTTCATGAAGAACTGGGAAGATGACGACGACAGCGAATTTTGTTCGTCCAACATCGATTTCGTCGATGCCGCCGCTGTGGCCGATGTGCTGGGCATCGAGATCGAACACGTCAATTTTGCAGCCGAATACAAAGACCGGGTGTTTTCGGAGTTTCTGCGCGAATACCAGGCCGGGCGCACGCCCAATCCCGACATCCTGTGCAATGCCGAGATCAAGTTCAAGTCCTTTCTGGACCACGCCATGCGCCTGGGTGCCGAGAAAATTGCCACCGGCCACTACTGCCGCGTGCGCTTGAATGAACAAACAGGCCGCCACGAATTGCTCAAGGGTCTGGACCCGTCCAAGGACCAGAGCTACTTTTTGCACCGCCTGAACCAGGCCCAACTGTCCAAGACCTTGTTTCCGGTGGGCGAGCTGCACAAAACCGAAGTGCGCCGCATCGCCGAAGAGATCGGCCTGCCCAATGCCAAGAAGAAAGACTCCACCGGCATTTGCTTCATTGGCGAGCGACCTTTCCGCGAATTCCTCAACCGCTACATCTCCAAAGAGCCTGGCCCGATCAAGGACCCCACAGGCCGCACCATCGGCAAGCATGTGGGCCTGAGCTTTTACACCCTGGGCCAACGCCAGGGCCTGGGCATTGGCGGCATCAAGGCCAAAGGCGCACAGCGTGGCGGGGGCGAGCACACGCCGTGGTTTGTGGCGCGCAAGGACATTGAAAAGAACACCCTCTGGGTGGTGCAAGGACACGACCACCCCTGGCTGCTGTCCGAAGGCCTGTCGGCCACCGACGCCAGCTGGTGTGCAGGCCAGGCGCCCGCACCCGGCCTGTATGCCGCCAAAACCCGTTACCGCCAGGCCGATGCGCCTTGCGAATTGCGAGCAGCGGCCAACAGCATCACCGAACCGGCCTTTGCCATGCACTTCCCGCAAGCGCAATGGGCTGTGACGCCTGGCCAAAGTGCGGTGCTGTACGACGGCGATGTGTGCCTGGGTGGTGGCGTGATCGACGCGGCCTTGCCTGCCGCCTGAACACCCTGTCATGAAAATCGACTTTGACGGTCTGCAAGCCTTCGTGTGTGTGGCCGAGCTCAGCAGCTTTGTCAAAGCGTCCGAGCAGCTGCACCTGACGCAAACCGCGCTGACACGGCGCATCCAGAAACTCGAATCGCTGCTGGAGATCCGGCTGCTGGACCGCACCACGCGGCGCGTGGAGCTGACCGCCGCGGGCAAGGACTTTTTGCCGCAAGCGCGCAGTCTGGTCATGGACGCCACCCGCGCCATCGAGCGCGTGCGTGACAAGGCCCAGCAAGGGCTGGGCCATTTCACGCTGGCTTGCGTGCCCTCGCTCACCACCCATGTGCTGCCGCAACTGATCCGCCAATACGCCACGGCCTGTCCCGGCAACAGCTTGCGCTTGCACGATGCGTCCTCGCACGATGTGCGTGCGGCGGTACTGAATGGCCAGTCCGAGCTGGGCATCGCCATCAACGGTGAGCCGCACCCGGACCTGGAAGAGATCGTCCTGTTTGAAGACCCGCTGACCCTGCTGTGCCCCACACCGCTCCCATTTCAGGACAAGGCCTCGGTACAATGGACAGACATCCGCCATGTGGACCTGATCGTGGTCAGCAGCTTCATGGCCACACGGGTTTTCCTGGACTACCAGCTGGCCAAACGCGGCATCCGCCTGAGCGGGCATTACGAGGTGCAGCACCACGCCACCGCCATCAACCTGGTGGCCGCTGGGGTCGGCTGCGCCATCTTGCCGTCCTCCACTTTTGAAAACGGTGACCGCCCCCACGTGGTCAAGATCCCACTCATCGGCCCAGTGGTCAAACGCAAAGTCACGCTGCTGCGCAAAACCCAGCACAGCCTGTCGCCCGCTGCACAGAACTTTTACGAACTGGTGTTGGGCAATTTCCGAGCCAACAAACTATTGCGAAAAAAGAAATAAACGATCCGAATATTTCATTTCTCAATATGCCGAATTTCGGCAACACTTGGCGCCTTGACAAAACAAGGACAAGTGATGGGCACCGATGTGCTGGTGATTGGCGGCGGCAACGCCGCCTTGTGTGCGGCCCTGATGGCCGCCGAAGCGGGCGCGAGCGTGCGCTTGCTCGAAGCCGCCCCGCGTGAGTGGCGCGGAGGTAACTCGGGCCACACCCGCAATCTGCGCTGCATGCATGATGCCCCGCAAGACGTGCTGGTGGACGCCTACCCCGAAGAGGAATTCTGGCAAGACCTGCTCAAAGTCACAGGCGGCATCACCAACGAGAAGCTGGCCCGCCTGACCATCCGCGCATCCAGCACCTGCCGCGACTGGATGCGCCGCCACGGCGTGCACTTTCAGCCGCCGCTGTCGGGCGCGCTGCATGTGGCGCGCACCAACGCCTTCTTCATGGGCGGGGCAAGGCCCTGGTCAATGCCTACTACCGCAGCGCCGAAAAACTCGGCGTGCAGATCCGCTACAACGCGCCTGTCGAACGACTCGAGATCGAGAACGGCCGCTTCGTGGCCGCCTGGGTCGGCAATGAGCGCATCACTGCCAAAACCTGCGTGCTGGCCGCCGGGGGCTTTGAGTCCAACCGCGAGTGGCTGCGCGAAGCCTGGGGCCAAAACGAGCGCGGCGAGTGGCCTGCCGACAACTTTTTGATCCGCGGCACCCGCTTCAACCAGGGCGTGCTGCTCAAGCACATGCTGGCGCAAGGCGCTGACCCGATTGGCGACGCGACGCAGGCCCACATGGTGGCGATCGACGCCCGCGCTCCGTTGTACGACGGTGGCATTTGCACCCGCATCGACTGCGTCTCGCTGGGCGTGGTGGTCAACACCGAGGCCAAGCGTTTTTACGACGAAGGCGAAGACTTCTGGCCCAAGCGCTACGCGATCTGGGGCCGCCTGGTGGCCCAGCAACCCGGCCAAACGGCTTACTCCATCATCGACAGCAAGGCCATTGGCCGTTTCATGCCGCCCGTGTTCGAGGGTGTGCAGGCGCAGACCCTGCCGGAGCTGGCCCAAAAAATCGGCCTGGATGTGGACACCTTCATGCAAACCCTGAACGATTACAACCGGGCCTGCCGCCCGGGCACTTTTGACCACACGACGCTCGACGACTGCCACACCGATGGTGTGAGTCCGGCCAAAACTCATTGGGCGCGGACCATCGACACGGCACCGTTCTATGCCTATGCCGTGCGGCCCGGTGTGACCTTCTCCTACCTGGGGCTGGAGACCGACGAAACCGCCGCCGTGCGCTTTGGCGGTGTGCCCAGCGACAACCTGTTCGTGGCCGGCGAGATGATGGCCGGCAACGTGCTCGGCAAGGGCTACACCGCAGGTGTTGGCATGTCGATCGGCACCGCCTTTGGCCGCATCGCGGGCACGCAAGCGGCGCGGGCTGCCCTGTCCGGAGGTGCGCAATGAGCTCGCTGCAACAACTCACGCAAGAAGCCAAAGCCCTGGCCCACGGGCAATGGGCCCCCACCGAAGCCGAGAGCGAAGCCGCACGCCAGCTGCAGATCTGCAACGCCTGCCGCTACTGCGAAGGCTTTTGTGCGGTCTTCCCGGCCATGACGCGCCGCCTGTCTTTTGCGCAGGCCGACCTGCATTTCATGGCCAACCTGTGCCACAACTGTGGCGCCTGCCTGCACGCTTGCCAATACGCGCCACCGCACGACTTTGGCGTGAACATCCCGCAAGCCATGGCCAAGTTGCGGGTACAGACCTACACCGACTACGCCTGGCCTGCGCCCCTGGGCCAGCTCTACAAGCGCAATGGTCTGGTGCTCAGTCTGGCGCTGGCTTTGGGCTTGGCCCTGTTCTTGTGGCTGGCCCAACAAGGCCTGCACCAAGGACCGGCAGAGAACTTCTACAGCCTCTTCCCGCACAACTTGCTGGTGAGTTTGTTCGCCCCGATCTTCCTGTGGTCCGTGCTGGCCCTGGCCATGGGTGTGCGGCGGTTCTGGCGTGAGATCACGCCCGCCACCAGCGGTGCGCCCGTGAGTGCGCCCGCAGCCGCCGAGGCGGCGCACGACGCGCTGCGCCTGAAATACCTGGACGGTGGTCATGGCGAAGGCTGCAACAACGCCGATGACGAATTCACCCATGCACGCCGACGCGCACACCACCTAACCTTCTACGGCTTCATGCTCTGCTTTGCGGCCACCAGCGTGGCCACGCTGTACCACTACGTGCTGAACCTGCCCGCCCCCTACGAGCTGCCCAGCCTGCCTAAGGTGCTGGGCGTGATCGGTGGCGTGAGCTTGGCTGTGGGCACCGCAGGCTTGTTCAAGCTCCACTTGCAACGCCACGCCCTGCAAGGCGACGCCGCGCAAAAGCCCATGGACCTGGGCTTCATCGGCCTGCTGTTCCTCATCAGCGTCTCGGGCCTGGGCCTGTGGCTCGCAAGGGGCCACGCCAGCATGCCCACCTGGCTGGTGGTGCACCTGGGCGCGGTGATGGCGCTCTTCGCCACGCTGCCCTACAACAAATTCGCACACGGCATTTTCAGGACCGCTTCGCTGATCCGCCATGCCGTCGAGAAAAGACAGCCCAACCCCATCGGGCTGGGCAACGATTGAACAAGGAGACCCCCATGACATCCAAACGCACAACCCTTCAAGCCATCGCTTGCGTGGCACTGGCCTGCGCCGGCCTGAGTGCCCAGGCCCAAACATTTCCTCCGAAGAAAACCATCACCCTGGTGGTTGGCTTTGCCGCCGGTGGCGCGGCCGACACCGGCGCCCGCATCATCGCCAAAAAGCTGGGCGAGAACATCGGCGCTTCGGTGGTGATCGACAACAAACCCGGCGCGGGCGGCAACATCGCCCACCAGTTTGCCGCGCAAGGGCCAGCAGACGGCAGCGTCATTTTGTTCGGTTCGGTCGGACCGCTGACGATTGCGCCGCACATGATGAAGCTGCCTTATGACCCGGTCAAAGACCTCTCGCCCATCACCATGGGCGTGAACTTCCCGAACGTGCTGGTGGTCAACAACCAAATCGGCATCAAGACCTTCGCCGAATTCATCGCCTACGCCAAAAAGAATCCGGGCAAGCTCGACTTCGCATCGACCGGCCCCGGCTCGGCCTCGCACCTGGCTGGCGAATTGATGAACGACATGGCGAACATCGACACCGTGCACGTGCCCTACAAAGGCGGTGCACCGGCCATGCAGGACCTGATCGGCGGTCGCGTCGCGGCTTATTACTCGACGCTCTCCACGTCTTTGCCGCACATTGAAAGCGGCAAGCTGATCCCTCTGGCCAGCACCGGCACCATGCGCCTGAGTGCACTGCCCAAGATCCCGACGATTGCCGAATCGGGCTACCCGGGCTTTTCCGCCACCAACTGGTACGCTTTTGTGGCTTCGTCCAAAGTGCCCGCGCCCATGCTGGACCGCTGGAACACCGAACTGGTCAAAGTGCTCAAGAGCCCCGATGTGGTCGAGCAGCTCAACAGCCACGGCCTGACGCCACAACCGAGCACCCGCGACGAGTTCGCCAAATACATGGCCAAGGAAACCGCCACCTGGGGCCGCGTGATCCGCGAACGCAAGATCACCGCCGAATAAAACAACACCTCGGAGACACACTTTGAAACTGCTGAACACACTCACCCGCCGTAACTTGCTCGCCAGTGCCTTGCTGGCTTTTGCGTCCTTGGCCGCACAGACCGCCGCTTACGCTGCCGAGATCCGCGTCGTCACGTCTGGCGCCTTCACCGAGGCCTACAAAAAGCTGGTGCCCATCTACGAAGCGGCCAGCGGCCACAAAGTCATCAGCGCCTACGGCGCATCGATCGGCAACGCACCGGACTCGATCCCCAGCCGCTTCGCACGCGGTGAGAAGTTCGACCTGGTGATCCTGTCCGAAGGCGGCCTCGAAGCCCTGATGAAAGATGGCAAGCTCGTGCCCGGCAGCCGCGTGGACCTGGCCCGCTCGCAAATCGGCGTGGCCGTGCGCAAGGGCACGCCCAAGCCCGACATCAGCACCGTCGAAGCGCTCAAGCAGACCCTGCTGAACGCCAAGTCGGTAGCCTACTCGGCCAGCGCCAGCGGCACGTATTTGTCCACCGAAATGTTCCCCAAACTGGGCATTGCCGAGCAAATGAAAGTGACCGCCAAAAAGATCATGAGCGAGCGCGTGGGCGCGGTGGTGGCACGCGGCGACGCCGAGCTGGGCTTTCAGCAAGTGAGCGAGCTGATTTACTTCAAGGAACTCGACTTTGTCGGCACCTTGCCCGATGCCGTGCAGCAAACCATCTTCTTCTCGTCGGCCTTGGTGCAAGGCTCGGAGCAGCAAGAGGCGGCCAAGCATCTGGTGCGCTTTTTCACATCGCCTGCTGTGGCCGAGATCGTGCGCGGCACGGGCCTGGACCCTGCAGCCAAGCCCTGAAGTTCAATCTTCCTGGTGGATCCTGGCGTGGATGCGCCGCGTCAGGCGCCACACCCCCCACAGCACCAGGGGGATCGACAAGCCAGCGCTCATCTCGGGGTTCAGCGGCAAGCCCAACTTGTTCAAGGCTTTGGCACCGTACAACACCAGGCTAACCACGTAGTAGCTGATGGCCGCGATCGACAGGCCTTCCACCGTGCTTTGCAAGCGCAGTTGTAAGGCCTGGCCCTTGGTGAGCTTTTCCAGCAAGACCTGGTTTTGCGACTCGGTGGCGATGTCCACCCGGGTACGGAGCAAGGCACTGGTGCGCGAGACCCGCTCAGACAAAGACGCCAGACGCTGCGCTGTGGCCGCCACCGTGGCCATGGCCGGTGACAAGCGGCGTTGCATGAACTCGCCCACCGTCTGGATGCCCGCCACAGGCCGCTCGCGCAGCTCGGCAATGCGCTGGCCCACCAAAGTGTCATAAGCCCGCGTGGCCGAAAATCGGTAGCCATGCTCCGCTGTTGCACGCTCAATGCGCGCAGCCAGCGACACCAGCACATCCAGCAGGGCCTGATCGCTGTCGCCTTTGCGCTCCAGGCGCGCGGTGATGTCGGCCAATTGCGCTTCTGCCTCGGACAAGACCGGCGCCAAAGCCTTGGCCACCGGCAAGCCGCGCAAAGCCATCAGCCGGTAGGTCTCCAGCTCCAGCAAGCGTTGCGAGATGCGGCCCGCACGGCTGTCAGGCGTGCCCGCTGGGGCCACGACCAGCATGCGCTCAAAACCGTCTTCACCCAATCGGAAATGCGTCAGCACGCACGAATGCGGCAAGCCTTCGGTGGTGTTGCCCATGCGTGAGCCGACCACCGCACCTTCCCCCAGCCAGGCTTGCGCCTGCGGCACCAAGCTGGACGAGGCCATGTTGCCCTCCACCATGCCCAGGTGGATCGCGGCCACCGTCTGACCCGGAATGCCTCGCAACCAGTCGCTGCCCACCACCGCTTGCGAGGCCAGCTCGGGCGTGGCCGCGCCCCAGGCGGCATGCGCAGGCAAGGCCTGCACGATGGAGTAACGGGTGAACTCGGTGTGCCGCTCCCACTTGACGGTGAAACCGTCACAACGCAAACGCAGGAAGTTGCCGCTCAGCTGCTCCGGCTGGAGGTCTGCATGCCCGGGCAAGCGGCGCAGGTGCGCCCATTCCTGTTCGCGGGTGATGCCCGCATTGAGCACCGCCACATAAACGATCAAGGCCGGCAAGCGCACGCGGGCCGAGGGGCGGGCATGGACCTCGTTGTGCAGCTGCCTGCGCTGCGCATCGTCCACCGGCAAATAACGCGACGTGATTTCGTTCATGGCCCCATTCTGGACCGACAAACGGCCCAGCGGTCAATTCACGCGAAACGAAACAGTTTCAACTTGAATGACCGGAAAAACCATGACCCACCGATGCCCGAAAAGCGCAACGCACCCGAAGGTACGCAGGCACACGCCAGTGCAGATCATCCTGGAAGCGCCGTCGGCGCTGGCTCCGCTTGCAGCAAACGACCTTGCCACAAACCCTGAACGGTCCACCACAGCAACAGGCCGATCACCAGGCTCACACAACCCAAGCAAGTCAGTGCCAGCGCCTGAGCCCACCACACATCGGGCACCAGACGCAGCGACAGGGCCGCAAAGCCTGACAAGGGGAAAGACATGCCCCAGAACGCCACGCCAAAGGGCTGGGACACGCTGCGGCGAAACACGCTCAAGGACCAGAGCGTGAAAAACAAGGCCACACCCCAGGCCATGTGCACCAGCAACAAAGGCATGCCCAACACGCTGCCGGACAACCCCACCAATGCAGGCGGAGCGATGGTGATGAAGGTGGTGGCCAACAAACGTTCTGGCCACAAGCCCACCATGCCAATGCGCACCAGCACCAACGTCAGCGCCACCGGCCAAAGCAAGGTGGCCACACCGAACTGGGCCGCAGACCAGACTTCGTGCCCCAAAGTCACCCCGGCCAATGGCGGCAAGACATTGCCCACCACCGGAATGAACAAGGCAGGTGTCATCGCAGGCCAAAACGCCGTGGGGCTGCGCCCAAGATGCAGCCAGCGCTGAGCCACCCAGACTGTGGCGGCCAGCAGTGTCGCCGAGCCCAACATCCACAGACCATCGGCCACGGCACTGGGGCCCCACAAGGTGACCATCACCGTGGCTACCAGCACGAAGGAGGTGGGCACTGCCGCCACAAACACATGTCGCACCGGGTGCGCCAGGTCTTCACGCACTGCCGACGGATAACGCCATGCACGCCAGCCCGTGGCCAGCAAAAGAAATCCGAAAACGCCACCCGCCAGCACACCCATGAACAGCGACACCCACCAGGCCAGATCGCCCAGAAATGGGATCGCGCGGTGCCACGCCAGCGACAAGCCACACAAGCCCAGCACCATGGAAAACCACCCCAGAACCAGATGCTGCACAGAAGAAGGAGGGGTGGTCTGGCTCATGTCAAAGAATGGTGGAGGAGGTTTTTATTTCAGGATCTGGCCCTGACTGTCGATGACCTGAATTGTGACCGGAATGCCCTGCCCCACGCTTTGGGTCACGGTGCAATAAGTCTCGAAGGTGTCCAGCACCCGGTCCAGGTGCTCCAGACTGGCGCCGGGCACACCCAACGTCAGCACGGCATGGATGCCCAGCACCCGCAGGCGATTGTCGGCGTTGCGGCCCACATCGCTGGTGACCACGCAGTGGATCGGCTCTGGTGCCTGTTTGAACTTGCGCAGCGCAAACAACAGAGAGTCCGACAGGCAATTGCCCACCGCCGCGCTGAGCAGCTGCACAGGCGACGGCCCCTGGCCTGTGCCCAAGGGCGCGGGTTCGTCGCTGGTGATGACCGGCACGTCACCACCAAAGTCGATGTCAAACCGGTAGTCGTGCTGCTGCCGCAGGCTGACCTGGATGGTTTTTTCGCTCATGGCTTCAGCAGCACTTGCTGCCGCAAGCGGCCTCGTCTTTCACACCCAGCTTGCGCAGGATGAAGCCCATGGGGCAGACATTGGTGAAGCCGAACTGGAACAGGTTCAAACCCACAAAGGCCGTGAAGGCCAGGAACCACTTGTTCACAAACACGGGCGAGCCCTCGACGCCCAGGGCCAGGGACAACATGATGAACAGGCCTGCGATCACACGGATATAACGTTCTACGGTCATGGTTTTCTCCAGTTAAAAAATCAAAGGGGTTCGTGCTGCTTGCGGTACAGCGCGTAATACAGCACCGGGATGACCACCAACGTGAGCACGGTGGACACCAAGATGCCAAAGATCAGCGAAATGGCCAGGCCATTGAAGATCGGGTCATCCAGAATGAAGAAGGCACCGATCATGGCGGCCAGACCCGTCAGGGCAATGGGCTGCGCCCGCACAGCGGCCGACTGCACCACCGCGTCCTTGAAGGCCAGACCGGACTTCACCTGCAACTCGATGAAGTCCACCAGCAAGATGGAGTTGCGCACGATGATGCCGGCCAGTGCGATCATGCCGATCATGCTGGTCGCGGTGAATTGCGACTGCAGCAAAGCATGGCCCGGCATCACCCCAATGATGGTCAGCGGAATGGGCGCCATGATCACCAGCGGCGTCAGGTAGCTCTTGAACTGCGCCACCACCAGCAGGTAAATCAGGATCAGCCCCACGCCATAGGCTGCGCCCATGTCACGGAAGGTTTCGTAGGTCACTTGCGACTCACCGTCCCACTTGATGGCGTATTGGCGGTAGGCGTCTTCGGGCTGGCGAATCCAGTACTCACCCAGCTCACCCATGCCAGGCAATGCCGCCTCGGCCAGATGAGGGCGGATGCCGAACAAACCATACAGGGGCGAATCCAGCCGTCCGGCCATGTCGCCAAACACGTAACTCACGGGCATCAGGTCTTTGGTGAACAGGGGCTTGTCAATCACGCCGCGCTCAACCGTGACCAGTTCAGACAAAGGCACCAGGCGACCGTTGGCGGCGCGCAAGGGCAAGGCCAGCACCGCGTCCAGGCCCACTTGTGATGTCAGTGGCAATTGCAGGCGCACAGGCACTGGCAGCTTGGACTGCCCATCGTGCAGGTAAGTGCTGTCCAGGCCCGACAGGGCGCCATGCACCGTTTGCGCCACCACGGCCACCGGAATACCCAAGGACTCTGCATGTTGACGGCGTACCGTCAGATGGGCACGGGGCGCATCTTCTTTGAGCGAGGTGTCCACGCCCACAATGTCAGGGGTTTGGGCAAAGGCCTTGGCCACGCGCTTGGCCAGTTGCTGCCGACCGGCTTCGTCCGGGCCATAAATTTCAGCGACCAAGGGGCTCATCACGGGTGGGCCAGGGGGCACTTCCACCACCTTCACACGGGCACCGTGACGCTGGCCGATTTTCTCCAGCTCGGGGCGCAGGCGCTGCGCGATGGCATGGCTTTTTTCGTGGCGGTGTTTCTTGTCCACCAGATTAACTTGCAAGTCCCCTTGCTCGGCGTCGGCACGCAGGTAGTACTGGCGCACCAGACCATTGAACGTGATCGGACTGGCAGTGCCTGCATAGCCCTGCAGATCGCGCACTTCGGCTTGCTGCGACAAGAAGACTCCCATCTCGTGCAAAGCCGAGGCCGTGCCTTCCAGCGGCGTGCCCGCAGGCATCTCGACCACTACCTGGAACTCGCTCTTGTTGTCAAAGGGCAGCATCTTGAGCACCACCCACTGGACCAGACTCAGGCCCACCGACAGCAAAAGCGCTGCCACGATGCCCATGAACAGGAACCAGCGTTTGCGGCTGCTCTCCAGGAAAGGGGTCAGCACTTTGGCAAACGCCAACTGCAGCTTGTCGCTCAGTCCTTCGGCTGCGCCGTGGCCATGGGCCGCATCGTGCGGCTTCATCAGCTTCAAGGCCAGCCAGGGCGTGACGGTGAAGGCGATCGCCAGAGACAGCGCCATGCCCAGGCTGGAGTTGATCGGGATGGGACTCATGTAAGGGCCCATCAGGCCACTGACAAAGGCCATGGGCAGCAAGGCCGCGATCACGGTCAGGGTCGCCAAAATGGTCGGGCCACCCACTTCGTCCACCGCGGCCGGGATGATTTGCGACAAGGCTTTGCCAGGGAACAACTTCTGGTGCCGGTGGATGTTCTCGACCACCACGATCGCATCGTCCACCAAAATGCCGATCGAGAAAATCAAGGCAAACAGGCTCACGCGGTTGAGCGTGAAGCCCCAGGCCCAGCTGGCAAACAAGGTGGCGGTCAAGGTCAGAATGACGGCCCCCCCCACGATGACGGCTTCACGCCGGCCCAGGGCCAAACCCACCAGCAAGATCACCGATGCGGTTGCAAAAGCCAACTTCTGAATCAGCTTGTTGGCTTTTTCTGCGGCGGTTTCACCATAGTCACGGGTCACGGTGGCCTGCACGCCATCGGGAATCACACTGTTGCGCAGCAGCTCCAGCCGAGCACGGGCGGCAGAGGCCACATCCACAGCGTTCTCGCCAGGCTTTTTGGTGACCGTCAATGTCACGGCCGGGTACACCTGACCGGCCTGCGCCTTGTCCTGGCTTTGCGCATCGTGCGCTGCGCCAGGGGTGTACCAGACATAGCGTTTGGGCAATTGCGCCCCGGCTTCGACACGGGCCACTTCGCGCAAATACACGGGCTTACCCTGGTGCACCCCCACCACCAAGGAAGCCACATCTTCCGCCGACGTCAGAAACTCACCCGTTTCCACGGTCAGCATCTGCCCACTGTCGGGCTGCAACACCGCACCCGAAGGCATGCCCAGATTGGCGGCAGCCAAGGTGGCCTTCAGGCTCATCACGTCCACCCCGCGCTCACGCAAGCGGGTTGGCTCCAGCCAAACCTGCACAGCACGCCCGGGGCCGCCCAGGGTCTGCACTTCGCGCACACCTTTGACCTGTTTGATTTCCGATTCGAGGGTCTTGGCCACGCGCTCCAAGTCTTGTGCCGACTCGGCCTGCTGCGACCACAAGGTCACGCCCAGCACCGGCACATCGTCAATGCCTTTGGGCTTGACGATCGGTGCCAGCGTGCCCAAGTCGCGCGGCAACCAATCCTGGTTGGCATTGAGCACGTCGTACAAACGCACCAGCGCTTCGGTGCGCGGCACACCCACTTTGAACTGCACGGTCAAGACCGCCACACCAGGCCGAGCCACCGAATAAGTGTGCTCGATACCGGCAATTTGCCCAAGCACCTGCTCGGCAGGCTGCGCCACCAGTTTCTGCACGCTGGTGCTGCTGGCGCCCGGAAACGGGATCAGCACATTGGCCATGGTCACGTTGATTTGAGGCTCTTCCTCGCGTGGCGTCACCAGCACGGCGAACAAACCCAACAGCAAAGCCACCAAGGCCAGCAATGGCGTCAGGGCGTTGGCTTGAAATGCGGCCGCCAGACGGCCAGACACCCCCAGGCGTTCAGCCTGCGAATCATGTGGTGTGTTGTTGTGCATGGCCACCTCACTGGCCTTTGGCCGTTGGGCCTGCCGCTTTGGCACCCGCCAAGCCGGCTTTGACCGCATCCACGGCCACGGCATCCGTCGCCTTGAGCCCCGCCAGAATTTCCACACCGGCCGCGCCATGGTCCTGACCCACACGCACCGCCTTCAACGCAAAACCTTGTGGTGTCACCACATAGACCGCCGTCAGCTCGCCGCGTTGCAACACCGCCGCCTTGGGCACCACCATGCGCTGCACTTGCGCGCCAACGAAGCGCACACGCGCAGGCTGCCCCGGGATCATTTGCGCAGCCACCTGTGCTGGCACATCCATTTTCCAGGTCATGGTTTGACTGACCGGATCGGCTGCCCCCACCGCCTGGTGCTGGGTCGGTTTGACCCATGCACTTTGCCCGCCTTCCCCCGTCACCTGAAATTCGATCTGACGCGAAGCCTGTGCCTGCGCGTTCATGGATGCGGGCACCTGCACCACCACACGCAAAGGCGCTGGCGCATAAACCACAGCGATCGGTTTGCCGGGAACCGCCAGGTCACCGGCTTGTGCCAGAGTTTCGAACACATACCCATCAAACGGGGCGGTCACCTTGGTGAAAGATTGCGCCAGCCCGGCCTGACGCACGCCAGCGCCAGCGCCATCCCGGCCCGCTTGCGCGGCCTTGTACTGCGCTGCGGCCACATCCAGTGCCGCTTGACTCACAAAACCCTTGGCCTTCAGCTCCTGTTGACGCAGCCAATTGGCTTTGGCATTGGCCAGCTCGGCATCGGCTTGCGCCACCTGGGCTTGGCTGCGCTCCAGCCCGCTCTGGGTATCGCGGTCGTCGATGGTGGCCAGCACCTGACCGGCTTTGACGCGCTCACCGGCTTTGACCAACAAACTCGCCACCCTGCCCGTGGCCTGCGCAGCAACCGTGCTCTGGCGCACGGGCTCGACCACACCATCCAGGACATAGGCGTTGTTGACCGACTGCGCCCCCATGCTGTGCACAGCCACTTCGGTGGCTGCGACAGCATTCAGGCCCGCCATGAGCCATGCAGCCCAAACCAGTGGCCGGTAAACCTGGGCATTGAGAAATCGAGTAGCAGTGAACAAGCGCATGTGAATCTCCTGGATGGGCATTCTACAACATACCCCCATGGGTATATAAAAGGCCACAAAAAAACCCGTGAGCACCAAGGCCACGGGTTTTGCAATGGATGCGCCCTGTTGTGTCAGAACGGGATGTCGTCATCCATGTCATCAAAACTGCTGGGCGCAGGCTTGGCTGCAGGTGCAGGGCGTGCAGCAGGTGCTGCCGCTGGGCGTGCTGCTGCAGGGGCCTGACGCGGGGCGTAACCGCCGCCATCGTCCGAGGGGCCACCCATGCCTTGACGGCCACCCAGCATCTGCATGGTTTCGCCACGGATTTCGGTCGCGAATTTCTCGATGCCATCCTTGTCAGTGTATTTGCGAGTGCGCAAACTGCCTTCGACATAAACCTGGGACCCCTTTTTCAGGTACTGCCCCGCGATTTCGGCCAATTTGCCAAAGAAGCTGATGCGGTGCCACTCGGTGGCTTCCTTCATTTCGCCGGTGGCCTTGTCTTTGTAGCGGTCGGTGGTGGCCACATTGATGTTGCTCACGGCGTCGCCAGAAGGCAGATAGCGGGTTTCGGGATCGCGGCCCAAATTGCCGACGATGATGACTTTGTTGACGGATGCCATGAAA
>Ga0228700_1000133_pt1 | contig 76366 bp, 71 predicted proteins | sample McNCre317_Aug_MG_FD_178019 | JGI IMG/M metagenome (GOLD analysis project Ga0228700, IMG submission 178019) | Freshwater microbial communities from McNutts Creek, Athens, Georgia, United States - 3-17_Aug_MG | ecosystem: Environmental > Aquatic > Freshwater > Creek | place: USA: Georgia...
AGATGCAATGAAACTTCGTCCTCTCGGCGACCGCGTGATCGTTAAACGTATCGAAAGCGAAACCAAAACCGCCTCTGGCATCGTGATTCCTGATTCAGCCGCTGAAAAGCCTGATCAAGGTGAAGTTCTGGCCGTCGGCCCAGGCAAGACCAATGACAAAGGCGAGACCAAAGCGTTGACCGTCAAAGTCGGCGACCGCGTGTTGTTCGGCAAGTACAGCGGCCAAACCGTCAAGGTGGCTGGCGACGAACTGTTGGTCATGAAAGAAGAAGACCTGTTCGCCGTTGTCGAATAAGTTCACGAATTCAGAAATTTAAGGAAATATCAAAATGGCAGCAAAAGACGTAATTTTCGGCGGCGAAGCCCGCGCACGCATGGTTGAAGGCGTGAACATTTTGGCCAACGCGGTCAAAGTGACTTTGGGCCCTAAGGGTCGCAACGTGGTGCTGGAGCGTTCTTTCGGCGCCCCTACCGTGACCAAAGACGGCGTGTCTGTGGCCAAGGAAATCGAACTCAAAGACAAGTTGCAAAACATGGGCGCGCAGATGGTCAAGGAAGTCGCTTCCAAGACGTCTGACAACGCTGGTGACGGCACAACAACCGCGACCGTGTTGGCTCAAGCCATCGTGCGCGAAGGCATGAAGTACGTAGCCGCCGGCATGAACCCTATGGACTTGAAGCGCGGCATCGACAAAGCTGTTGCAGCGTTGATCGAAGAGTTGAAGAAAGCCACCAAAGCCACCACCACCAGCAAAGAAATCGCTCAAGTTGGTTCGATCTCTGCCAACAGCGACCACAGCATTGGTGAAATCATCGCCAACGCCATGGACAAAGTGGGCAAAGAAGGCGTGATCACTGTGGAAGACGGCAAGTCTTTGAACAACGAACTCGACGTTGTGGAAGGCATGCAATTCGACCGCGGCTACCTGTCGCCTTACTTCATCAACAACCCAGAGAAGCAAGCTGCTTTGTTGGACAACCCTTTCGTGTTGTTGTTCGACAAGAAGATCAGCAACATCCGCGACTTGTTGCCCACCTTGGAAGCCGTTGCAAAAGCTGGCCGTCCTTTGTTGATCATTGCTGAAGAAGTTGAAGGCGAAGCCTTGGCCACTTTGGTGGTCAACACCATCCGTGGCATCTTGAAGGTGGTGGCTGTCAAGGCTCCAGGCTTTGGCGATCGTCGCAAAGCCATGTTGGAAGACATCGCCATCTTGACCGGCGGCAAAGTGATCGCTGAAGAAGTGGGCTTGACCCTCGAAAAAGTGACTTTGGCTGACCTCGGCCAAGCCAAGCGCATCGAAGTGGGCAAAGAAAACACCATCATCATCGACGGTGCTGGTGCAGCTGCTGACATCGAAGCCCGCGTCAAACAAGTGCGCGTGCAAATCGAAGAAGCCACTTCTGACTACGACCGTGAAAAGCTGCAAGAGCGCGTGGCCAAGTTGGCTGGCGGTGTGGCCGTGATCAAGGTGGGCGCTGCCACCGAAGTCGAAATGAAGGAAAAGAAAGCCCGCGTGGAAGACGCCCTGCACGCCACGCGCGCTGCTGTGGAAGAAGGCATTGTGGCTGGTGGTGGCGTGGCCTTGCTGCGTGCACGTCAAACTGCAGGCACCATCAAAGGTGACAACGCTGACCAAGACGCTGGTATCAAGCTGGTGTTGAAAGCCATCGAAGCACCCTTGCGCGAAATCGTTTACAACGCGGGTGGCGAGCCATCAGTCGTGGTGAACGCTGTGTTGGGTGGCAAAGGCAACTACGGCTTCAACGCTGCCAACGACACTTACGGCGACATGATCGAAATGGGCATCTTGGACCCAACCAAAGTGACACGCACTGCTTTGCAAAATGCAGCGTCTGTGGCTTCGCTGATGTTGACCACCGAGTGCATGGTGTCAGAAGCTCCGAAAGACGAAGCTGCTGGCGGTATGCCTGACATGGGTGGTATGGGCGGCATGGGTGGTATGGGCGGCATGGGCATGTAATTGCCTTGCTGCTTTGCCTGAGCACTTCGGTGCTCTTGCCAAACCAACTAAAAAGCCCCGAAGGCTCTGGCCTTCGGGGCTTTTTCATTGCATGCAGCACACGTCAGTGCATCAAAGCCTCGAGCTTGACCGCATCCACACAAAACGCACGAATGCCTTCAGCCAGCTTTTCAGTCGCCATCGCATCTTCATTCAACGCATAGCGGAACGAGGCCTCGGTGTGATGCACCTCAGGCAAGTCCAACTGCATCGCGGCAGAGGCACTCAACGCTTGCCCCAAAGGCTCGTTGGACACACCCAGCTGCGCCAGCAACTCAGGCGCGATGGTCAGCAGGTCGCAACCTGCCAACGCCGTGATTTGGCCCACGTTTCTAAAGCTCGCACCCATCACCTCGGTGCGGATGCCGTGGCGCTTGTAGTGGTTGTAAATTGCACGCACCGATTTCACACCAGGGTCATTCGCATGGGCGTTATCTGCTTCAACCCACGCAGCGCCAGCTGACTTTTTGTACCAGTCATAAATGCGGCCCACAAATGGGGAAATGAGTTGCACCTTGGCATCGCCACAGGCCACCGCTTGGGCAAACGAGAACAGCAAGGTCAGGTTGGTACGAATGCCTTCGCGCTCCAGTTCTGCCGCGGCTTGAATACCTTCCCACGTCGATGCAATTTTGATGAGCACGCGCTCGCGTTTCACGCCCTGCGCTTCGTACAAGGTCATGATGCGCTTGGCACGCGCCACGGTCGCCTGCGTGTCAAAGCTCAAACGCGCATCGACTTCGGTGGACACACGACCGGGAATGGTGGCCAAAATTTCGCAGCCAAAGCGCACCAACAGGCGGTCAATCTGTGCATCCATGGGCTCTGTGCCGTGGGCAGCCACGGTGGCTTTGAGCAAGGGCAGGTACTCGGGCTTTTGCACCGCTTTCAAAATCAGCGAGGGGTTGGTGGTCGCGTCTTGCGGCTGAAATTGGGCAAGTTGCTTGAAGTCGCCAGTGTCAGCCACGACGGTGGTGAATTGTTTGAGGGCATCGAGTTGGTTCATAAGCCGCATTATCAGATGGCTCGGGCGCTGGCAGAGGGGATGGGATAATTTCAGCACTATGAAAATCTCGACACAACGCGCAATCGATCGCTGGGTAGGCCAAGCGTTGTGCGCCCTGCTTTCGGTATGGTCCAAGCTGCTGACCGTGATCGCCCCGCGTACGCATCACCACCGCAACGCTCAACCGCGTATTTTGGTGATCCTGTTGTCTGAGATGGGCTCGGTCGTTTTGGCCAAAGCCATGTTTGACACACTCAAAGCCAAACATCCAGGCGCAGACCTGCATGTGTTGCAACTCAAGAAAAACCAAGGCGTGATGCGTTTGTTGGGCTTTGTGCCAGAAGCCAACTTGCATTCTTTAGACGACGCATCACTGAGCTCACTGCTGCACGATTTGTGGCACACCACACGCAACTTGCGCGCTTTGCAACTCGATGGCGTGATCGACTGTGAGCTGTTCTCGCGCATCAGCGCCTTGCTCAGCTACGCCTGCGGTGCGCGTGTGCGTGTGGGCTTTACCTCGCACACGCAAGAGGGTTTGTATCGCGGCAGCTTCATCAATGCCCCCGTGCCCTACAACACCTACCAACACATCAGCCTGCAATTTGTGGGCTTGGCCAAGGTGATGGACGATGCGCTCGCGTGGACCTCGGCACAACTCAACGACACCACCCAGCGTCCGCTGAATCGCATCTTGCTGCCCGCCATTCAGCGCAGCTTGCCACTGTTGCCCGTGGATGCCGCAGAGCTGCAAACTTTTCACGAACGTCTACGCGCCGACTTCGCCCGCTTCATGGACAACCCCAAACGTGTGCTGCTGTACGTGAGTGGCGGCGCTTTGCCTATCCGTGCATGGCCCGAAGCCAGCTACATCGCGCTGGCTCAAACCTTGATCGCCAAAGGTTGCGCGGTGGGTGTGATTGGTTTGCCCGAAGACACGCCCCAAGCACAGCGCGTACTGCAAGCCGTGAACCATCCGCTGTGCATTGGACTGACCGGCTACACGCGCAACCTGCGCGAGTTGCTGATGCTGTTTCACAACGCCGAACTGCTGGTCACCAACGATGGCGGGCCTGGGCACTTTGCCAGCCTGACACCGATAGATGTGATTGCCTTCTTCGGCCCTGAAACGGGCCGCTTGTACGGCCCCATCAGTGAGCGCGCCACCGTGCTCGAATCTGGCATGGCTTGCTCGCCATGTTTGACCGCCTACAACCACCGGGACAGCTTTTGCGACGGCGACAACCAGTGCCTCAAAGTCATCACCGTCGATGAAGTTGTCAAGCTGGTGCTGCACAAATTGCAGCTCGCCTAAACGCCTTTTCGCCTTCTTCGCCACATGCACACACACACCTCGGCCTTATTGACACGTTGGCGCTACATCAAGTTCGGTTTGGTCGGTGCCAGTGGCACGGTGGTGAACTTGGCGGTGCTGTATGTGTGCCAAGAATTTTTGCTGGCATCCATCGCCTCGGGTGAGCAGCGTTTGTATGCGTCCTTGGCGATTGCGATCCTCCTAGCCACCGTCAACAACTTTGCGTGGAACCGCCTGTGGACATGGCGTGACCGACAAGCCGAGTTTCGTGGCGGCATTGCCGCGCAATTTGTGCGCTACGGTTTGGCCTCATGGCTGGGTACCAGCGTGCAATACATCTTGACCTTGTGGCTCGCGCAACATGTGCATTACCTGCTAGGCAATGTGCTGGCCATTGTGTTGGCCAGCGTCATCAACTACTTTGCCAACGACTGGTGGACCTTCAAAGGCAATCCCCGTGAGGTCTCGGACAGCGAGCGCACGCAACGCTACCAAAGCATCACGCTGGGCTTGTTGCTGTTGGTAGTGTTGGTCTATCTGTTTGACCTAGGCGGCGAAAACATTCCGCGCAACGGCGACGAGTTGGTCTACACCCACATCGCCTTCAAAACCTGGCTGCAAGCCCAAAGCACAGGGGCGTGGTTGCCCCTCGCGTCTGACTTGGACCACATGCGCAACACCAAGCCACCACTGCTGTTTTGGCAAGCCATGGTGGTGCCGTGGCTGGGCTTGGAATGGAAACTGCTGTGGCTGCGCGTGCCCAGTGTGTTGTACACGCTGGCCAACACGGCCTTGGTCGTTTGGGCTGCACGCGCATTAGCCACGGATGGGCTACGCCACAAGACCGAGCCCACACCCTTCCCCAAAGTGCTCAATGCCAACACCCTAGGGTTCATGGCTGGCTTGATTTTCTTGGGCTGCTTTAGCACCTACCGCTATGGCCGCCCTTACCTGACCAGCGCGATTGAAACCTTCTGGATGAACCTGCCGTTTTGGTGGCTGCTGTGCCAAGTGCTACGCGCACGCAGCCAAGGTACGCAAGGTGACACGTTCCAACCTGCTCACAGTTTGTTTGCTGTGGCTGGCATCAGCTGGGGCATGGTGGCGCTGTACAAATCATTTGTGCTGATTGCACCCTTGGCCGCCACGCTGTTCATCAGCCTGTGCTGGCTTAACCACACAGCTTGGCGCACATGGTTTGTGCGCGTGGCGTTGAGCACCACATTTGCACTGGGCTTATTTGCCCTCTGGTTTGTGGTCGATCCTGACCCCATGGGTGTGTGGCGCGAATTTGTGGTGGGCGAGAACTGGGGCAAAGTCAGCGCCGGTGGCCCGAGCTATTTGCACACTGCCTTCGTCGGCGGCTTCAGCATTTGGGTGCAGGCTTTAGGTCTGTTGCAAAACGGGGCCATGCTGGGGCCCCTCATCATGGGCATGGCGATTTGGGGCTTGTTCCACATGCGTGCCGCATGGCACGCCCGCTTACGCGGCGTGGTGCAACCGCAAGCGGTGCTGTGGATTTATGTGCTGCTGCTCAGCGTGTTCTTCATGGTGCCTAGCCAACGTTCGGCGCGTTACCTGATTCCGCTGATGCCTGTGATGAGTGTGTTGTGCGCCATCTGGTTGTGGCGTTTGCCCCAATGGGCACAGCGCACAGCAATGGGATTAGGCACGCTGTTCAGCTTGTTGGGCCTTGGGTTCTTGGGGTTGTTCTTGTGGGCGGGTTGGCGCATTGATCTGTACCCGCTTTGGGGCCGCTTGGGCTTGCTGTTGATCTTGGCGTTGCAAGTGTTGGCTTTGTTGCGTTTGTTTGGCACCTTGTTTTCACGTACCAGCACACACACCTTGCAAGCCAGCTGGATTTGGCTGTTTGGCTTGGTACTCAGCCTGTTTGCTTGGTTTGGCATGTTGAGCGCACCATTGCACACCGCCACCAACACCTATGCCCCAGAGGTGGTGGCACAGGTGCAAGGCGCAACCTTGACCACCCCAAGCAACTTCAACGGTGACTTTGAGCGTTGGCGCTTTTTGATTCCGGGTGTGGGCAAGATCACGCCTTATATGGACCACGAGCCCAACGAAGATGCGGATGTGGCACAACGTTTGACAACATTTGATGCCGTGGTGGTGCACCGCTACTGGACCGAAGCCGCGCCTGATTGCGAAAAAATACACTGCCAAATCTTGGCGCAACGCATCGGCTTGCGTGGCCGCCATCCAGCCGGCGAAATCAACTTCAAAAGCTTGCAAACACCAGAACGTGTGATGTTCTGGCGTGAATACTTGTTGGTGAAAAGGCCTTAAGCCTGAAGTCTGTCAGACACGTGGTGCGCGCCAACTGCGCCACAGCTGCACATGCAAAGCCAGCCACACGAAGGGGTCAAGCAAAGCGTCCCACACGTTGCCTGTGGGTAAACGCAGCAGCACATACGCCGCCAGCACCCCCACCACACTCAACACCCAACGCGTGGGTGTTTGCGCGAGCAACACAGCAAGGACAGTCACAGCCAAGACGCACCACAAACCTGCCGAAGTAAACCCCAACGCATATAGCTGCGGATTCCTAAAGGCAGAAAAGGCAGGCCAGTAGTTCAAGGTGTCCACCACCAACGCCCAGCCCAGCAACACGCCTACGAACGCCACGGCAGCAGGCGTGGTCACGACGGGTTCGCGTTGTTGCACCACATCGACCCAGCACCACAAGCCCCACGCCACCAGCACCAAGCTCGGCGTTTGAAATGCAAGCGCCAAATAGCCCGAAAGCACATCGGTACGTGGCAACAACATGAGTACGGCCACCACCGCGGCAGGCCACACCGTCGGCTTGATGCCATACGTCAATCGCAGCACCACGGCAGACACCACCACCGCCCACGAAAACTTGACCCACAAGGGCAAGAACATGGCATGAGGCAACACGACATGGGTCAAATCAATCCAACTCATGGCTGACTCCTCACAGAACAGGCCGAGCGCAATTGCTTGAAAGCAATCGACTTGCGCATGTGCGTGTAACTCAGCCACACATCGGGTGGGCTGGGGTCAGCGGCTGTACTTTGCGGCACTTCGATCAGCGTGGGGTACGAATACTCGTCAGCCTTCACGCCATCGATCAAGGTGCGCGTGGTCCACGACAAAGGCTGGTTGGCCGACGTGCTGAGCAACAACACTTCACGGCCACGCCCCGCGGGGTTGTGCGCGAGCATCAAGGCACCCGATGACAGACGCAACGCGGCAATCGAAGCGCCGGGGTTAGACAAACTCAAATTGCCCACATCTTGCCAATGTGCGCCAGCATCTAGGGTTTCAGAATGCGCCACCATTTCGGTGGGGCTGTAGTCGCGCATGAAGGCCGACCAATGGGTGGGTGAATGTGCCACCAAGGTGGGCTGCAACACATCATGGCGCTGCGTGATGCGTGTGATGCTTTGCATCTCCCCTTCGGCACTCAAACGCACGGCCACGCCGTACTTGATGCCAATTTCAAAATACAAAGGCAACACCGCCCCGCCATCACTCAGAGGTAACGGCACCGTGCGCACCAAAGTACTGGTGTTGAAGGCCGGCACCAAGGGCGTGAGCGGCAAGGTGCGCACCACTTTGAATTGCATCGGCGATTGCTCGGTCAAATGCACCACGCGCGATGCCGCCCAGCCCCCTAAACCCGTGGCCACCACAAACACATGCAAGCGCCCTTTGGCATCGGCCCATGCCACGGGGTTGCCGATGCGGCGAATTTGAATGCCTAAGTCTTGGCCCACCACGTGGCGATTCACCACCCATTGCGGCGCGTCCCACGCGTTGCGTTCGCGGTCAAAGGTCGATGCGGCGATTTGCACATCCGCACCGCTCTCGCGTGTGCCCGCAAACCAAAACGCCGCCAAAGCCTTGTGCGTGTGCAACGGATGCGTACGGGGAAAAGCCACCAAACTGCTGGCATGCGCAGCAGGCACACCTGCAGGCATAGGAATGAGCCCTTCACGCACCACGCGGTAGTCCGTGCACGCAGCGTCATCGGTGGCCACTTGGGGCACCACAGCCACAGGAGCCTCGCGGCTGGATGTCTGCCAGCGCAAACCCACATCGCACACGGCCACCGCAAGCAATAGAGCAAGGCCAAGACGTGTGGATGTTTTCATACAAAAATTTTAACCACTCATGGTTTTTTCATTGGCACTACAGTTCAAGCATGCAACAAACCACAGTCAAGAAAATTTTGATCCTCGGCGGCAGCGGCTTTGTCGGGCGTCATGTGTGTTCACGCTTGAGCCTGCAACACCACCACGTCACTGTGCCCACGCGTCGTTTGCCGGCTCGTCACATTCAAATGATGCCCGGTGTGTCCGTGGTGCAAGCGAATGTGCATGACCCCAAACAATTGCAAGCCTTGGTTCACGGGCACGATGTGGTCATCAACCTTGTCGCCATCTTGCATGGCACGGAGGAGGAGTTCACACATGCGCACGTCACCTTGCCCACGAATCTGGCACGCGCTTGTCACGCTGAAAACGTGACGCGCTTGATTCACGTCAGCGCCTTGGGTGCAGATGTGCACGGCCCATCCATGTACCAACGCAGCAAAGCACGTGGCGAATTGGCGCTGCTGTCTGCGGCACAAAAGGCACCGTTAGGTCTGACGCTCATTCGACCCAGCGTGATTTTTGGCAAGGACGACCAGTTCATCAACCTGTTTGCCAAGCTACAAAAAGTCTTCCCCGTCATGCCCTTGGCAGGCGCAAGCACCCGCTTTCAACCTGTGTGGGTGCACGATGTGGCACAAGCCATCGTGCATTGCGTCAACACGCCCAACACCGAAGGGCAAGTGTTTGAATTGTGTGGGGCCGACGTGCTCACACTCGCAGAATTGGTTCAACTGGCGGGCCGTTGGGTCGGCAAGCCGCGCCCCATTCTTCCTCTGCCCTATGCCATCGGTTGGCTCCAAGCGCTGTTGATGGAGTGGGCACCAGGCAAACCGCTGATGAGTCGAGACAACTTGGACTCCATGAAAGTCCACAACATCGCCAGCGGTCATGTGCCGGGCTTGCGCGCCTTAGGGGTTGCCGAGCCCAAGTCGATCAAACGCTTGTTCGCAGCTGCGACTTGAGTGGGCTCGCACACAGGGCCGTTTTACACTGCGTCGTATGAAAACTTACTTGGTTGGCGGAGCCGTACGTGATGCCCTGATGGGGCACGCAGGGTCTGACCGCGACTGGGTGGTGGTGGGCAGCACGCCAGAGGCTTTGGTGGCACAGGGCTACCAAGCGGTAGGCCGTGACTTTCCTGTGTTCTTGCATCCCGACACACATGAGGAATACGCGCTCGCCCGCACCGAGCGAAAAACTGCACGCGGCTACCACGGCTTTGCGGTACATGCCGCCCCCGACGTAACGCTAGAGCAAGACCTCGCCCGCCGTGACCTGACCATCAACGCCATCGCACAAGACGCGCATGGCCATCGCATCGACCCCTACGGCGGCGAACGCGACATCCACGCCAAAGTGTTGCGCCATGTGACCGATGCCTTCCGCGAAGACCCTGTGCGCATCTTGCGCTTGGCGCGCTTTGCGGCTCGCTTTCCCGACTTCACCGTGGCCGAAGAAACCCAAGCCTTGATGTGTGAGATGGTGAACAGCGGCGAGGTCGACGCCTTGGTCAGTGAACGCGTGTGGCAAGAACTCTCTCGCGGTTTGATGGCGGCCAAGCCTTCGCGCATGTTGCAAGTGCTGCGCAGCTGCGGCGCTTTGCAACGCTTACTCCCAGAAGTGAACAAGCTCTACGGTGTGCCACAACGCGCCGAGCACCACCCAGAAATTGACACAGGCCTTCACCTTGAAATGGTGCTGGACCAAAGCGCACGCATGAACGCGCCACTGGACGTGCGCTTTGCCTGTTTGTGCCACGACCTTGGCAAAGGCAACACCCCAGCCGAGGTACTGCCGCGCCACATCGGCCATGAGCAGCGCAGCGAAAAGCTCACACGTCAACTCTGCGAACGTTGGCGCGTCCCCGTCACCTGCAAAGAACTGGCAGAGTTGGTGGCCTGCGAGCACGGCAACATTCACCAGAGTGGCAACTTTGGCGCTGAGGCCGTGTTGCGGTTGTTGGTGCGCTGCGATGCATTGCGCAGACCTGAGCGATTTTTGTTGGCGTTGCAAGCCTGCGCATGTGACGCACGTGGCCGCTTAGGCAAAGAAGATGACGACTACGCGCAAGGCCCACGCTTGGCAAAGTTGCTTGCAGCAGCCCAGTCTGTCGACAGCGCCGTGGTGAGTGCGCAGGCGTTGAACGAAGGGCTCAAAGGCCCAGCCATCGGCAAACGTTTGGATCACGCGCGGGAAGCGGCGATCAGCCTCGCACTAACCTAACTAAACTAAATCAGCGCGGAACAACCCCAAACTAGAAGCGTCAAGCGGTGTGGGGCGTGCCTGCGGCAGCGACATTAGCCGCGCAGCGGCGGCGGAGCAGAGCAGGCACGCCCCACATCGCTTGATGCCGAAGGGGAGTCCAATTCAAAGCACTTTGGAAATAACAGCGCAGACCAAGCTCAGGATGACGGTCGATGCCAGCGGAATAAAAATCTCGCGCCCAAAAATTTTGAAGCGGATGTCACCGGGCAAGCGACCAAAACCCAGTTTCTGCAACCACGGCGTGACGGCGTTGATGAGCAGCAACGCCAAGAAAACCACAATGAGCCAGCGTGTCATGTGATGGCGTTTTAAAGCACGTTAAAGCGCATAAGTGCGGTCACCTTGCGCGAAGCCCATCGGCTCCCACTCGGCGGTGCCCAATGCCACCACTTTGAACAACTCACCCATTTCATGCTCCGTGATGAGCTTTTGGGCCATGCTCTTTTCGTCCAACGGCGCATCCACCAACGGCGGCAAGAAACCACAGTTGATCAAAAAGTGCGCTTGGCTGGTGTAGCCCAGCACGTTCAAGCCTGCGTCTTGGGCGGCCAGCGCCACACCTGTGAAGTTGACGTGCGCCGTGATGTCTTTGCGGCCCACGTCTTGGAGCGGGTCGGTGTCGGCTTTGTGCAGCTGGTGGCACATCAGCGTGCCCATGCTGCGCTGGGGGTGAAAGTATTCGGTCTCAGGAAAACCGTAGTCGATCAAAAACGCAGCGCCTCCTTTGCCCGTGGCAGCCTCGCCCGCTTTGAAACGGTCAGCCAAGGTGGACACAAAAGCCTCGGCTTGGTTATGCGTTTCGGTCAGGTAATCGTGCTCACCTGGGATGTCTACAGGCGGACGCAAGTGGGTCACACGGTCTTCCCATTGCAGAGGGGATGTCGCGACAACACCCGAAGCGGTGTCTGCAGTCTCTGCACGCCACACCACGCCGCGTTCATGCCAGACACCCGCTTTGCGTACCAACAGTTGCACGGGCATGGCGTCCAACACCTCGTTGCCCACCACCACGCCGCTGAGTTGCTCGGGCAAGGCATCGACCCACTTCACCTTGTGCGCGTGGGCTTTCAAAGTGTCTTGCTGACGTGCGCGCAAACTGCCAGACAAATCGACGATGGTGTAACGCTGGACGGCATCACCCAAGCTGTCGAGCAATTGCAAGGCCAAAGCCCCAGAACCTGCGCCAAACTCCCACATCTCGTCCGTGCCCGTCACCTGCAGGGCCTCGGCCACCTGATGGGCCAGGGTGCGGCCAAAGTGCTTGGACATTTCGGGGGCCGTGGCAAAGTCACTGCCCGTTTCTGGGGTCAAACCAAATTTACGCAGGCTGTTGGCGTAATAGCCCAGACCTGGGGCATAAAGCGCCAGCGCCATGAAATGGTCAAAGCCCAACCAGCCGCCTGCATTGGCGATGCTGCGCTGAATCAGGGTGTACAAAGCCTGTTGGCCCGGGTCGTTGGATAATTGGGAGGAATTCATTGGGTGCAGATCGTAACTCGCCCCACCTCCCCTTTCATTTCAGGCAACTTCACACCATGCGCTCTTGGGCACTCATCACTGGCGGCAGCGTTCGCTTAGGCCGCGAAATCGGCTTCGCGTTCGCGCGCGCGGGTTGGAATGTGGCGTGTCACTACAACCGTTCAGAACACGACGCTCATGCTTTGTGCGCTGAGTTGCAAACCTTGGGGGTTGAAGCCCTTGCCGTGCATGGGGATTTGGAAGACGAGGCCAGTTGCCAAAGCATCTTTGACACCACTGTGGGCATCACCGGCTCGGCGCTGCAATGCGTGGTGAACAATGCCTCGCTGTTTGTGCCGGATGAAGGCGCAGACTTTGACGAGGCCCAAGCCTTGGCCCAACTCAAGGTCAACCTCATGGCTCCCATGCGGTTTGGCAAGTGGATGGCTGCGCTGCACGCCAACACCACTGGTCAAGTGGCATCCCGTGACACGCACACAACACCAAGCGTCATCCATGTGTTGGACCAAAAGGTGTTCAACCTCAACCCTGATTACTTTTCGTACACGCTTTCTAAACTCGCACTGGAACGAGCCGTGAGCCTGCAAGCCCAGTCGCTTGCACCCACCTTGCGTGTGAACGCGGTGGCTCCTGGTTTGATGTACCCCAGCGGGCCACAAAATCAAGACAACTTCAACCACGCCGCGCAGATCAACTTGCTGCGCCAACCCATCAAACCACGCGACGTGGCGGCCAGCGTGGTGTTTTTGGCGAACAACGCCAGCATCACCGGCACCACCGTGCGTGTGGACAACGGTCAACATTTGGTACCACTCGCACGCGATGTGATGTTTGTGGTCGAGGAGCTTTTCAAACCATGAACGACACCCTTTTGCGCAATTGCCGCCGCCTGTTTCTGCGCGGTCTGACCGTGCAAGCGCACATAGGCATTCACGACCACGAGTTGCAAGCCGCGCAACGCATCGTGATCGACGTGGACCTGTATGTCTCGTTTGAAGGCACCCGCCCACAGGATGACCGCATTGACGAAGTGGTGGACTACGACTTTGTGCGCGCCGTGGTGCATGCACGTGTGGCACGCGGTCACATCAACTTGCAAGAAACCTTGTGCGACGACATCCTCGCGCATTTGCTGGAGCACACTGGGGTGATGGCGGCACGCGTGTCGACCCGCAAGCCCGACGTCTACCCCGACTGCGAAGCCGTGGGCGTTGAAGTGTTCCGAGCCAAACCTGGAGTGCTCTGACATGGCAAGCAAAGGCACACAAATTCTCAACCTCACCGGACTGCGCTTTGATGCCAACTTGGGCATCTTGGAGCACGAAAAGGTAGACCCGCAACCCATCCAAGTGGATGCCGAGTTGAACCTCGGCACGCAGCCTCTGCTGCCTCACGACGATGACATTTGCCATGTCTTGGACTACCGCAAGGTGCGCCAAATCATCATCAGCGAGTGCACGGCAGAACATGTGAACTTGCTCGAAACCCTCATCGGCAAACTCGCCCACCGCTTGATGCAACTGCCAGGCGTGTTGGGTGTGCGCGTGAAAATCGCCAAACTCGAAATTTTTGAAGACTGCGAAGTGGCCATTCGCATGGAAACAGGACAGTGGTAACCATGACAACGACAACCGAAAAAGACCTGAACAAAGACCCTAAGCAACTCAAAATCGAGCACGAGAACCACAAGCTCGAAAAACGTCTGTGCCGCCAAGTCGGCCAAGCGATCGTGGACTACAACATGATCGAAGAAGGCGACAAGATCATGGTCTGCATGTCGGGCGGCAAAGACAGCTACGCCATGCTCGACATCTTGCTCATGATGCAGCAGCGCGCGCCCATCAGCTTCGAGCTGATCGCTGTGAACCTTGACCAAAAACAACCCGGCTTTCCCGCTGATGTGCTGCCCAAGTATTTGGCGCAAGTCGGCGTGAAGTTCCGCATTGAAACGCAAGACACCTACTCCATCGTCAAAGACAAGATTGCCGAGGGTAAAACCATGTGCAGCTTGTGTTCGCGCTTGCGTCGCGGCATCTTGTACCGCGTGGCGGGCGAGTTGGGCTGCAACAAAATCGCACTAGGCCACCACCGCGATGACATTTTGCAAACCTTCTTTTTGAACATGTTCTTCGGCGGCAAACTCAAAGCCATGCCACCGAAGCTGGTGAGCGACGGTGGCGACCACATGGTGATCCGCCCACTCGCCTACGTGGCCGAGAAAGACTTGGAGCGTTGGGCCAAGGTGCGCGAGTTCCCCATCATCCCCTGCACCTTGTGTGGCAGCCAAGATGGCTTGCAACGTCAAGTGGTGGGCGAAATGCTGCGCGAGTGGGAAAAGAAGTTTCCGGGCCGCATCGAAAACATGTTTGCCGCGCTGCAAAACGTGGTGCCTTCGCACCTGATGGATCACACCAAATTTGATTTCAAAACCTTGGTGACCACGGGTGTTGCGTCAGAAGAAGGCGACAAAGCGTTTGACCATGAAGAATTTCCAACGCCGACGTTGCCTGGGATGCAGGTGGTGCAGCTTTAAGCCTTTGCTTTGAGCTCTGTTTTTCTGAGCTCGCTTCGCGGAGAAGCTGAGGGCAGGTTCCTCATGCTGGGATACCAGAAATCGTCACCTGCCCACAGCCCCTCCCCGAAGTCTGCGGATGACGTTGCTTCGCTCGTCTTTTTTCGCTCGAACGCTTTTGGCAATTTTTTAATGGCATTAGGCATGATGCCCGCTCTAGCGCTAATGCTGTAACGACCGCCCAAAGCGTTGCGTGCATGGGGTGTGGCGGCTGACGATTGCTGGTACTCCAGCATGAGGAAGCCGCCGCACCTCATGTGCGCAACGCACGCCTCCGAAACAAAAGCCCAAAACTAAATGTTCAGCTTGTTAAACACAAACCGCGGTAGGTGCATCACGACCAGCATGATGATTTGCCAAATGCCCGGCGTGTAAACCACAGGCTTGCCAGTCGCAATGCCTTTGACAATGTCTTGCGCCACCTGCTCGACCGAAGCCATTTTTTGACCTTTGGCTTTGAGGTCGCTGGTCATCGGGGTGTCCGTCGGGCCTGGCTTGATGAGTACCACTTTCACCCCCGTGTGGGCCAAGCGATGCTGCATGCCCTGCGCATAGCGCGACACCAAACCCTTGGCAGCGCCGTACACATAGTTGGTTTTGCGACCTCGGTCGCCAGCAACGGAACCAATGATGGCAATCGTGCCGTGGTTCGCCGCCACCATGGGCTTGGCAAACGCTTGCGCAAACAACACGGGCGAGACCCCGTTCACCTGCAACGCAGCATCGCACGCCAGCACATCGTTTTCGCAAGTGGTTTGGTCTGACAGCACCCCATGTGCAATCAACACCACATCCACCGGTGCAAGTGCTGCGATGGTGTGCACGGTCTGTTGAATGGCCGAGGCATTCACAAAATCGGTGGTCATCACCTGCACGTGGGACTGCGGACTGCGCACACGCAAATCGTCGGCCACGCGATGCGTACGCGCTTCATCACGGCCAACGAGGGTGAGGCGCACGGGGGCATCTTGCACCCACAAACGTGCACAGTGTTCAGCCATGGCTGAGGTTGCGCCAATGATGACGATGTGTTGCATGGTTAAAACTCCATCAAGCGACGCGACATGGCCGAGCTGATGCCAGGGTCACGGTACGTCGCAAATTCAGACAAGCGCGGATAACCGGCTTCAAACAAATCGCGCGGCATGCGCGCGTCTTTGGCCATGTACAAACGGCCATGTGCCGAGCGCACGATGGCATCGAGTCGCTCAAACAGCTGGCGTGTGCGTTCGCCGCGGTTAGGAAAATCCAGAGCCAAGGTCACGCCAGGCTGAGGAAAACTCAGCATGCCCTTGGCCTCGCGGTTGCCAAAGGTTTTGAGCACCGCCAAAAACGACCCCTCGCCCGAGTGTGCAATCGCATCCAACATGGCTTGCACCGCGTCGTGTCCAACCTCACGCGGCACCACGCTTTGGTATTGGTAAAACCCACGCGGACCATACATGCGGTTCCAGTGTTGCAAGTTGTCGAGCGGGTAGAAAAAGGGCTCGTAGTGCGCCACATCAAACCCGCTTTTGAGCTTTTGCAGTTGGTAATACGCCAAATTAAAAGGTCTGAGTGACAAACCATTCACCAGCGACACCGGCGGCACAAACGGCATGGTCAAGGGCTTGCGTTGCATTTTGCGGTTTTGCGCGGTCAGGGCTGCACGCAACGAGGGCATGGTGGCAACTTGTTGTGCACTCAAAGGGTTGGCGCGCATAAAAATGCCGCGTGCGGTTTTACCCGCCAAGCAATCAATCCACGACACCGTGTGTTCCCAGTCATGCTCGGATGCGTCGGCCAAATCAAAGAACTCGGACAAGCCTTGGTAGGGCAATGTTTCCGTGCGCAACCAAGGGCTGCTGACGCGGCGCAGTTGTAATTCGGCAGTGACAATCACACCAGTGAGGCCAAGCCCCCCCGCGGTGGCGTTCATCCATGCGGGCGTGTTCACCCAATCGAGTGACAGCGCCTCGCCATTGGTTCGCACCAGTGACAGACCCAACACATGGTCACCAAACGAGCCAACGGCGTGGTGGTTTTTGCCATGCACGTCATTGGCAATGGCACCACCCACGGTGATGAGTTGCGTGCCGGGTGTGACTGGCAACATCCAACCACGCGACACACACAAGCGTTGAATGTCCCGCAGCAACACCCCCGCTTCGCACACCAAACGCCCCGAGGTTTCGTCAAAGGCAATGAATTTGTTCAAGCCCGTGGTGTGCCACAAATGGCCGTTGGGGTTCAGACACACATCACCATAGCTGCGGCCGTTGCCAAAAGCCAAACCGGGTTGATGCGCCGCGAGAATCGGTGCCACAGACGTGCGATCCGTCAGCATCTGCACCTCGTGCAAGTCCTGCGACAAGCGGCCCCAAGCACTGACAGGTTTCACAGCAACTCCTGCTTGAACACAAACCGTTTGTCGAGGTGGTATTTGATGAATGAGCCCAAGGTCAAACCAATCGCGCCGCCCAAATAGCGCATGGCATCGGTGCCAAACACGACCTGAAAGGCAAATTCAATGCCCCAAAAAATTGCGGTGGTGAACACGCCCATGAAACCGTAGAGGATGAACAAACGGGTATCGTGTCCAAGGTTGTCCGCTTTGAAACCGAAGACGTGTTTTTTCTCCAGCACGTACTTGATAGGGAAGCCAATCGCCGTCCCCAGCAACACGGACAAAGCCACCGCATACGCACCGCTGTACAACCACATGGACACCGCTTGCGTTCCGATATTGGCCACCGTCGCCAAAGCCGACACCAAGGCGTAAATCAACGCAATGCGTGCCGCAGACTTCATGACAGCACGCGCGCCAAAACCAGCACGCCGACCATGAACACACCGATGCCCCAACTGACTTTGTCTTTCAGCGCAAACACGATGGGGTCGTCATGCATGCGGCCACGGTGCGCGATGAGCCAGGCACGGGAAATCCAAAACAACATGACAGGACATGCCAACCAAATGAGTTGTGGCGTGGCGTACAAATGTGCCGCCTGTCCGTCTTGGATGTACAGCGCCAACACCAACACGGCGATGAAGCCTGCGCTGCCACCCAAACTCGACACCAGCTCTAAATCTTCTGGCTCATAACCTCGGCCGCGCAACGCGCCGGTTTTGCCCGCGTCGCGCGCCACTTTGAGTTCGCTGTACCGCTTGATGAGCGCAAGGCTCAAAAAGATGAACATCGAGAACAACAACAACCAAAACGACACAGCCACACCAATGGCCGCCGCCCCTGCAATGATGCGCAGGGTGTACAGCGCAGCCAAGGTCAGCACATCCACCACCGCCAATTGTTTGAGGCGCAGCGAATAAGCCACCGTCAACACAAAGTAAACGCCCAGACTGAGCGAGAACAACACCGGCATGAGCAGCCCTGACAACACCACCGCCAACAGCAACCAAACCGGCCAAGCCACCCAACCCGTGATAAGGCTCAACGCGCCCGACGCAAAAGGTCGATGGCGTTTGCGCGCATGGTGGCGATCGTCTTGCACATCGACCAAGTCATTGAGCAAATACACGCTCGATGCGGTGAGGCTAAAAATCACAAAGGCCATGCCAGCCAGCCCATCGCGCTGGACATCGAAGTATTGATGCGCCGCCATGAGAGGCACAAACACCAAAAGGTTTTTCATCCACTGGTGCAAGCGCATGGCCTTGAGCATGGCCATCCATGGCGAAGGCCTGTTGCTGTCAAACACTTGGCCCACATTGCCTTGCGCGTGTGCGCGGGTCAACAAGGCCGCTGACGCATCCACCACATGCGCGGTGTTCGCGTGTTGCCAAACCTTCAGATCGGGCCAATCGTTGCCCACGTAGTCGTAACCGCCTTCGCCGAATCGGCTCACCAAGGCTTGGGTTTTCGCGGTGGCTTTGAGGTTGGTGTGACCCTCGGTGGCGAGCACCTCGTCAAACAGTTGCAGATGCTGCGCCACTTGCTCGGCCAATGAACGGTGACTGGCCGTGGCCAATACCAAGCGACGGCCTTGATGCTTTTCGGCGCGCAACCAATCCAACACATCTGTGTTGTAGGGCAAAGCCGACGCGTCTAACTGCACACGTTGCGCCAACTCGCTTTTCAATGCCGCTTTACCGCGCAACAGCCACAGCAAAGGTTTGAAAAACTGAAACGGATGCTGAATCAAAAACTGGCTGGCACTCTCCACCAACAAGTCCGTGCGAATCAGCGTGCCGTCTAGGTCAACGACCAGTGGACGCGTCAGGTCTTGCACCAAGCCGGTCATGCTTTGAATGCCACAACCTTTTGGTGCTGCTCACCCAAGCCTTCAATGCCTAATGTCATCACATCACCGCGCTTCAAATACACAGGCGCAGGTTGGCCATCTTTCTTCACACCCATGCCAACGCCCGGGGGCGTGCCCGTACAAATCACGTCACCCGGCTTGAGCGTCATGAATTGGCTGAGGTAGCTGACAATTTTCGCCACGCCAAAAATCATGGTTTTGGTATTGCCCGTTTGCATGCGCACCCCGTTGAGGTCCAACCACATGTTGAGTTTTTGCGGATTCGCCACTTCGTCGCGGGTGACCAACCAAGGTCCGATAGGACCGAAGGTGTCGCAGCCCTTGCCCTTGTCCCATGTGCCACCACGCTCCAACTGGTATTCGCGTTCGCTGACATCGTTGATCAAGCAGTAGCCCGCCACGTGGTCGAGCGCTGCTTTTTGGGAAACGTAACGTGCTTCGGTGCCAATGACGATGCCCAGCTCGACTTCCCAATCGGTTTTCACCGACCCTTTGGGCAACATCACGTCGTCGTTGGGCCCTTGAATGCAGCTGGTCGCTTTCATGAACACGATGGGTTCTTTGGGCAAAGGCATGCCCGCCTCAGCGGCGTGATCGGCATAGTTCAAACCAATCGCCACAAACTTGCCCACATTGGCCACTGGACAACCCATGCGAGGTTTGCCTTTGACCAAAGGGAGTTTGTCCGTCTTGAGCTTGGCCAATTTCGCCAATGCTTTGTCGTTCAGTTGCTCAGCCGTCAGGTCAGGGATGACGTGGCTCAAATCACGCAGCTTGCCTGCAGCATCTATGAGGCCTGGTTTTTCTTTGCCGGGGTTGCCGTAACGCACGAGTTTCATGACAAGTCTTTCAAAAAAATTAAATCAGTCCATGACACATCAATGCCAAAGACGCATCCAAGTGGTCCAGCGGTGAACGCTTAAAACCAGAGCGCGCAAAGCGCTGCAACTGCCCCAAAGCAAACGCCACCAGTGCAGCCGCGCGCACTTGGGCATCGACGGTCGGCATCGCCGATTTTTGTGCCTCAGCCTCGGCACGCAGCACCTGGCGCAACGCGGACTCAATGCGCTCAAAAAACTGGTTCATGCGCTGGTGCAAACGTGCGTGTTCAAACACCAAGGCATCGCCCACCATCACGCGGGTCATGCCTGGATTCTTTTCGCCAAACTGCAGCAGCACAGTCACCATACGCGCCGCTTTTTGTGCACCATTGCCTTCACGTTCGGCAATTTGATTGATCAGACTGAACACGCTGTGTTCAATGAAATCAATCAAGCCTTCAAACATCTGCGCTTTGCTGGCGAAGTGGCGGTACAAGGCCGCCTCACTCACCTCTAGCTTGGCAGCCAACAGCGCCGTGGTGATGCGCTCGCTGCCAGGTTGCTCCAACATGCCTGCCAGCGTTTGCAAAATTTGCTCACGCCGTTGGCCCGGCTTCATGCGCTGACGCAACTTGGGTTGCTCATGCTCAGAAGCGGCGTGATCGGACAAGGCAGAAGCGTGGTCAGACATGGAAAGTTGGCAGAGTTAGTGCGAACGGATCATGGTGCCGAAGGCTTGCTCGGTCAAGACTTCCAGCAACATGGCGTGTGGCACGCGACCGTCGATGATGTGCACCGCGTTCACGCCGCTCTTGGCGGCATCCAAGGCACCCGCGATCTTTGGGATCATGCCGCCACTGATGGTGCCATCGGCACACAACTCGTCGATGCGACGAGGGGTGAGCTCTGTCAGCAACTCACCTTGCTTATCGAGTACGCCACGGATGTTGGTGAGCATCAACAACTTTTCAGCACTGAGCACGGTCGCCAATTTGGCAGCGACCACATCAGCGTTGATGTTGTAGCTCTCGTTGTTTTCGCCAAAGCCAATCGGGCTGACCACGGGAATGAACGCATCGTCTTGCAAGGCTTTCACCACGCTGGGGTCGATGCTGACGATGTCGCCCACTTGGCCCACGTCGTACTCTTTGCTTGGGTCTTTGCTGTCGTGCACGGTGAGTTTTTTGGCACGGATCATGGCGCCATCGCGCCCCGTCAAGCCCACGGCTTTGCCGCCGGCTTGGTTGATCAGGCCCACGATGTCTTGCTGCACTTCGCCGCCCAACACCCACTCCACCACTTCCATGGTTTCGGCATCGGTCACACGCATGCCTTCGATGAACTCACCTTTCTTGCCCAAGCGTTGCAACAGGCCTTCAATTTGCGGACCACCACCGTGGACCACCACGGGGTTCATGCCCACGAGCTTGAGCAACACCACATCTTCGGCAAATGCTTTTTGCAGAGCGGGGTCGGTCATGGCGTTACCGCCGTATTTGATTACCAAAGTTTTGCCGTGGAACTTGCGGATGTAAGGCAGGGCCTGAGCCAGGATATCTGCAGGGGACAAATCGCTCATCGGGTTAACTCCTTGTGAAATCAATCGGCGTGGTCAACAGCGGCGTTTGCGCCAGCTTGGGGACCGAGCACCAAGTCGCGCACCATTTCGCGTAACAGTTTTTTCTCTTGAAAGCTCAAGGCGCGCTCCAACACGCGACGCACGCCCAACAGCAATTGACGGTCCACCTCTTGCGGAATACCGCGTGTGTTTTGCAACTCTTCGCGCAGCTCTTCACGCAAGTCTTCGGGTTCGTCAGCCCACCATGTGTTGATGACGGTGTTGAGCTGCTCACGCAATTGTTCTGGGTCAATTTGTGGCACGGCATGCAGGGAGCTGGCGTGACGTGAACCACCTTCGCGCAAGGCTTGCGCCCCCAACACCACACGTTGGTCCGCTTGCGACAACAAACGCGCCCAACCTGGGTCTTCGCGGTTGAGCTGTGTCATGTTGCGCGAGGCTTCGTCGGCCAACAAATGCACGGTCACGCCATGCAACTGGGCTTCGTCAATCAGGCTGATCAGTCGCTCGTCATCGCTACCCACCAACAAATGGTCGCATGCACCGCGCTCGGCCAAACGTTTCAGGTCTGCGCCCAAAGTGCGCAGCATGGACAAGCCACCGTCTTGGCTGTGTGGCAACACCGAACGGCTGATTTGCGCGCCAATCGCTTGGTCGTCAGAGGCGTCGCTGTACCAGTAAATGCGGCGCAGGTTCAGCTCTAAACCATTGTGAGCCAAGGCATTGCTCAGCAAATGGTGCAACTGGGGGCGCACGTGGTCTTGTGCGGTGTCGGTTTGGCCTTGAAGCCACGCCAAGAAACGGGCGTCAATGAGGGCAATACAAGATTCAGCGCCTGCGTGCGCTGTCGCGTGAGAGGGGTGTGAACGTTTCATGGAAGTACTAAAAAGGTAAAAAGATAGAAATCACCCACAAGAACACTAACTGTGCGCACCCATGGGCTGGATTTATTTTAGGACGGAGACCGCTTGTCTGCGAGGGATAATCGTAAAACTTCCAAGATTTCAGCAAATGCAACATCCTATTTTGATCACGGGCGGAACGGGCTTTATTGGCTCCCACACCGCCGTCGCCTTGGCTCAGGCCAAGCAGCCCGTGGTGATTTTGGACAATTTGTGCAACTCCAGCCCCAAAGTGCTGGAGCGCTTGACCAAACTCAACGCCAGCCCGATTGAGTTTGTGCAAGCGGATATCCGTGACGCAGCCGCCTTAGATGCCCTGTTTACCCGCCATGCCTTTGCGGGGGTCATCCACTTTGCGGGGCTCAAAGCCGTGGGCGAGTCGGTCGCCCAGCCCTTGCGCTACTTAGACAACAACGTCAGCGGCACCCTCAACCTGCTGCAAGCCATGGACCGCGCGAATGTGCGCCGCATCGTGTTCAGCTCCTCGGCCACCGTGTATGGTGACCCTGTGAGCGTACCGATTCCCGAAACCGCACCTCTCACCGCCACCAACCCCTACGGCCGCAGCAAACTCATGTGCGAAGACGCGCTGCGCGAGCTGCATGCTGCTGACCCGCGCTGGCACATCGCCATCCTGCGCTACTTCAACCCCGTGGGCGCACATGAAAGTGGCTTGCTGGGCGAAGCCCCCAACGGCATTCCGAACAATCTGATGCCTTACATCACACAAGTAGCTTTGGGCCAGCGTGAGTTTTTACAGATTTTTGGCAACGACTACGACACACCCGATGGCACTGGCGTGCGCGACTACCTGCATGTCACCGATTTGGCCAATGGCCACTTGGCAGCGCTGCATGCACTGAAGGAGCCCAAGCTCTTGACCGTCAACCTCGGCACAGGCCGGGGCGTCAGTGTGCAAGACATGGTGGACACTTTTAGCCGCGTCAACGGCGTGACCATCCCTCACCAAGTGGTGCCACGTCGCCCAGGTGATGTGGCCCAATGCTTGGCTGATCCACGCCAAGCCAAAGCGCTGCTAGGCTGGGAAACCCAATTTGATTTAGACCGCATGTGTGCAGACGCATGGCGTTGGCAGTCCATGAATCCACAAGGCTTTGACACCCCGTTATGAAGAACCAAGACGACGGTACGCTGTCCCTGTTTGACGACTTTCCGCCCGCCTACACGCCGCCCGCGGCTGCGCCCAAGAAATCACGCGCCAAGCGTAAAACCACCGAGCTGAAAGACGACACCAGCAACGCGACCACCGACGACGTGAGCGTTGAACCTGCCGTGCCAGTGGTCGCCACAGAACCCGCAGAAGTTGCAACCCGCAGCGACGCAATACACAGCACCACTGACGACAGCTCTGCGCCTCCCCCCGCCGACCCCAGTGTGCATGTGGAAACCACCTTGCACTTGGCTGGTTTGGTTGATGCGCAACCTCGTCGCAACAGCCCTTGGGCGGGCCTGAACATCGCTGATTTACAGGCGGTGGCCAAACTGCCGCATGTGATGCTGGTCATCACCAAAGGCGAAGCCGGTGGCGCACAGTCACACGTCTTGGCGCTGTGCCAAGCTTTGCAAGCACGGGTGAACTTCACCGTGGTGATTGGTGGCCCCGTGACTGAATCGGTGCTGGGGCGAGACTTGACCGCACTTGGCATCACCGTTTGCCCCATGCCCGACATGGTGGAGTCACTCAACCCCACCAAGCTTTGGCCTGCGGTGAAGCAACTCACGCAGCTGATAGAAACGCACAAGCCCAACATCGTGCATGCACACAGCGCCATTGCAGGCGTGGTCGCACGCGTGGCAGGACGACGCGCCCATGTACCCGTGGTCTACACCGTGCATGGTTTTGGCTTTAAACCCGAAGTGCCCTTCTTGCGGCGCACGGCAGCATCCATGGCCGAACGCATGTTGGCGCGTTGGACTGCACAAATGATTTGTGTGTCCAAATACGAACGCAGCTTGGCCTACGACTTGCCCCTCGCCTCAGAGCGTGTACACGTCATCGCCAACGGTTTAACGCAACTGCCTACGGTCGAAGTTGCGACGCAGCACGACGACGAAACAGACGCCACCGCGCCCACACACACCTCGACGCTGCCGCGCCTCATCATGGTGGCGCGCATGAAAAGCCCCAAGCGGCATGACTTGCTGATACAAGCCTTGGCCAAGGTGCGTAACACTTACGGCAAAGAGTTGAGCGTCACCTTCGCGGGCGATGGACCTCTGCGTGAGCAGCACCAGGCCTTGGCCAAAGAGCTCAACCTCAAAGAGATCACGTGGGCCGGCGATGTCACAGATGTGCCGTCGCTGCTCGCGCAGCATGAGGTGTTTGTGCTGTTGTCAGATCACGAAGGCATGCCCATGACCGTGCTTGAGGCCATGCGTGCGGGCCTGTGTGTGCTGGCCAGCGACTTACCGGGCATCCGCGAACAAATCACACCCAACCAAGAAGGCCTGTTGGTGGCCAACACCGCCGAAGTTGTGGCCGAGCAATTGCTGCGCTTGGTACGCGAGCCTCATTTGCGCAAACGCTTGGGCAAGGCTGCTCGGCAAAGCTTTCAAGCCGCATTCACCATCGAGCACATGGCCAATGGCGTGACGCAGGTGTATCGCCAATGCGCTCAAGAAACTGCAGCCTGCCAAGCAACCCATGCCGAGGTGTCCAGCACGCACAGCTCAGGATTGGTGTCAGCGTCGGTACGCCGCCGCGATGCGCTGCAAAGCTGGGCCTTGTGGGGCGTGTGGATGCTATTGCCCAGCCTCATGGCCGCGCAGTTGCTTGAAGACTCAGGATGGATGACTTACCAGTTTGGCGAAACGCTTTGGTGGTGTGCTGTGCCCTATGTGATCGCCGCGCATTTGTTGATGCGCACCTCGCACCTGCCGGTGGCTGAACGTGGCGGTGTGTTGTGGGTATCCACCACGGCACCTTTTGTGTTCACACCACTGGGCTTTGCGCTGCTGCAACAGCCGTACTCACGTGCCGCGGTGGTGTGGGCGTACGCAGCCACCACGTTGTGGCTGTGGTGGGGCTATCGCCGCCATGTCAAACACCGCGCCTTGCGCTTGGTACACATCGATGCCAACGTGCCGGCGCAATTGGCCGCATGCTTGAGTCCCAACACGCTGGATGCCCAGGCGGTCGAACTGATCGCGTGGAATGCTCACCATGACAGCCCACTCCCCGCCTGCGATGGCTTGGTGCTAGACCGCCATGTGCGCACGACTGACGAGCGCACACGTTTGTTGGGCGAGCTGAAGATGCAACACCTGCGCCTGTACAGCGTAGAGGCCGTGGCCGAGCTCACCAGTGGCCGCAAGATGCTGCCCACCGCCGCAGACACGCTGTGGGAAATCGACAACGATCCCGGCTACGACCGCGTCAAACGTTTGCTCGATGTCGCCACCGTCATCGCCTTGGCCCCCCTGTGGTTACCACTCGCAGCAGGCGTGGCGCTGGCGGTGCGCTTTGATTCCAAGGGCCCCGCGCTGTACTCGCAGCCCCGCGTAGGACGCGATGGTCATGTGTTCACGCTTTGGAAATTTCGCAGCATGGTGCATGGCCTGCAAGCGCCAGGCGTGCACTTTGCGCAGGCCGAAGATCCACGCATCACGCGCGTCGGTCGCGTGCTGCGCCGTACACGCTTGGATGAATTGCCACAACTCTTCAACGTACTCATGGGTCACATGAGCTTGATTGGCCCACGCCCTGAGCAAACCGCTTTTGTGCGCGACTTTGCCACCACCATTCCTTGTTACCCCTACCGCCATTTGGTGCGTCCCGGCCTCACCGGTTGGGCCCAAGTACAGCAGGGCTATGCCGACAGCGCGGACACCACACGCATCAAGCTCAGCTACGACTTGTATTACGTGGCGCACTACTCGCTTGCACTTGATTTGTTGATTGCAGCAAAAACCGTAAAGACCGTGTGCACAGGGTTCGGCGCACGCTGAGTCGCAAGTCATCACGCAGGAACACACTTTGAGTACCCGTCGCATCCTCCTCCTCGAAGAGCCCACCTGGGGCGGTGTGCACACCATGACGCGCACACTGGCCAACGCACTGAGCGCGCAAGACTGGCAAGTCACCGCGCTGCCGTGGCAACAAACAGCTTGGTCCAGCTTGGTGGACGCGGCCAAACGCCACGATGTGATCGTGGCCAGCCACAACTTTGGCCCCACCTATTGCGGTGCTGCACTCAAGGCCATCACAGGCAAACCTTTGGTGAGCTGGGTGCATGGCCCGTTGATGGATGTACTGCACGAAGCCGGCACATCTGTGGTGAAAAAATTGTGGCTCAAACTGCTCTACAAGCAGGTGAGTCAATTTGTGTGCGTATCGCGCACCACGCAAGACTCACTGCTTGACTTTGTTCAACTCGGCAAACAGCAAAGTTGCACCGTCGTCCCCAACGGCATTGCGCCAATGGCAGACGGTCAAACCATCCATGTGCACGCAGGCCACGGCGGTGACGGTATCCCACCTTTGTTGTTGGGCTATGTGGGGCGCTTGTCTGCCGAAAAGCGCCCTCACTTGCTGCTCGACACCTTGCGTTTTTTGCCTGAAGAAGCACAACTGGGCATCGTGGGCGAAGGCCCGCTGCATCGCAAAATGGTTCACGACGGCATGGACTTGATGTACCAAGGCCGCGTGCACTTTTTAGGCAAGCACCCCAGCGGGGCGAGTCTGTACAACCCGTGGCAGATGACGTTGCTGACATCACGCTACGAAGGCTGCCCCATGACCGCGTTGGAGTCGCTGGCCTGCGGCGTGCCCTGCGTGTCACTGCCCATCCCCGCTATGCGCGAGCTGTATGACTTAGACGCGCCGTATTTGTTGGCCCGTGGCGATGCGCCTGTGGCTTTGGCTGAAGCGGTGATGACAGTACTCAGCTTGCCCGAACAACAAGTGCGTGACGACATGGCCCGCATCGTGGCGCGTCACCACATAGATGGGTTTGTGCGCAACTGGCAAAAGGTGCTGTGCACATGTTGATTCACTTTGTGCGCAACGGTCCTGCCTATTTGCCTGAGCTAGAGGCCTATGTCGACTTCATCACGGCACACGGCCATCAAGCGTTGGTTCATAACACCAGCACGAGTGTGCCGTTGAGTGCACAAGTGGTGTGGTGGATGTGCGGACGCGTGTCGTTTTCAGAAACACGTCGCTTGAAACATGCATTCCACATCCACGAATATGCATCTGCCTCTGTCCCGCCGCATGCGCGACTCAAAGATCTGGTGAAGCACTGGACACAACCCACACCCGACTACCGCATCTTTCAAAATGGCTGGGTGCGCGAGCGCATGGGCTTCAACGATGGTGTGCCTTATGCGTTGCGTGACATGGGCGTGTCGCAAGCCTTCTTCGATGCGGCAGCGCCTGCTCTGCCTGAGCCCTCGTATGACGAGGGTGCGCCTACGCGCATTCCAGCTAACGAGTTTGACTTGGTCTACCTCGGTGAAATGAGCCGCTTGCAGCCCTTCTTGCCGCTGCTGCAGTGCATTCACGAGGCCGGCCGCACTTTGTTGCTGATCGGCGATGTTCCAGATGCGTTGCGCGTGCAACTGCCAGCCTCCGTCACGTGCACAGGTCGCGTGCCGCACGCCGAGGTTCCGCAGCACTTGCGCCGCGCACGCTTTGGCTTGAACCTAGTGAGCAACGTCGAACCCTACAACCAGCAAACATCCACCAAGTTGCTCGAGTACTGTGCCGTGGGCCTGCCTGTGGTGAGCAACGACTACGCGTGGGTGCGCTACTTTGCAGCGCACTACCAAGGCAACCTGCATGTGCTGCGCGACGCGCCCAACAGCTGGCCACACAGCTTTGGTGAAGCGCTTGATGCCTATCCGTATGCCGTGCCCGATGTGGCGGAGTTGGTGTGGTCCAAGCTGCTGGCGAAGTTGACCATTTGGCAGCACTTGCACATCACGCCCGAAGCCTCAGCGCCACTGCGGCGACAAGGTGACGTGCGTTGAGCGGGTTCAAACGCATCCGTGTGAGCAACACCAGCCGTGTGGTGGCCTTGTCCAGCATGCTGGCGTTTGGCATCCAAATCGCGTTCGCGCTGCTCATGTTGCGTTTGTTCACACCACAGCAGGTGGGTGAGTTTTCGGTCATGAGTCAGATTGGTTTTTTCTGGATGACCTTGGCACTTGCCCAAACACCTTTGAGCCTACTGGCAAATCAACACATCCCCGCCCACAGCGCAGCCAAGCAAGCATGGCACGCAAGCGCCATGCGCGCTTTGGGCTTGTTACCTGTGGCCGCCATCGCCATCGGATTCAGCCAACTGAGCATGTGGCCAGCAATGCTATGGGTGTTGCTGCTGGCTTTTTGTCAAATGGGCTGGATGTTGGCGCAAAGCCTCACCTTACGCGCTGGGTCTTCTTGGCAACAAGCCGCAGTACGGGTACTACCACCGCTAACGGCGGCGAGCACGGCACTGATTGGTGCACTGTTCGGTTCATGGATGGCGTGGACAGGACCAACCTTGGTGTTATCAGCCCTGATTGGCTATGCCGTAGGTGCAGCTTGGCTGATACCAGCTTGGCGTGAACGAAAAGAACCCAACCCAAACGAGCAAGCGCTATCGGTAGAACGCCCCGCACAAGAGTCGGTGAAACACGCCCCCCCATCAGACCCCCGAAGCGCTACGCTACGCATGGCTCACACATTGGCAGATGCGCTGCTGGCTACCGCCATCATCGTGGTGTGGCAACGTTTGTATGGCGCAGAAGAAACCGGCTGGATGACTGCCCTGCTGCGCGTGCTGGGCTTTTTGCCTGCGGTGGTGCACATGGCATGGGCCCAAGTGGCCTTGGCACAAGGCCGTCACACCCAGACGAGCCAAACGGCCTTGGCTAACCCTTGGTGGTTAGGCCTTGCAGCATTCGCTTGCGTCATTGTGTTGGGCTTGTCATGCGCTATCGCGTTGTACCAAGAATGGCTTGACCCACGTTGGCATGGCGTATGGGCCTACATTGCGCCACTGGTGCTGTGGCAAGGCAGCGCGTGCTTGTCTGCCGCGTTTAGCCACAGACCTTTTCAAACAAAATCGGCACGCGGCTACTCATGGGCATGCATCGCGCTTGGTTTGCTACAAGCTTTGGTTTTGTTCGCCCCGATCGGCTTGGCGCAGCCCATCGAGGCCGAGCAGCACATGGCGGCTTTTGCGCTGATGAGCAGTTTAGGGTTGTTGGCGCTGGCCGTCTGGATGGCGCGATTGCGTTAAACGCTTAGGCACCAAAACCCGATTGCGCAAACGTCAGTGCAGCTTGATCTTTCGCAGCAAGCAAAGGCTCTGCGCCGAGTAAGTGCAGTGGCCACTCAATGCCAATGGCAGGGTCGTTCCACAAAAGACTACGCTCGAACTCAGGGTGGTAATAGTCCGTCGTTTTGTACAAAAACTCCGCACTTTCGCTGGTCACCAAAAAGCCATGCGCTAAGCCTTCAGGTACCCACAATTGTTTTTTGTTTTCGGCAGACAACGCTAACCCAAACCATTTTCCAAACGTTTGAGAGTTGGGGCGAATGTCCACTGCCACATCAAACACCGCACCTTGGGTCACACGCACCAACTTGCCTTGTGCGTGCTGAGTTTGGTAATGCAAACCGCGCAACACGCCTTTGCTGGACTTGCTGTGGTTGTCTTGCACGAAGGTGCGTTGCAAACCGGTGGCCTGCTCGAAATCGCGAGCATTGAAGCTTTCAAAAAAGAAGCCACGGTCATCGCCAAAAACCTTTGGCTCTAAAACTAAAACGCCCTCAAGGGGCGTTTGTGTGATTTGGTAAGGCATGCGCTTACTTTAACAAACCCAGCAAGTATTGACCGTAGCCATTTTTTGCCAAAGGTGCTGCTAATTTTTGTAAGGCCGCTGCATCAATCCACTTTTGGTGAAACGCAATTTCTTCAGGACACGCCACCATCAAACCTTGTCGTTTTTGCAAAGTACCAATGAAGCTAGCCGCCTCCAACAAACTGTCGTGCGTGCCCGTGTCCAACCAAGCATAACCACGCCCCATGATTTCGACATTCAACTGACCCAGCTCTAAGTAACGCTTGTTGACATCGGTAATCTCCAGCTCACCACGATGCGATGGTTTCACTGCGGCGGCGATGTCGCACACCTGCTCGTCATAGAAATACAAGCCTGTGACAGCGTAATTGCTCTTGGGTTTGGCTGGCTTTTCTTCAATGCTTAATGCGCGAAACTGCGCATCAAACTCCACCACGCCATAACGCTCGGGGTCGTGCACATGGTAGGCAAACACACTGGCACCGCTGGTGCGTTGGTCTGCATTGTGCAGCTGCTTGACCAAATCATGTCCGTAAAAAATGTTGTCGCCCAACACCAAAGCACTGGAATGATCGGCCACAAAATTTTTGCCAATGATGAACGCTTGCGCCAAACCATCTGGGCTGGGTTGAACCGCGTATTCAATGTGCATGCCCCATTGGCTACCGTCTCCCAACAGTTCGGTAAAACGTGGGGTGTCTTGCGGAGTGGAGATCACCAACACCTCGCGAATGCCACTGAGCATCAGCGTTGTGAGCGGGTAGTAAATCATCGGCTTGTCGTACACGGGCATGAGCTGTTTGCTCACAGCTTGTGTAACGGGGTACAAGCGTGTACCGGAACCACCGGCCAAAATGATGCCTTTGCGTTGTTGGGTCATATCAGTTTCTCTTGACTTTTAATTTTTAAAGTATCTCAGCCAGCATGCGGTCCACGCCCTGCTGCCAAGGGGGTAGCACCAGATCAAAAGCTTGTTGCAATTTATGGGTACACAGCCGTGAATTTAACGGCCGTACAGCTGCCGTCACAAAGGCGGCACTTGGAACAGGGGCCACTTCGGTGACTTTCCATGCCAACGCAGGGCTGATGCACTTGGCGTGTTGGATCACATGCTTGGCATAGCCATGCCATGTGGTTTCACCGGAAGCCACCAAGTGGTACACCCCACCCAAAGAAATGTTGCGCGTGTTTTGTACTCGACGCATGGCGTGCGCCGTGATGTCGGCGATCAAATCAGCCCCCGTAGGAGCGCCATATTGGTCATCAATGACCGTTAACCTCTCGCGCTCTTGCGCTAAGCGAAGCATCGTTTTGGCAAAGTTGCCACCACGTGCGGCATAAACCCAACTGGTTCGAAAAATCAAATACTTGCAGCCACTGGCAGCAATGGCTTTCTCGCCTTCGTATTTGGTTTGGGCATACACGTTCAATGGGCCAACACCTTCACTCTCCTGCCTTGCATGGCTGCCACTGCCATCGAACACATAGTCGGTCGAATAGTGCACCAACCATGCCCCAATTTGTGCGGCGGCATTGGCCAGTGCCGCAGGTGCCAAAGCATTGATACAACGCGCCAACTCTGGCTCAGACTCGGCTTGGTCGACTGCGGTGTGTGCTGCCGCATTCACGATAAAGTCTGGCTTGTAGGCCAACACCGTTTGCGCCAACAGTTCGGGCTGGCTTAAATCACCGCAGTAATTAGTGCTGTAGCGGTCAAGCGCTAACACTTCACCCAAGGGAGCTAGGCTACGCTGCAGCTCCCAACCGACTTGACCGTTTTTGCCTAGGAGCAAAATCTTCATCGTCAGGCCTTAAGCGCCATATTGCTTGCCCACCCATTGGCGGTATGCGCCACTGGTCACACCCTCGACCCAAGCTTGATTGGCCAAATACCACTGCACAGTTTTGCGGATGCCAGTTTCAAACGTTTCTTGGGGCTTCCAGCCCAACTCGCGCTCAATCTTGCGGGCATCAATGGCGTAACGACGGTCGTGACCGGGGCGGTCTTTGACGTAGGTGATTTGTTCAGCGTAGTGTTTGCCGTCGGCTCGGGGCTTTAGCTCATCCAGCACGGCACACAGGGTGTTGACCACTTCTAAGTTTGGTTTTTCATTCCAGCCACCGATGTTGTAGGTTTCTCCCACTTTGCCGGCCTCTAGAACGCGAGCAATGGCACGGCAGTGGTCTTGTACATACAACCAATCCCGCACTTGCTGGCCATCACCATAAATGGGCAATGGCTTGCCCGCCAAGGCATTGAGTAGCACCAAAGGAATGAGTTTCTCAGGGAAGTGATACGGTCCGTAGTTGTTGCTGCAATTGGTGGTCAACACAGGCAAACCATAGGTGTGGTGCCATGCGCGCACGAGGTGGTCACTGGCGGCCTTGCTAGCTGAATAGGGACTGTTGGGCTCGTAGTTTTTGGTTTCGGCAAACGGTGGATCGGTGGGCGACAAAGTGCCATACACCTCGTCAGTCGACACATGCAAAAAACGAAAGACTTGCTTGTCAATCTCTGCCAATTCTTGCCAATACGCGCGCACGCTTTCTAGCAAGTTGAATGTGCCCACCACATTGGTTTCAATGAAGTCACCGGGCCCGTGGATGGATCGGTCCACATGGCTTTCTGCTGCAAAGTTCAATACGGCACGCGGCTTGTGCTCGGCGAGTAACTTGGACACCAAAGCACGGTCACCAATATCGCCTTGCACAAACACATGGCGAGGATCGCTTTTGAGGGCATCCAGATTGGCCAAGTTGCCTGCGTAGGTGAGCTTGTCTAAGTTGATCACGGTTTCGTCAGAAGATGACAACCATGTATGAACAAAATTACTGCCGATGAAACCGGCGCAGCCTGTGACCAAAATTGTCATGCGCAAACTCGCTTATGTAGGTAATCAGAAGTATTAGGGCCAGATAAATTCAATGTTTTTGGCGCTAAGAAGATGAGCAAAATCAACAACGTGAAGTGCCCTTCTTCCATGTCAATCATCATGGAGTTGGTGGTGATACTGAGCATGAATAAAAATACGAACATCACCAAGCCAACTCGCTGTACTTCGTCTGTCTTTTGCCACGCAACGCGGCAAGCCTGAGCAAAGACCGCCAAATACAGCGCCAGCCCTATCACACCCTTGGTCGCCAACATGTAAAGATATTCATTATGTGGGTTACCCCAGTTGTAAGTGGCCCATGACTGTGGCGTTACCTTTAACGCTGTAGCAGCATCTTGATAGACTTGTGAAAAACCTATGCTGCCAACTCCTACCCACCAGTTACTTTGCTTAATAGCTTCCCACGCTGTGGCCGCATACTGCATGCGCAACGAAACAGCACCAAACACGGCAGCCGAGCGTTCCTGCGGGGTCATAGACAAATATTGCCCAAGCTCAACTGCAGCCAAAGCCATGCGGCGATGAACCACATCGGATGTAGCGACTACGCCAATCACGCCTGCAACTGCCAACAAAAGCAACCATTTGTATTTGCCCAAAAATAAATGCTTGGCATTCATCAGCCCCCAAACACCTAAACCAGCAACCAACAGTAACCAGCCTGTGCGACGCTCACTGGCCAAGAACAAAGAAACTACCAGTAAGACCAGCGGAACAGCAACACGCCAGGACAACTCAGGTCGCACTAGCCACATTTGCGCGAGTACAAAGACCAAGCCTACGAGCGCCTGCCCGTACATATGTGACATATGTGACATATGCATGTGCCCTGTTGTGAAATATTCACCTTGTGGCACATATCCCGTTACCGTGAAAAGCAAGTTCAAGGTACTCAACACCAACACACTACTAGCAAATGCCCAAAAAGCAACGCGTGCCACGCGTAGATTAACAAACATAGCCCACAGCACTACAACAAAACCCAATGTGCGAAGGTCGTGCAATAGCGCTTTCAGCACAGCTCCCAAACCATAACCAGCCAACAAGTTGGTGCACACATCCCACACACACAAGGCCAGTACAAAGTTCAAAAACAACTTAGCGTTTGGCTCAATAACTTGATTGGATTTATAAAACTCATACCAAGCAAATGGCGCTAAGAGAACTAACCCGAAAACAGCAATATTTGTTAAGGCAACCGACGTAAACAACGTCATACCAAGCAGGCATACCATCACAGCAGCGGCTTTGACATGCCAAGACGCTTGGGTTGTAGTTATGTTTGTATTTGTCATTGCTTATTGAGCTCCGCCATTTTGGCTATTTGTCATATGCACCCAATCCACTACCTCGCTATCTGGCTGATAGCCGGGCACAAGGTCTTTCAAACGAGTGCGAATCAACGGTACATTGTTGGTGTGTAGCGCCACACCCAAATTAGTTAGTTTCGCTTGTAAATCATCCCAAAGCAAAAAGTCTTCATGCGCTTTCATGATGCGAGCATAACTAGTGGGCAATGGGTTGTCGCCTATCAACAATTCTTCATACAGTTTTTCTCCAGGTCTCAAACCTGCATCGCACCGCATTCGAGGAGGCCAGTTGGTTTAAGTTAACACCCCAAAGTTGGTCTTCTCAGCGAGTTGCCGATAGTAGTTGGCCTCAGCCTCTGCAGGTTGAATATACCCAATCGACTCCAGCAGTCGGTGGTGGTTAAGCCAAGGCCCCCATTCAAGAGTCGCCTGACTCAAAGCATCCCCTCGTTCCTTGACCATCTTCACAGCCTCAAGCTTGAACTCTCGGCTGAACTTCCTTCTGGTTTCCATTGAACACCTCCGGTTTCATTTCACACCTTAACAAAGTGTCTTTGAAACCAGCAGCAGCCCATTGCGATGATTCCGATGATTGACTGAGAAGCATTCATTTAATCGAAAATGATTTTTTGATTAAATGAATTTTTTGTTTAGATCGCCCATCCCGCCCAGCTAAGACCCACGCTTTACGAATAAACACAAACAGCGACAATGCAAAGCCTGAGGCCAAGACTGCCAACAAAACGACCAAGCTTAATTTGGGAGAGACCTTGCGTTGCGGCAAACTAGCCCGCTGCACATAGACCTCCTCGCCTTTGACTGACAAACTCTTTTTTAACTCGATGTTCTCTAGCTCTCTTTTTCCTATTTCAGCAGTAAGGGACGCGTAGTGCTTAACTACGACTTCTAGATCTGCATCGTTTCGGCTCGATTTACCAATCTGGCTTTTCAGCATTTCCACAGCATCGTTTGAGCTATCAATGATTCGCTCGTTCGAGAGAATGGTTTGCTCAATCTGGTCTTTGTTTTTACCTTTGGGCAAAAGCTCTTTCAACAAAACATCTACCGCCATCCTGCCCAAGTCTTGAGCACGCTCTGGCGTACGAGCCGCTGCCGTGATGGTGACGAAGCCTGTCTTTTTATCAAATTTACCGGTTATTTTTTTTGCCAAGTATTCACGCGCATTTTCTTGAACACCATCAAACTCTGACAACAACCCAAATTTTTCAATAATCGGGTCAAGCACTGCCGCAGAACTAATCAAAGCAAACTCCTGCTCAGTAAGCCGAACCACAGCAACAGATTCAAATGTTTTAGGCCACAAAAAACTTAAACCACCAGCCAACAAGCCCGCGACCAGAGGCCCAAATACCAGTAATTTCCACGATTCGGCCAGCGTCACCAAGATGTCTAGCAGGCTTATCTCGTCATCATTACTTGTTGCTTGTTCCATCATGCGGATTATTTAAATTGTTAGGTGACTTTGCCAAAACGGCGTTCACGGGTCGTGTACCAATGCAGGGCTTTGTTGAACTCTGCCTCATCAAACTCGGGCCATAAGGCATTGGTGAAATACAACTCAGCATAGGCTGCTTGCCATAGCAAAAAGTTGCTAATGCGTTGCTCGCCACCTGTACGGATGAGCAAGTCGACATCGGGCATGCCTGCAGTGCTGAGGTGTTGGGCCAGTTGCTCTTGAGTGAGGCTAGCCACATCAACGCCAATGTTGGCTGCCTGCCAGTTTTTAACCGCTTGCACAACATCCCACTGACCACCGTAATTGGCGGCCACCGTCAGGGTAATAGCTTGGTTACTACGTGTAGCCGCTTCTGCAGCGCGGATGCGATTTTGCAACTCAGCCGGAAAACCGGCCACATCACCAATCACCTTCAGGCGTACACCAGCCGCAGCGAGTGCGTCCATTTCTTTCTCAAGGTATTGCACAAACAATCCCATCAATATGGACACTTCATCCGCAGGACGTTTCCAGTTCTCGGTGCTGAAAGCGAACAGCGTAAGGTATTGAATGCCTTTTTTAGCACAACACGCCACCAAATCGCGCACACCCGCCGCACCCTTGGCATGTCCTACCGTACGAGGCATATGGCGCTTTTGAGCCCAACGACCATTGCCATCCATGATGATGGCAATGTGGCTTGGGATGGATTGAAGTTGCACTGTTGTCACAAAACTGCGGTTTAAATGTATTTGAGTGCGCTACCGCTTTTTCACTCAAAAGCAAAGCTTTAAATTATCAGCCAAATACTGATCAAGACGGGAAGAGAAATTTAAAAATGAGTTTTTAATGATTCAATCAAGAAGAAATATTTTCAAAAATATATTTTTCTTGATGTTAGGTTTCTCGCAAACTCTCCACAGCCAGACGTAACTCCTGCGGCTGCCCCAACAAATCGATCAACACAAAGGCACGCGTCTCCCCATCGTGAGCAACATATTTGCCCTCTAAGCCTTGCAATAGACCGCTAGCGACTTGCACCGTATCACCTGGGGCGAACATGCGCTCTAGCGTTTCTGGTGGTGCTTCTTTCAAGAAAGTGATGAGTTCTGATGGAACCTTGGCAGGGTGAGGGCCAAAACTCACGAGCTTACTCACACCCAAAGTTGAGCGGATGGGTCCCCAATTTTGGGCTTGGTCGTCAAGCTGGATAAACAGGTATCGACTGAACATGGGTTCGGTCACGGTTTGCACACGCTGGTGACGCAGCTTTTGCACCTGCATCGTCGGGAAAAAGCAGGTGAACCCTTGATTCTGGAGATTCTCTAACGCTCGAGTCTCCTGACGAGGTTTTGTATGGACGACATACCACGCGGTGTTGCTTGTCTCGGAAATTGCGCTGTTCATTGTCTAACGAGTCTAACCAAACTTCCTATGGCGTTTCCATGCGCTCGGCGTTAAAGTTGCATCTTAAATTTTGTTTGAAAGCTCGCACACATGTCTACCAAAAACCCGTTTGATCCCGCCGCCATGTCTGACAACGTGAAAGAGCAAGCCCAGCAAATTTGGCTCGCTGGCTTAGGTGCTTTTGCCAAAGCGCAAGAGAACGGTACAAAAGCATTTGAAAAGTTGGTGAGTGATGGCATCACCATGCAGCGCAAAGTACACAGCACTGCCGAAGAGCGGCTAGCTGAAGCCACGCAAAAGGCAACACAAGCGGCACACACGCTGAGCGAACGCGCCACGGGTCAATGGGGCAAGCTGGAAGGTATCTTTGAAGACCGCGTCGCCAAAGCACTGCAAAGCTTGGGCTTGCCATCTGCCGCCGAAATGAAAGCGCTGCATGCACGTGTGGCTGCGCTTGAAGCCCAGCTCAACAACAAACCCAAGGCGACAGCCAAGAGCGCTGCAAAACCTGCGGTGAAAGCCCCAGCGAAAAAAGTGCCAGCCAAAAAGACGGCGAAGAAGTAATCTGTTCAATATGGCAAAGAAAGCGCCACGCCGAACGGCTGAACGAATTTTGGAGGTCACGCTTGACCTCTTCAATCGTTTTGGTGAACCCAATGTGTCAACCACATTGATCTCATCTGAACTCAACATCAGCCCTGGCAACTTGTATTACCACTATCCAGCCAAAGATGAGTTGGTCACGGCGCTCTACAACCGATACGAGGCCGCGCTAGATGAACTGTTAGACGCAGCGCCTGGCGTGCATGACGTCGAAGATGCATGGTTCTTCATGCACACGCTGTTTGAGCTAGTGTGGCAGTACCGCTTTTTATACCGAGATTTGAACGATTTGCTCAGCAAGAATCGTCGTTTAGAAACGCACATCAAAGACGCGCTGCTGCACAAGACTACAGCGTTTCGGACGCTGCTGGATAGCCTAGAGCACGATGGCGCACTTGCCATGACCGTGTCCGAGCGCGAAGCCACTGCCACACACATGGTGGTGATGCTGACGTGGTGGCTGAGTTACGAATATGTGCGTGATCCGCGCCATGCGCTAGAGCCTGAGAGTGCGCAAGCATCACTGCTGCGTGGTGCAAAGAGTGTGTTGAGTTTGTTACTGCCTTACGCAACAGCGGAACACAAAGAGCACTTAGATGCGCTGCTGTCCGCGTACTAGCCTTATTTCAACCAAGCTTCGACCAGCTTGACCCAATAAGTGCCCCCCAACGGGATGAGCGCATCGTTAAAGTCGTAATTGGGGTTATGCAAGGTACAAGGACCTTCGCCGTGGCCCATTTCGCGGTGCACCCCATCGCCATTGCCAATGAAGCAGTAAGCACCGGGCGTGGCTTGCAGCATGTATGAAAAGTCTTCTGCGCCCATGGTGGGCTCTTGTTCCACCAAATTTGTCTCACCCACAATGCTTGCCATCACGTCGCGTGCAAATGCAGTTTCTGCTGCATGGTTGATGGTCGGCGGGTAGTTGCGCTCAAACTCAAACGTGCAGGTGGCATCAAAAGCGGCGCAAGTATGAGCAGCGATGTCACGCATGCGTTGCTCAATCAGGTCAAGCACCTCTATGCTGAAGGTGCGCACCGTGCCTTGCAGTTCGCAGTGGTCGGGCACGACGTTGGTGGCTTCGCCCGCGTGGATCATGGTGACGGACACCACGCCAGCATCGACCGGCTTTTTGTTACGACTGATGATGGTCTGAAAAGCTTGCACCATTTGGCAAGCCACCACCACAGGGTCAATGCCGTTGTGCGGCAACGCAGCGTGGCAACCTTTGCCGTGGATGGTGATTTTGAATTCGTTGCTGGATGCCATCACAGGACCAGCACTCAAGGCAAATTGTCCCTGCTTGAGTCCAGGCCAGTTGTGCATGCCATACACAGCTTGCATGGGAAACTTTTCAAACAAGCCATCGCGCATCATTTCGCGAGCACCGCCACCGCCTTCTTCAGCAGGCTGAAAAATGAAATACACCGTGCCATCAAAATTTTTGTGCGTTGACAAATGCTGCGCCGCAGCCAGCAACATGGCCACATGTCCGTCATGACCGCAAGCGTGCATCTTGCCAGCGTGTTGGCTGGCATGCGCAAATTGATTGAACTCTTGCATCGGCAAAGCGTCCATATCAGCACGCAAGCCAATCGCACGGTCGCTGGTTCCGTTTTTCAAAATACCCACGACACCCGTTTTGCCCATGCCCCGATGAATGGGGATGCCCCATTCGGTCAACTTTTGGGCCACCAAGTCAGCCGTGCGAATTTCTTCAAAACACAACTCTGGGTGAGCATGAATATCGCGACGTATGGCGGCGATGCTGGAAGCTTGTGTGGCGATGGCGTCAAGAACTTTCATGCACCACAGTCTAGCCGCTGCCGTGACCTTCTGTCACGAAGGGCTATCCCTCAAAGCACAAAGTCAGTACAGACCGCGCGAGGGCCACACCGGCGTGGGATGGTCCAAACGGTGCTTGGCAATCTCTAGTAAGCCATCAAAAATAAGCGAGTCAACCAACTCAAACTGCACCGACATGCTGGGAGCCATTTTCCAACCCGCCCCACCCGTCATGTAGCACGCGGGTTCAGCGCCGCAATGTTGGCGCACATGCTGCACCATGCGCTCAACCGCACCGGCGATGGCATAAGTACCGCCACTGGTGAGCGCGTCGCTGGTATTTGTGGGGAACTCACACACGTCCCCTGTAGGCACACGCAAGCCCGCTGTGCCAGATTCCAGCGCACGCAACATGATGCCGTGGCCAGGCAGGATGAGTCCACCCAAAAACTTGCCCGTAGCGTCGATGGCTTCCACCGTCACAGCTGTTCCCACCATCACAACCACCATAGGTCGAGGTTCTGCGCCATTGACTTGCTGCAACATGCGCGCATGTGCGCCAATCATGGCAACCCAACGGTCTGCCCCCAGACGTGTGGGATGGTCATAGCCATTGGTCATGCCCGCCTCGGCGGCGGACGACACGGCCCAATGTGGGGTGATGTCCCACAGCTCCATTTGCTCTTCGACGCGACGGCGAATGGCCTCGCCCGCCACGATGCATCCCAGCATATGCGTGGGCTCTGGCAGTTCGCGCCAATCTTCATCAGCCAATCGGTCAATGTTTTCTAAAAACACCGCGCCATGCCCCAACAGCTTGGCCCCTGGTGCAGGGCTGTCGTACAGCCCCCACTTCAGGCGCGTGTTGCCCACATCGAGTGCAAGGAATGTCATAGATGAATCAGTTTTGACGCCAAGGCAAGCCACGCATGCGCCAGCCACCTTTTGTGCCGCGATGTCCAACCTCGTTGGCATCGCCCTCGAAACCTTCGAGGATGTTGTAAGCCTCTAGACCCAACTCTGTGGCGCGTTTGGCGGCAGCCACAGAACGCACACCGCTGCGGCACAGCAACACCAACTTCTTGCCATTCGAGGCAAGGCGAATGGCATCATCAAACGCGGGGTTCATCGCCATGCCCGGCCATTGCTTCCAAGCCACCGCCACCGCGCCCGGGACAAAGCCCACCCACTCACGTTCGGCATCCGTTCGTACATCTACCATCACGGCCACACCAGACTGCATCCAGTCGTGGGCCACGTCAGGCGTGACATCACCTGCATAGCCATCGGCACTACGAACTTCTGAAGCGTTGGAATGAACGGTCATGAATGAAAGAAGGAGCGAAAAACGTAGGCAGTATAGAGACTGAAGCCACGTTTAACGCCCCTTGCGAAGGAAAACCCTAGGAGGTTTCGGTAAAGACCTCAGTGGCTACCGCCCAAATACGCGGCCTTCACGGCGGGATCGTCTTTGAGCTTGCTGGCTTCGCCATGCACCGAAATGCGTCCGTTCTCCATCACATAGCCATAGTCGGCCACGTTCAACGCTGCCGCCGCGAACTGCTCGACCAGCAACATGGTCACGCCTTGGCGCTTGAGGTTTTCAATGATCTTGAAAACCTCCTCCACCAAGATCGGCGCCAAGCCCATGGATGGTTCGTCGAGCAACACCACTTCTGGATTGAGCATCACAGCGCGCGCCATCGCCAACATTTGCTGCTCACCACCAGACAACGTGCCTGCCAGTTGATTGCGACGCTCTTTGAGGCGCGGAAATAAATCCATCGCACGATCTAGATCGCCTGGCACATCGCCTTTGGGGCGGCTGCCTGTCAAACGCGGAAACGCTCCCAGTGTCAGGTTGTCGGTCACCGTCATCGTGGCAAACACACGGCGGCCTTCGGGTGAATGCGCCAGGCCGCGTTTGGCGATAGCAAAAGACTCCATGCCATCAATGCGCTCACCGTTCAAGGTGATCTCTCCCGCCGTGGGCACGATCATGCCGCTGATGGCGCGCATGGTGGTGGTTTTACCTGCGCCGTTAGAGCCAATCAGGGTCACCACTTTGCCTTTGGGAACTTCCAAAGAAATGCCGTGCAGCACGTGGACTTTGCCGTAGCCGGCTTCGAGGTTTTTAATCGTCAACATCTCTAATTCTCCGTGTGCATTTAGGCTGCTGTGCCGCCGAGATAGGCTTCAATCACCTTCTCGTCAGCCTGCACTTGGGCGGGCAAACCTTCCGCAATCTTTTGACCAAAGTCTAGGACCGAGACCGTGTCGCAAACGCCCATCACCACGTCCATGTGGTGCTCAATCAAGATCACGGTGATGCCGTGGTCACGAATCTTGCGAATGATCAAAATCAGCTCTTTGATGTCAGGCGCGGTCAAGCCAGCAGCGGGCTCGTCCAGCAACAAGAGTTGCGGATCAAGCGCCAAGGCTCGGGCGATTTCGAGCAAGCGTTGCTTGCCATAGGGCAAGTTGCGCGCTTGTTCGTCCGCCAAATCGGCCAACCCGACGAAAGCCAACAAGCCCATCGCACGTTCATTGGCTGCCGTATCCTCATGTGCATAGCGCGACGTATTGAGGGCCACATCCACAAAGTTGCTGTGGAAAGTGTGGTGCAAGCCAACCAACACGTTTTGCAGCGCAGTCATCTCGCCAAACAGCTGCACGTTTTGGAACGTACGCGCAATGCCGGACAACGCGATGTCAGACGATGTGCGTCCCACCACAGAATTGCCCTCGAACTCAATGCTGCCCGCAGTTGGCACATAGATGCCTGTCAGCACGTTCATCATCGTGCTCTTGCCAGATCCGTTTGGACCAATCAAACCGTGAATGGTGCCGCGTTTGATACGCAAGTCCACTTGGTTGATCGCCTTCAAGCCGCCAAACTGCATCAGCACTTGCTTGGCCACCAACAGATCGTCGCCACTGCTCTTGACCGCACGAATGATCGGATCGGCCTTCGTGGTGATGTGTGACACATGGTGTGCGCCTTTGGCATGTTTGCGATGCGCCCACAAACTACGCACAAAACCAACGATACCGTCTTGCAAGTAGTACACAACAAACAGAATCATCAAACCAAAGATAGACAAACGCCAATCGGTGATGTTGTCCAACCAAAACGCAAACGCGGCCAAAGCTGCGGTGCCCACCACGGGGACCGCCATGGTTTGGAAGGTGGTGATCTTGCGCGCCACGCCAATCAAAGCGCCCACCAGCATCAACACCGCTAGCACACTGGCCACCATGCGGAACATGTCTAAGTCATCCAACAGTTTGGGCAACAACACAATGATGGTGGCACCCAACATGGAGCCCATGCGCGACTTGCGACCGCCCATGATGACGGCCAGCAAGAACATCACAGTCAGTTCGTTGTTGTACGTGTTGGGCGAAATGTATTGCTCTGAATAGGCATACAAACAGCCGGCCAAACCTGCAAAGCCAGCGCTGATCACAAAGGCGTACACCTTGTAGCGATACACCGACACGCCCATACAGTCAGAGGCCACGGGGCTGCCACGCAAGGCCTCAAATGCACGTCCCAGTTGTGAGCGCAACACACGATGCACCACCAGCAACGACAAGGCCAGCAGAGCTGTGACCACCCAGTAAAACGTTTGCTCGGTGAACTTGAAACCAGCCACGGTGGGCTTAGGAATTTTCAAGCCCATGGGGCCTTCGGTGAGGAAGGTCATTTCGTTGATCAGGATTTGGATGATGGTGCCAAAAGCCAACGTCACCATCGCCAAATAGGGCCCCGACACGCGCAGCGCAGGCAAAGCCAACAACGCGCCAAACACCGCCGTCACGGCAATGCTGGCGGGCACGATCACCCAAAATGGCGCGCCAAGTTTGAGAAAAAGCACGCCCGCGGTGTAAGCACCGATGCCAAACAAACCCGCATGCCCCAGGGACACTTGACCGGTGTAACCCACCACGATGTCCAAGCCGAACAACAAGATCGCGTAGATCATGATGGTTTCGATGAGGTGGATGTAATACGGGTTGTGCGTGAAGATGGGCACAAGCGTCAACAGCAAAAAGCCCAGCGCAGAAGCGATTAAATATTTGCGATGCATGTTTAGACCTTCTTGATCGCAGATTTACCAAACAGTCCAGCAGGTTTCACTGCCAAGACCAAGAGCAACAAGACCAAGCCCGGCACATCTTTGTAGCCGGTGGAAATGTAAAAACCTGTCGTTGTTTCGGCCACACCCAAAATGATGCCGCCCACGATGATCCCCATGCCGCTGGTCAAACCACCAATGATGGCAACCGCAAAAGCTTTCAGCCCCAACACCGCGCCCATCGTGGCACCGGTCAGTGTCAACGGTGCAATCAGCACGCCCGCAAACGATGCGGTGAGCGACGACAAAGCATAAGAAAAGGTAATCACCAAACCCGTGTTGATGCCCATCAACTTGGCCGCATCACGGTCGTTGAAAGTGGCCACCACGGCTTTGCCGTAAATGGTCTTGCGGTTGAAAAACTCCACCGCCAACATCATCACCAACGCGCCAGCGATCACCAACAACTCCATGGGCAACACGTTGGCACCCAACACCTTCATCGGTGCTTCTGGCAGAGGGGAAGGGAATTTCAAATCATCGCGGCCCCAAATGTTTTCGGCCACGTTTTTAAAAATAATGCCCAAGGCGATGGTGGACATGATCCAGCCAAATTCGCTCTTGATTTTGATGGCAGGTCGAACGCCAATGCGCTCCACCAACGCACCTTGAAGCAGACCAAAGGCTCCGACCACTGGCAATGCCAACCAGTAGTTCACCCCCAAGGTATCGACCAGTGTCAGACCCACCAAGGCGCCCAACATCAAGGCCTCACCTTGACCGAAGTTCAAGGTGTCCGAAGTCGCAAACGTCAACTGGTAGCCAAACGCGATGACCGCGTAAATCATGCCCAGCGCGACCCCGCTATAGATAAGTTGCAGCAGAATTTCCATAAGTGCGCTCTATTTCTTGTTCAATGCTCAATACAGAAAAAAGCACCGTACTGAGTGCGTGTGCAAAAGTACGGTGCTCGGTTGCCTAGAAATTATTTCTTGGCAGGTTGCTTGGCAACCTTGGTGCGAATGTCAGCGCCTTTTTTACGGTCCTCTTCATAGGCGTAAACCACTTTGCTGCCTTTGACTTCACCAAACACGGGAATGTTGGCGGTGATGGCTTCGTGGTCGTCGTGTGTGAAAGGCTTGTCATAGGTGGTCACCACGCCTTCGACTTTGGTTTGCAAGTTTTCCAAAGCTTCACGAACCTTAGGGCCTTCCGTCGTACCGGCTTGTTTGATAGCTGCGGCCAACAAATACACCGAGTCGTAACCTTGCGCTGCAGACACGGGTGAGTCGATGCGGTTGTTCTTAGGCTTGAACGTCTTCAGGTAGCTGTCGATGAAGGCTTTGCGCTTCATGGTGTTGGGCTCTTGAATGAAGGTCTGTGGCATACGCGCACCTTCACCGCCAGGGCCTGCGTTGTCAATGAAGTTCGCCATCGACAACGTCCAGCTGCCAATCATCGGAACTTTCCAACCCAACTTGGTCATGCCGTTGGCGATTTGCGCCAACTCTGGGCCAATCGCATAAGTCAGAATAGCTTCGGCTCCTGCCTCCTTGGCTTTAAGCAACTGGGCCGTCATGTCCACGTCTTTCACGTTGAACTTTTCAACGGCCACAGCCTTCACGCCTTTGGTAGCCAAGGCTTTTTCCAAGTCATCACGGCCCAGCTGGCCGTAGTTGGTGGAGTCGGCCAGAATGGCCACCTTCTTGAAACCACGGCGCGTGATGGCCTCTTCCACAATCATGGGCGCTTGAATGCTGTCATGCGCGGCGTTGCGGAAGATGTAGTTGTCTGGGAACTCTGGCGCCTTGAACTGCTGCGTCACGATGGAGCCGGTAGCCACGTTGTTGAACACAGGGATCTTGGCTTCTTGGTAGAAGCGCTGCGATGCCAATGACACACCTGTGTTGATGAAACCCAAAGTGGCAACCACTTGTTCTTTGTTGATCAGCTCTTGGGCGATTTGCACACCGCGTTCGTTTTTAGCTTCGTCATCACGCTCTACGAGTTGGAGTTGTTTACCCAACACACCGCCGGCTTTGTTGATCTCCGCCGCCGCCAAACGCACGCCATCACGCATGCTCACGCCCATCGACGATGAGCCACCGGTGTAAGGGCCGGTCACACCCACTTTGATGGTGTCGGCAGCAAAAGCCAAACCTGCGCTCAACATGAGCGACGCAATCGCGGTCAATTTCAAGGTACGAATCATGGTGTCTCCTAAAACGTGAATGATTTCGAAAATGCAAGCGCGATTCTGATCGTCTTAGACAGTCGTTGCATCCGTAAAACGTACGTAAAAATACGATTTAGTCACCCACGGGACTGGTGCAAACCCTAGGATTGATGCGGTTTGCAAGCGTTTTCATCCAAAACCAAAGAAGCCCCGTTATGATTGACGTTTACGTAAACGTAAATTCACCAACCTTCCGATTTCCGGAGCACACGATGACCGACTTGTCCGCTGAATTTCAAGCCCTCGCCAACTACAAACCCACGCAAAAAGTGCGCTTTGTCACCGCCGCCTCGTTGTTTGATGGCCACGACGCGGCCATCAACATCATGCGTCGCATCCTGCAAGGCATGGGCGCTGAAGTGATTCACTTAGGACACAACCGTTCGGTAGATGAAGTCGTGACTGCTGCGCTGCAAGAAGACGTGCAAGGCATTGCCATCAGTTCGTACCAAGGCGGCCATGTGGAGTACTTCAAGTACATGGTTGATTTGCTGCGCCAACGCGGCGGCGAACACATCCAAGTGTTTGGCGGCGGCGGCGGCGTGATCGTGCCACCAGAAATTCGCGAACTGCAAGCCTACGGCGTGACCCGCATTTACAGCCCAGAAGACGGTCAAAAAATGGGCCTGCAAGGCATGATTGGTGAAATGATCATGCGCTGCGACAAAGACTTGTCGAGCTACGCACCCAAGGCGGTCAAAGAGATTCAAGGCCACGACGAGATGGCGTGGCGCAAGTTGGCGCAACTCATCACCGCACTCGAAAACGAGAAGGCCGATCAAAAACTGGTTGAAGCCGTGCGCAAAGAGTCGCTCAACCACAAAGTACCCGTACTCGGCATCACCGGCACAGGTGGCGCTGGCAAATCGTCACTCACCGACGAACTGGTGCGTCGCATCCGTTTAGACCAAGGCGACGCATTGCGCATTGCTGTCATTTCCATCGACCCCTCTCGTCGCAAGAGCGGTGGCGCGTTGTTGGGTGACCGCATCCGGATGAACGCCATTTCGCCTTGGGCGAAATCTTCCAGTTCTGGCCTTGGAGACAGCGGTGCTCGCGTGTTCATGCGCTCACTCGCCACACGTGACTTTGGCAGCGAAATCAGCGCGGCATTGCCTGACGTTTTGGCAGCAACCAAGTGCGCAGGCTTTGACCTCATCATCGTGGAGACCTCTGGCATTGGCCAAGGCGATGCCGCCATCGTGCCGCATGTGGACGTACCCATGTATGTGATGACACCTGAATTTGGCGCAGCCAGCCAGTTAGAAAAAATCGACATGCTCGACTTTGCCGAGTTCGTGGCCATCAACAAATTTGACCGCAAAGGTGCCAGCGATGCGCTGCGCGACGTGGCCAAACAAGTGCAGCGCAACAAAGAAGCGTGGCACACCCCCACCGAGCAAATGCCCGTCTTCGGCACCATGGCTGCGCGCTTCAACGACGACGGCGTGACCGCGCTGTATCAAGCCCTCAAAGGCCGCTTGACCGAACTGGGCTTGACCTTCAAAGAAGGCCGCTTGCCACTGGTCAATGTGCGCCACAGCAGCAACCAAACCCCTGTGGTGCCTGCGGCTCGCACGCGCTATTTGGCCGAGATCACCGACACCGTGCGTGGCTACAAAAAACGTGCCCGCGCACAGGCCAAACTGGCCCGCGAAATTCAGCAACTGCGCGAAGCGGCACGCATGCTGCAAGAAGGCAAGCCTGACCGCGCAAAAGCCTCTGAAGCCGCCATCGACTTGGCCGTGAAACGCGAAGAAAACCTTGGCACGCCAGAGCGCAAGCTGTTGGCCCAATGGCCCGACATGCAAGCCGCCTACGCCGGCGACGAGTACGTGGTGAAAATTCGCGACAAAGAGATTCGTACCGCGCTCACCACCAAGTCGCTCAGTGGCACCGTGATTCGCAAAGTGGCCTTGCCACAGTACGAGGACCACGGCGAAATCTTGAAGTGGCTCATGCTCGACAACGTGCCCGGCAGCTACCCCTACACCGCAGGCACGTTTGCATTCAAACGTGAGAACGAAGACCCCACCCGCATGTTTGCAGGTGAAGGCGACCCCTTCCGCACCAACCGCCGTTTCAAACTGGTGAGCGAAGGCATGGATGCCAAACGCTTGTCTACCGCCTTTGACTCCGTCACGCTGTATGGCAACGACCCCGACCCACGTCCTGACATTTACGGCAAGGTGGGCAACTCGGGCGTGAACGTGGCCACACTGGACGACATGAAGGTGTTGTACGACGGGTTTGACCTGTGCAACCCGACCACCAGCGTGTCGATGACCATCAACGGCCCCGCACCTTCGATCTTGGCGATGTTCATGAACACCGCCATCGATCAAAACATCGACAAGTTCAAAAAGGACAACGGCCGCGATCCCACCGAAACCGAAACAGCCAAAATCAAAGAGTGGGTCATGCAAAACGTGCGCGGCACGGTGCAAGCCGACATCTTGAAAGAAGACCAAGGCCAGAACACGTGTCTCTTCAGCACCGAGTTTTCATTGAAGGTCATGGGCGACATCGCGCAGTACTTTGTGCACAACCAAGTGCGCAACTTTTACAGCGTGTCGATCAGCGGTTATCACATTGCCGAAGCGGGTGCCAACCCCATTTCCCAACTGGCGTTCACGCTGTCCAACGGTTTCACGTTTGTCGAGGCCTACCTCGCACGTGGCATGCACATTGACGACTTTGCACCCAACCTGAGCTTCTTCTTCAGCAACGGCATGGACCCCGAATACACCGTGATGGGCCGCGTGGCGCGCCGCATCTGGGCGGTGGCCATGAAAGAGAAATACGGTGCGAACGAGCGTTCACAAAAACTGAAATACCACATCCAAACCTCAGGCCGTTCGTTGCACGCGCAAGAAATTCAGTTCAACGACATCCGCACCACGCTGCAAGCGCTGATCGCGATCTACGACAACTGCAACAGCTTGCACACCAACGCGTTTGACGAAGCCATCACCACGCCGACCGAAGACTCGGTGCGTCGCGCCATGGCGATTCAGCTCATCATCAACCGCGAGTGGGGCTTGGCTAAAAACGAAAACCCCAACCAAGGCGCGTTCATCATCGAAGAACTCACCGAACTGGTCGAAGAAGCTGTGCTGGCCGAATTCGAACGCATTGCCGAGCGCGGCGGTGTGCTGGGCGCGATGGAGACTGGCTACCAACGGGGCCGCATCCAAGATGAGTCCATGACCTACGAAATGCTCAAGCACACTGGTGAGCTGCCCATCATCGGCGTCAACACCTTCCGCAATCCGCACGGCGAGCAAGTGATGGACAAGCTCGAACTGGCACGCTCCACCGAAGAAGAAAAGCAAAGCCAGTTGAACCGTTTGAACGACTTCCATACCCGCCACAAAGAGGCGGCAGCGGTGCAACTCAAACGCTTGCAACAAGCCGTCATTGACAACGCCAACGTGTTTGAAGTGTTGATGGATGCGGTGCGCGTGTGTTCACTCGGTCAAATCACCAATGCCTTGTTTGAAGTGGGTGGGCAATACCGCCGCAACATGTAGTCGGTAATATCGGGGGATGAGTATTCGCCCCCCCTTCACCGCCCCCACCCGTCACACCGATGCCGACAGCGCCCTTGCCCAAGTGCAGGCGCTGTACCAAACCAGCCTCGACCACTTGCGCCAAGCCATGCGCGAGTTTGTGTCGGGCACCCACTTTGAGCAGCGCGTGCGGGCGTTTTACCCGTTTGTGCGCATCCACACCAAAACGGGCGCTTTACAAGCCAACAGCGAAGGTGCGGGCTTGAGCTATGGCTTTGTGGCCGAGCCCGGCCGCTACGAAACCACCCTGACACGACCCGATCTGTTTGCTGCGTATTACCGCGAACAGTTCCGCCTGCTGCTGCAAAACCACGGTGGCACACTGGAAGTTGGCATGAGCCACCAGCCCATCCCCGTGCACTTTTCATTCGCTGACCACGACCATGTGGAAGGTGAGATGAGCGCAGAGCGCCGTCAGCTCATGCGCGAGGTGTTTGACTTGCCCGATCTCAAAGCCATGGACGACGGCATCGCCAACGGCACTTTTGAGGCCAAGGCGGGGGAACCTCAACCCTTGTCGTTGTTCACCGCTGCGCGCATGGACTATTCGCTGCAACGCTTGCGCCACTACAGCGGCACATCGCCAGAGCATTTTCAGAACTACGTGTTGTTCACCAACTACCAGTTTTACATCGATGAATTTGTGCGTTTGGGTCACGAAGCGATGCAAGACCCCAACAGCGACTACATCGCGTTTGTAGAGCCGGGCAATGTGGTCACACGCCGTGTGGGTGTAACACCTGAAGCGAACGATGCGCTAGGCAAAGTGCCACCACGCTTGCCGCAAATGCCCGGCTACCACTTGGTACGCGCGGACCACACCGGCATCACCATGGTCAACATTGGTGTGGGGCCCGCCAACGCCAAAAACATCACCGACCACATTGCCGTGCTACGCCCACACGCATGGCTGATGCTGGGGCACTGCGCAGGGTTGCGCAACACCCAGCAGTTGGGCGACTACGTGCTGGCCCACGGCTATGTGCGTGAAGACCATGTGCTGGACGAAGAGCTGCCACTGTGGGTCCCCATCCCAGCACTGGCTGAAATTCAAGTGGCGCTAGAGCAAGCGGTGAAAGACGTGACACAGTGCCAAGGCCCTGAGCTCAAACGCATCTTGCGAACCGGCACCGTGGCCAGCACAGACAACCGCAACTGGGAGCTGTTGCCCGACAACACGCCACAGCGCCGCTTCAGCCAGAGCCGCGCGGTGGCATTGGATATGGAAAGCGCCACGATTGCAGCCAACGGTTTCAGGTTTCGTGTGCCCTACGGCACGCTGCTGTGCGTGAGCGACAAACCGCTACACGGCGAAATCAAACTGCCGGGCATGGCCAACCACTTTTACCGCGAGCGTGTGGACCAACACTTGCGCATCGGCATGCGCGCCATTGAGCTGCTACGCCAGCAAGGACCTGCACAACTGCACAGCCGTAAGTTGCGCAGCTTTGCAGAGGTGGCGTTTCAATGACACGTCTAAAAGCAAAACCCAATCAATATAAAGAACACAAAAGAATTCTCATGTATTCATAAAACTGAAATAGTAAATATTTAGCATGAACTTTTTACCTCATCATCCTTCGTGGAGAAACAGTTCATGCCTCAGTCTAAAGTCACCCGTCGAAATATTCTGCAATGGGCCTCCGCCACACCGGCAATACCTCTGGTCAGTACTCTCGCGTCAGCGGGTCTGGTGAGCGCTTGCGGCAGCGCCTCCACATCGACCGTTGCGCCGACTGTCAAAAGCATCACGTTCAACAGCATGGCGGCCCCCACGTCCACAGCGAATCGTGCAACCACCTTCACGAACGCCACGATCACCGTCACCTATAGCAACAGCACAACAGCCACCAAGAACCTGGCCTACAAGCTCATCTACAAGACCGGTCAAACCATGAACCGCCCCGACGGAGGGCAAGCCTTGACAGGTGGTTATTACGACATCAATGGCAATCCCATCATTGATCTTTCGGGCGCCACCCCTGCACAGTTTTTCTCAGACTGCCCCGACGGCACCTCTTTGCTCAAACTCAATCATGCAAACGTCACTGGGGTAACCGGCAACGTGTTGTTTCATGTCGCACAGTTTGAGTACAAAACTGCGAATGCCAAACAAGGCGAAGCCCGCACGGGCGGTGGTGTTTACAACGTAGGCGGTACCAGCAACGGCATGTACGGGCTGTTGCCGTCCCAAATTGGCGTGACCACACTCAGCCAAGACAAAACCACAGGCGAGCTCACCCCCGTGTATTACCACCCAGTCGACACGGCACCCGTACACGGTCTATGGATTACCTGCGCCAGCAGCTTGTCGCCTTGGAACACACATCTGTCCAGCGAAGAATACCCACCAGATGCCGCAGCACTGACTGGCAGTAATCTGACCAATTTCCAGACCTTCAGCGCCAACAACTTTGGTGGCGCTACCGTAGCCAACCCTTACCACTATGGTCATGTACCTGAAGTGACGGTGAAACCCGATGGCACAGCCGTCATCAAGAAGCACTACTGCCTGGGTCGACTTTCCCGCGAAAAAGTACAGGTCATGCCTGACAACAAAACCGTCATCATGGGCGACGATGCCACCAGTGGTGGCATGTTCATGTTTGTGGCAGACGTGGCGGGGGACCTAGGCTCTGGCACTTTGTACGCCGCCCAACTGACAGAGACCGACAGTACCAAACGCAACGTCGGCGGTGCATTCAGCATCGCCTTCATCAGACTAGGTCATGCGTCCTCATCGCAAATCGAATCCCTAGCCGACCAATATTTCGCGGCTAATGGACAAACTGGCGCATGGCAAAACATCTTTGAAGGTGTGTTTAAAGATTTCAAATACGTGGCAGACGCAACCTACACCTCCGCCATCACCACAGCCAATGGCGCCACGATCTACCTCAAGCCAGCAGATGCATCGGCCACGGATTACACCTCTTACAAATTGATCAACTTTGGTACGGCACAGCAGCTGATCAAAGTCAAAGCAGGCGCTGAAGTTGGTGCTGCGTTCTTAGAGTCCGAACGTTACGCCTCTTACTTAGGGGCCACCATGGAATTCACCAAGTTGGAAGGCGTTGCACTCAACATCAAAGATAAGAAAGCCTACGTTGCCATGTCAGCCATCAAGGCCACCATGAACGACAACACCACCTTCCAACCGGCAGCCAACAACGTTGTCAAACTCGGCACCATCAATTCAGGGGCGACCTACGAAGTCATTTTGGGAACCGACAGCACCATCGGCTCCGACTGGGTTCCCAGATCCATGTCTGTGCCCACCAAACTCTTGGGCAAAGACGAAACGGATGCCATCGGAAACACGGCCAATGTCGACACCATTGCCAACGTGGACAACCTCTGGTTCTCTGAAGCGACACGCACCTTATTTCTGGGGGAAGACTCAGGGATGCACATCAACAACTACGTCTGGGCGTACAACGTGGACACCGACACACTGTCGCGAATCTTCTCTGCCCCTGCTGGCGCTGAATGCACGGGGCTGCAAGCGGTGGACAACCTCAACGGTTTTGCCTACACGATGAGCAACTTTCAACACCCTGGTGACTGGGAGAGCATTCACAGCAATTTGCTCAATGCCCCTGGCAGTACCTTGAATGCCGAGATCAACACCAACTGGTCCAACAAGGACAAAGCCGGCCTAGGTTACATCGTGTTACCTGCGGTAGGCACCTGATCGCTTAAGCCTAGAACTCAGCGACGACTCAAAAAAAACCGCCTCAACAGAGGCGGTTTTCACATGGGTCAGGTCGTCACGTTAAGCGTGCGTCGAGTCGCCCATCTTCTCACCCAAGCGCACACTCTGCGCCGATTGCCAAGCTGGGTTGAGCGCAATGGTGTTCTTGGGCCACAGCAACACGACCGTTGAGCCCAGCAAGAAGCGCCCCATTTCGTCGCCCTGTTTCAGGCTCAAGTCTTGGTCGTCATACGTCCACTCGCGCACAGTACCCGGACGCGGTGGATTGATCACGCCGTGCCACGGTGTGGCCATGCTGCCCACGATGGTGGCCCCCACCAGCACCAACGCAAATTGTTGCGGCATCACGCCGACAGCGGCAGGCATATCAAACACACACACCACGCGCTCGTTGCGCGCAAACAAACCGGGCACCCCACGGGCGGTGGCGGGGTTGACCGAGAACAAATCACCCGGCACATGAATCATGCGGCGCAAGCGACCAGCGCTAGGCATATGGATGCGGTGGTAGTCCTTGGGACTGAGGTAAATGGTGGCGAACTCGCCGTTTTGAAACTGCGCGGCCAATGCAGCGTCCCCCCCCACCAGCGCTTGGGTGCTGTAGCTGTGGCCTTTGGCTTGAAACACTTGGTCGCCATCAATGTGGCCCAACTGACTGATCGCACCGTCCACAGGGCAGACAAACGCAGCATCAGCCAAGGGACGTGCGCCCGGCTTTAAAGCACGGGTGAAAAAATCATTGAAACACGCGTATTGCGTGATGTCAGGCTGCGCAGCCTCATCCATGTTGACTTGGTATTTGCCCACAAACCACTTGATGAGGGCATGCGTCCATTTGCCACAACGCGCACGCGCCACCTGCCCCGCAAACTGCGTGAGTAACTGCTTCGGCAAAACGTATTGCAAAGCCACAAAGGTTTTTTCATTCATAAGGAAGATTTTAGGCGGGCACAATCATCACATGAGCCCCCTACTTTTTGAATGCAGCCACCTTGTCAAACGCTATGGTGAGAACACGGTCGTGGATGATGTCTCCTTCAGCATCGCACCCGGCGAATGTTTGGGTGTCATTGGCCCCAATGGCGCGGGAAAAACCACCACGCTGCGCATGTGCCTCGGCCTTGCACAGCCCGATGGTGGAAGCATTCGCGCATTTGGCTTGTCCATGCCGCAAGATGCACTCGTCATCAAAGCGCGCTTAGGTGTGGTGAGCCAATTCGACACCCTCGATCCCGATTTCACCTGCGCCGAAAACCTGCTGGTGTTTGGCCGTTACTTCGGCATGAAGAAAGCCGACATTCAAGCCCGCATTCCGCAGCTGCTCGAATTCGCAGCGCTGTCGCACAAAGCCAACGCCAAACCTGGCGAGTTATCAGGCGGGATGAAACGCCGCCTCAGCTTGGCACGTGCGCTCATCAATAACCCCGATTTGCTGCTGCTTGACGAGCCCACCACGGGCCTAGACCCACAAGCCCGCCACCTGATGTGGGAGCGCTTGCAACAGTTGTTACAGCAAGGTAAATCCATCTTGCTGACTACGCACTTCATGGACGAAGCGGAGCGCTTGTGCAACCGCTTGCTGGTCCTTGATCAAGGCAAAAAAATTGCCGAAGGCACGCCACGTGATTTGATTGCGCAACACCTCGAACCCGATGTGGTCGAGGTCTACGGCAGTGGCGCTTTGGCTTTGGTGGATAGCCCCATCACGACCTTGGCACAACGCGTAGAGACCAGCGGCGAAACGGTGTTTTTCTATACCCAAGATGCGGCCCCCCTGTTGCACGCTCTGGCTGCGCACACAGGATTGCGCACACTGCACCGGCCTGCCAATTTGGAAGATTTGTTTTTAAAAATGACCGGACGCCAAATCCGTGAGGAAGGCTAAACCCATGTATTTCCGTTTCTGGCCCGTCTTCTTGCGCAACCTGTTGGTGTGGCGCAAGCTTGCCATTCCCAGCCTCGTGGCCAACATTGCCGAACCACTGATGTGGCTCGTGGCTTTCGGCTATGGCTTGGGTGCATTGGTGGGCGAAGTCACCTTAGGCGAAGACAAAGTGCCCTACATCTTGTTCTTGGCCAGTGGGTCTATTTGCATGAGCGCCATGAATGCCGCCACGTTTGAGGCGCTTTACTCGGCCTTCTCGCGCATGCATGTGCAAAAAACATGGGATGGCATTTTGAACGCGCCCATGCGTTTGAGCGACGTGCTGTTGGCCGAAATGCTGTGGGCCGCGTTCAAAGCACTCTTCACCATCACGGCCATTTTGGGCGTGATGTCTGTGTTGGGCATCACCCACAGCTGGAAAATTTTGGCCGCATGGCCCATCCTTTTGTGTGTGGGTATTGTCTTTAGCTGCATCGCGCTGATCTTCAACGCGCTCGCCAAAGGCTATGACTTTTTCACCTATTACTTCACGCTCTTTCTCACCCCCATGATGTTTTTGAGCGGCGTGTTCTTCCCCCGCGATCAACTGCCGGGCATCGTGCGCGACATCTCGGCATGGCTGCCCCTCACACAAGCGATTGCCTTGGTGCGCCCGCTGTTTATGGACCAATGGCCTGCTGATGCAGCGCTTCACCTTGGGGTGCTGGCGGTGTACGCGCTTGCAGCTTGGAAGATTGCGCTGCACCTGACAAAAAAACGCTTTCGCGCTTAATGCCTCGTCAGCCAAACGCAACCCTTCCCCCGCTAATATTGATTTTTTGATTCAACCGAAAACACAAGGATTTCCAATGAGCATTCAAACCGTAGGCATCATCGGCGCTGGCACCATGGGCAATGGCATTGCACAAGCATGTGCTGTATCTGGCGTGAACGTGGTGATGGTCGACATTTCTGAAGTCGCAGTCGCCAAAGGTCTTGCCACGGTATCTGGCAGCTTGGACCGTTTGATCAAGAAAGAAAAAATCACCGAAGCCGACAAAGCCGCTGCCTTGTCGCGCATCCAAACCAGCACCAGCTACGACGACCTCAAGGGCGCACAACTCGTCATCGAAGCCGCGACCGAAAACTACGACCTCAAGGTCAAGATCGTCAAACAACTCGACAGCATGCTGGCCCCAGAAGCCATCATTGCGTCCAACACCTCGTCCATCTCTATCACCAAGTTGGCTGCCGTCACAACCCGTGCCGACCGCTTCATTGGCATGCACTTTTTCAACCCAGTGCCCATGATGGCCCTGGTGGAAATCATCCGTGGTTTGCAAACGTCAGATGCCACACACGCCGCCGTGCATGACCTGTCCACCCGCTTGGGCAAGAGCCCCATCACGGTGAAGAATGCACCGGGCTTTGTGGTCAACCGCATCTTGGTTCCGATGATCAACGAAGCCTTCTTTGTGTTGGCCGAAGGCGTAGCCACGGCCGAAGACATCGACGCGGGCATGAAGCTCGGGTGCAACCAACCCATCGGTCCCTTGGCTTTGGCCGACATGATTGGCCTCGATGTCTGCTTGGCCGTCATGGATGTGTACCTGCAAGAGTTTGGTGACAGCAAATACCGCGCTTGTCCGCTGCTCAAAGAGATGGTGGCCGCAGGTCACTTGGGTCGCAAAACAGGGCGCGGCGTTTACGCCTACTAAACCTCGACGATAAAACGTGTCACCCGCGTGGCTATGAAGTACGCCCTGCTCTCCGACATCCACAGCAATTTGCATGCGCTCGAGGCTTGTTTGGCACACGCCCAAACACAAGGCGCAGAGCGCATCGCCATCTTGGGTGATTTGGTGAGCTACGGTGCATTTCCTGCCGAGGTGGTGGCTCGCTGCCAAGCGTTGCAGCGCGCGGGGGCAATCGTGCTGCGCGGCAACCACGAAGAGTTGATTCAAACCCACAGCATCAACACACCTAACCCCAATCCGTCGTTAGGTAGCCAAACGGCGCAATGGACGCATGACCAGCTGTCACCTGCACAACGTTTTTGGTTAGAAATTTTGCCCCTCACCGCGCAAGTCGATCACATGCTGCTGGTTCACGCGAGCGCCGATGCGCCTGAACGTTGGCGCTATGTCGAAGATGAACGCACGGCCAGCTTGAGTTTGGATGCGGCCTGCGCCAACCCAGAGGTGCGCTATGTGTTTGGCGGTCATGTGCACAATCAGTCGTTGTATTACCGCGGCACAGGCCGCCAACTGATGGCGTTCAACCCCACCGCTGGCGTTGCCATTCCCACGCCTCAGCACCGCCAGTGGATCGCCACCATCGGCTCGGTGGGTCAGCCGCGCGACGGCAATCCGCGCGCGATGTATGCCATGTTTGATAGCACCACGTGCAAGCTCACCTTTCACCGCGTGGCCTACGACCACCGCGCAGCCGCACGCAGCGTTCGTGAAGCAGGCTTGCCTGAGTTCTTCGCGCAACGCTTGGAGACCGGGAAGTGAAACGCCTTGCCGCAGGTACCGAGCTGGACGGATTCCGCATCGGTGCTTGCTTGCATGCGGGGGGCATGGCGCATATCTACGAAGTGCGTTACGCCGATGAACGCACAGCCCCCTTCGAGATGGTGATGAAGGTGCCTCGCATGACTGCAGGCGATGGTGCCGAAAACATCGTCGGGTTCGAAGTTGAACATCAAATTTTGCAAGTCCTGCAGGGCGTGCATGTGCCTCGCTTTGTTGCCGCGGGTGATTTGGTCAACCTGCCCTACCTTGTGATGGAGCATGTGCAAGGACAGACCTTGCAACAAGTGATGGATGCACATGTGCAACAGCACACACATGTCGAGGTCTCAGACATGGCACGCATGGGCTGCGCCATCGCGCGGGCCGCACACAGCTTGCACCAACAAAACACCTGCCACCTCGACCTCAAACCCGCCAACGTGCTGTTGCACCCTGATGGTCACGCCGTGTTGTTGGACTTTGGTTTGTCATGCCACGCACATTACCCAGACCTGTTGGCGGAAGAACTGCGCAAAGCAGTAGGCTCTCCCGCATGGATCGCGCCCGAGCAAGTGGTGGGGGTGCGCGGCGATCCACGCAGTGACATCTTTGCCATCGGTGTGATGCTGTATGAATTGGCCACCGGTGAGTTGCCCTTTGGCAACCCACAAACCAATGGCGGCATGCGCCAGCGTTTGTGGATGGACCCCACTCCACCCCGTCGACTGCGTGGTGACTTGCCTGAATGGTTTCAAGAAGTGGTGCTGCGATGCTTGGAACCTGAAGCCGTCAAGCGCTACCCATCGGCAGCACACTTGGCGTTCGACTTAGAACATCCAGAGCAAGTGAAAGTCACCAAGCGCGGCAAACAGGTGCTTGGCACATCTTTCTTCACCCACCTCAAACGCTGGCTCAAAGCGGCGGGTATGCACTACCAGCCAAGTCCTTTACCCTCGCAGCAAATTGATGAAGTGCCCATCGTGATGGTGGCGATCCCGCACAACGACCCCAGCGATGCCACGCTTTACTCATTGCGCCAGTCAGTGTCGCGTTCGTTGGGACTGCGTCCCGGCGCACGTTTGGCAGTTGTCACCGTGATCTCACCCAATCAAAGCAACACGACCGAGAGCGACAAGAGCGAAACCAGCCTGCATCGTCAATACCGCACCATGCTGCAGCAATGGGCGCAGCCCCTCAACTTGAATGACCACCAAACCTCGTACCACGTGCTGGAGTCCACCGATGTGGCCAACGCCATCGTGCGCTATGCAGAGGGCAACAACGTGAGCATGATCGTCATGGGAGCGGCCACACGCGGCTTACAGATGCAGCGTTTTGTGACCACGGTGCCCATCAAGGTCGCGATGGAAGCCCCTTGCACCGTCATCCTTGTGAAGCAAAGTTTGCCGTTCGAACGGCTGTTGGATTAGTCCACTTTGGCGCCAGAGGCTTTCACCACCTGCGCCCACTTTTTGTGTTCGGCATCGATGAACTTGGCAAAGTCATCAGGGCTATTACCCCCAGGAATAGCCCCTTGAGACAACAGCTTGTCTTTGATGGCTTGTGTCCCCAATGACTTCGTCACTTCTTGTTGCACACGGTTGACCACGTCCACAGACGTGCCTGCCGGAGCCAACAAGCCAAACCATGAACTGGCTTCAAAGCCCTTGAGTGCTGGACCACCCGCCTCCTCCACTGTCGGGATATCAGGCAAAGCAGCGGAGCGCTGACTGCTGGTGACGGCCAGCGCCTTGAGTCGTCCAGACTTGATGTGCGGCATTGCGGAGGGTAAGTTATCAAACATCACATCCATGGAGCCGCCAATCAAATCTAGCAACGCAGGATTTGATCCTTTGTACGGGAAGTGAACCATGTAAGTGCCGCTCATGCTTTTGAACAACTCACCAGCCAAATGAATTGACGTGCCGTTGCCACTGGAAGCCATGTTGAGTTTGCCTGGATTGGCCTTGGCGTACGCAATGAAATCGCTCACCGAATTGATGTTGTGCGCCTTGGCCATGTCGGCATTCATGATCATCACATTGGGCACACCCGCCACAACAGTGATGGGCACAAAGTCTTTGATGGGGTCATACGGCAGCTTGTTGTACAACGCGCGGTTGATGCCGTGCGTCCCCACCGTTCCCATGAGCAGGGTGTAGCCATCGTTGGGGGCTTTGGCCACAATTTCAGCGCCTAAATTTCCGCCAGCGCCCGCTTTGTTTTCAACATAAAAGGTTTGCCCAAACACTCGGCTTAACTCTGGCGCAATGGCGCGCGCCAAGATGTCAGTGGTCCCGCCTGGCGCAAATGGAACCACGATGCGCACGGGCTTACTCGGCCACGCTTGTTGCGCCAAAGTTTGCACGCCCACCGTGGCAAACATGCCAAGCACAAGGGCTTGGGTACTGAGCGTGAGTAAGCGGCGGCGATAAATCATTTTGTCCCCTTGTCGTTATTGAGGTCCATGATGCCAGCGACGCAGCGAATTCAACAGTCGCCTTGGTGAAACCACAGACCCGTGTTTACCCCATGAAAAAAGCCACCCGAAGGTGGCTTTTTGTCACGCAAACCAAAGGACTGTTTGGTTTAGTCAGCGTAAACGCCAGCCGCTTGAATGATGGGGCCCCATTTAGCAATTTCTGCTGCGACAAACTTTTTGTGTTCAGCAGGCTCAACACGTTTGTCGGTCACCACCACAGCGCCCAAGCCTTGTTGCTTCTTGATGAACTCGGGGTCTTTCAAAGCCGCCTTCAAGGCTTTGTTGATCTTGGCTGTCACGTCCGCAGGCGTTCCTTTGGGTGCATACAAACCGTGCCAAATGGTGACTTCAAAACCCTTCAAACCAGACTCGTCCAAGGTGGGCAAATTCTTCAAGGTTGGTGTGTTCAAACGCTTGAGCGATGTCACAGCAAATGCCTTGACGGTCTTGCCTTCGATTTGGCTGGTCGTGTTGGTGGTTTGGTCACACAACAAATCAATTTGGCCGCCCATCAAATCGTTCATGGCAGGCGCCGTGCCTTTGTAGGGCACGGTGGTCATGTCAATCTTCAACGCGCTTTGGAACAGCAATCCGCACAAGTGCGATGCAGCGCCTAAACCGGCATTGCCCAAGTTGACCGTACCTTTGTTTTGGGCAATCCAACCGGCCAACTCTTTGTAGTTGGTGGCGGGCAATGTGGGGCGACCAATCAAGGTCATCGGCACATCGTTGACCATGCCTAAATACTCAAAGTCGTCCATGGTGTTGTAAGGCATCTTGCGATACAGCGCAGGCGATGTGGCCATGCCGATGTGATGCAACAAAATGGTGTGGCCATCTTGCGGCGCTTTGGCGACTTTGTTTGCGCCAATCGTGCCACCTGCACCAGCCACGTTCTCGACCACCACGTTGGCACCTAAAGGTTTGCGCAACGCTTCGGCCAAATCACGTGCCACGCGGTCGGTAGGACCACCCGCCGTGAAGGGAACCACGATGGTGACGGGTTTGTCTTTCACGGGGAAATCTGCCGCGTTAGCGCCAGTCAATGCGGCCACCGCCAGCAAACTCAAAGTAAATAATTTCTTCATGAAGTCTCCTTAGTAACTGAGGATGATAGTAAAGCCTAACTATTCCTAAAAAATAGCGGGAATTACTAAGGCCATTGAGGCACATCAACCTCATCTCAGATAAGCACTATTGGTAGCTGCGAGCGTCCTCAATGACTTTGCCATCGTTGGGCAAACTGCCTACCGCCACCAAGGTCACATCCGCACGCAACTTGGTCACCTCACGCACGGCATCTGCAATTTTTTGAATCAACCCGTCAGTCTCTGCGGCTTCGACTTTCATACACATCTGGTCATTGGCCATCTCGCCCGTGACCACCAAACGGGCACGCTTAATTTCTGGGAAACGCTTGACCACCTCGGCCACTTGGCCCGGATGCACAAACATGCCGCGCACTTTGGTGGTTTGGTCTGCCCGCCCCATCCAGCCTTTGATGCGCACATTGGTGCGGCCTGTTGGACATTGACCAGGCAACACAGCGGACAAATCGCCTGTGCCAAAACGAATGAGTGGGTAATCAGGGTTGAGTGTGGTGATGACCAACTCGCCCACTTCGCCTTCAGGCACAGGATCGCCAGTGCCTGGACGCACGATCTCGACAATCACGCCTTCGTCCAACACCAGGCCTTCACGAGACTCGGTCTCATACGCAATCAAGCCCAGGTCGGCGGTCGCGTAACACTGGTAACCCGCAATGCCGCGTTCAGCCAACCAGTCACGCAAACTTGGCGGAAAGGCTTCGCCTGAAACCAAGGCCTTGGTCACACTGGGCAAGGGCACGCCCATCTCACCCGCTTTTTCCACAATGATTTTTAGGAAGCTCGGCGTGCCAATGTAGCCCGCGGGCTTCAACTCAGCCATCGCCCCAACTTGCTGCTCGGTTTGACCTGTGCCACCGGCAAACACGGTGCAACCAATCGCATGTGCACCCGTTTCCATCATCGAGCCCGCAGGCGTGAAGTGATAGCTAAAGCAGTTGTGTGCAAGCTCACCCGCACGGAAACCTGCGGCGTAAATGGCACGCGCCATGCGCCAGTAATCGGGACGGGCACCTTCAGGTTCGTAAATGGTGCCGGGACTGGCAAACACGCGCGGCATGCTCTTGCCAAAACCAATCGCAGAAAAACCACCAAACACATTCGCTGCACGCTGTGCTTGTTGCTGCGCGAGCAATTCGTATTTACGAATCACGGGCAATTGGGCCAACGCTTCGCGGCTGGTCACGCTCGCAGCATTCACCCCAGCCAAAGACGTTGCAAATGCAGATGCGTGCTTTTGTGCATGCGCAATTTGCGCTGGCAACGCAGCCATCAGTGCAGCTTCACGTTCAGCGGGATTGCGCGTTTCGAGTGCGTCGTAATGTTTGGACATATGTACTCCTCTCACGCCAACCAACGTTTACGACGCTTGTAGCTCTTGGCATCTTTGAAGCTCTTGCGTTCGCCGCCGCCCATGCCGAGGTAAAACTCTTTCACGTCTTCGTTGTTAGCCAAGTCAGCAGCGGCACCATCCATCACGATACGGCCAGACTCCATGATGTAGCCGTAGTCGGCGTACTTCAACGCCATGTTGGTGTTTTGCTCTGCAATGAGGAACGTGACTTTTTCCTTCTCGTTCAAATCTTTGACGATGTTGAACACCTCTTCCACGATTTGCGGCGCCAAGCCCATGGAGGGTTCGTCCAACAACACCATGTTGGGGTTGGCCATGATGGCGCGACCAATCGCACACATTTGTTGCTCACCACCGGAGGTGTACGCCGCTTGCGATGTGCGACGTGTTTTCAAACGAGGAAAGTAGTTGTAGACCTTCTCCAAGTTGGCTTCAATCTCGCCCTTGCTGGTGCGCGTGTAACTGCCCGTCAACAAGTTTTCTTCGATGGTCAAGTGGGCGAAGCAATGACGACCTTCCATCACCTGCACCACACCGCGCTTGACCAACTCGGCAGGTGTGAGGTTTTCGATGCGTTCACCACGGAACTCAATGCTGCCCTTGGTCACCGCACCGCGCTCGCCTTGCAACAGGTTAGAAATCGCACGCAAGGTGGTGGTCTTGCCTGCACCATTGCCGCCTAACAAAGACACGATGCTGCCTTCTGGCACGCTGAGCGAAACGCCCTTGAGCACCAAGATGACGTGGTTGTAAATGACTTCAATGCCATTGACGTTGAGAACGATGTTGTTGGCGCTCATAACTTACCTTGCTAAAAAAACGTTGTTGGGCTGAACCAAACCTCAAACCAAACACAGTGTTTGTGTCTGAGGTTTGGCGACTCGTGAGAGTCGCCAAATCATCAGCCCAAAGGGCTGATTGACATCAGATCAAGACTGGCAATCTGCAGCGGTACGACGTGTGAGTTTTTTCTCAGCGGCGTATTTGTCTGCAAACTGTTTGACCAGCGGTTTGATGATGGATTCATCGGCTTCGATCCAGTCAGAGCTGTACACCCACTTCTTGCCGTCCCATGTGTGCAGACGTGCAGAGCGCGAACCTTCGTGGTCCACGCAAGAGGTGCTGATGGGTTTCATCACAGTGCCCAAGCCCAACTTGTCGAGGGCTTTTTGGTCCAAGGCCAAGTTTTCCAAGCCCCAACGAATTTGCTCGCCGGTCATGACCTTGCCTTTGCCAAAACGCTCTTGCGCACGACGCACACCTTCAACGGCCAACGCAGCGCTGACCATGCCGCGGTTGTAGAGGGTGGTGCCCACTTCTTCCACGGGACCTGTGCCTTGCTTTTTGGCATGCAGCTGAGCCTTGATGTCAGCAATGACTTTGCCGCCTTCGCCTGTGGCTACCAAACCGTTGTAGCCCTTGGCAGCTTCACCCACGTCTTTCACGTCGGGTTCAGCAGCAGACCACCACACGCCGTACATTTTTTCGCGTGGGTAGCCTGTGGCCACCGCCTCTTTCAACGCGGCAGAGTTCATCACGCCCCAGCCCCACAGCAACACATAGTCAGGACGAGCTTGACGGACTTGCAACCAAGTGGCTTTTTGTTCGACACCAGGCGCCGTCACGGGCAAGAGTTGCAAATCGAAACCTTGAATCTTGGCGCGCTCTTGCAAGAGTGGAATTGGCTCTTTACCGAAGGGGCTGTCGTGGTAGACCAACGCAATCTTTTTACCCTTGATGTTGCCGCCCTCTTTTTTGGTGATGAGCTGCATGATGATGTCAGCGCCCGACCAATAGGTGCCTTGCAATGGGAAGTTCCACTTGAACACCTGACCATCGCTGGATTCTGAACGGCCATAGCCGCCAGTGATCAGTGGGTTTTTGTCTGCAGGTGCCTTCTCTGTCAGCGCGAAAGTAATGCCGGTTGACAACGGTTGGAACACACCACCTTGTGACTTGCCTTTCAAGCGCTCGTAGCACTCCACGCCGCGGTCTGTGGCGTAGGCGGTATCGCACTCTTCGTAGGTGATCTTGACGCCATTGATGCCACCATCACGTGCATTGATCAGCTTGAGGTAGTCCACATACGCGTTACCCCATGGCACACCGTTAGGTGCATAGGCACCTGTGCGATAGGGAAGCACTGGGAAGAACTGCTCTTTGGCTTGCGCTTGAGCGGATGTGGTGACCAACGCACTGGTCATACCAGTCGCTGCAACGGCCACCGCCATCATGAGGGAACGGATTTTCATTTGAAGTCTCCTTAGAAAAATTATGCGAACACCAGAAAAACGAAATGCAAATCAGTGAGGGAAAGGCCACAGACGCAGCTTTTGCTTGCCCACACTCCACAACTTGGCCAAGCCATGAGGCTCAACGATCAAGAACCAAACAATCAAAGCACCAAAGATCATTTGTTCGGCATGCGTGAGTGCCGCCGTGCTGACAGGGATGCCCACCAAATCACCCAACCAAGGCAAGGCGTGGTTGATGATGACGGGAAGAATCACGATGAAGCCTGCTCCAAAAAAGCTGCCCATGATGGAGCCCATGCCACCCAAGATGACCATGAACAACAGCTGGAACGAACGGTCCACAGAGAACGCAGCGGGCTCCCAAGAGCCGAGGTAAACAAAGGCCCACAAAGCACCAGCCACACCGACGATGAACGAGCTCACAGCAAACGCGCTGAGCTTGGCGTACATGGGGCGAATACCAATCACGGAAGCAGCCACGTCCATGTCGCGAATGGCCATCCACTCACGGCCAATGGCACTGCGCACCAAGTTTTTCGCCAATAAACCAAACACCACCAAGAAGCTCAAACAGAAGAGGTATTTCTCAAACGGTGTGTTGATGGGAAAACCAAACACTTGCAAGTCAGACACCGACGCAGTGCCCGATGCAGAGTCGTTGGTGAACCACTTGATACGCAAGAACGCCCAGTCACAAAAGAACTGCGCAGCCAACGTCGCCACAGCCAAATAAAGTCCCTTCACTCGCAAGCTAGGAATACCAAAGAACATGCCCACCAAGGTGGCAAAGAACCCACCCATCAACAAAGCCACGATGAGCGGCATGCCTTCAATGCGCACAAAAAAGTTGTACGCCGCATACGCCCCCACAGCCATGAACGCACCCGAGCCCAAAGAAATTTGGCCGCAGTAGCCCACCAGAATGTTCACGCCCAATGCAGCAAGTGACAAGATGAGGAAAGGAATCAAAATCGCACGCAGCATGTATTCGTCCGCGAGCATGGGCACGCCAATGAATGCAAATGCGATGAGCAGCAAAACACCGATGCGGTCTTGCGTGATGGGGAAGATTTGTTGGTCTTCCTTATAAGTCGTCTTGAATTGACCGTTTTCTCTGTAAAACATTGCTTTTCCCCTTACACGCGGTCAATGATTTTTTCGCCGAACAAGCCTTGTGGACGAACCAACAAGAAGCCCAAGGCGAGCACATACGCAAACCAAATTTCAATGCCTCCGCCCACATAAGGGCCAAGGAACACTTCCGACAATTTTTCCCCCACACCGATGATCAAGCCGCCGATGATCGCACCCGGTACAGAGGTCAAACCACCCAAAATCACCACAGGCAAAGCGCGCAAAGCCACGGTAGACAGAGAAAACTGCACGCCAAGTTTGGAGCCCCAAATCATGCCGGCCACCAACGCCACCACACCAGCCACGCACCAAACGATGACCCAAATGCGATTGAGTGGAATGCCGATGGACTGTGCCGCTTGATGGTCGTCTGCCACTGCGCGCAAGGCACGACCTGTGGTGGTTTTTTGGAAAAACACACTCAACAAGGCCACCAGCGCGGCGGCGATGAATGCAGCCACCAAATCCTCTTGGTTGATCATGATGCCGCCATCAAAAGTGGACTCCATCAACATCAAAGGTTCTTTGGGCATGCCCACGTCGATTTTGTAAATGTCGCTGCCAAAAATGGATTGACCCAAACCATCTAAGAAGTACGTGATGCCCAACGTTGCCATCAGCAAGGTCGTGCCTTCTTGGTTCACCAAATGACGCAACACCAAGAACTCAATCACCCACGCCACCACAAACATCACAGCAGCTGCGCCTGCAAAAGCCAACAAGTTGACCAGCACAAAGTTGTCGATGCCGGTGAAAGCGGGAATCCACTCGCCGAAGCGGGCCATGGCCAGCGCAGCGAACAACACCATCGCACCCTGCGCAAAGTTAAACACGCCAGAGGCTTTGTAAATCAGCACAAAGCCGAGGGCCACCAACGAATACAACATGCCGGCCATCAAGCCGCCAAAAAGCGTTTCAAGAAAAAATGCCATGTTCTTGTCCTTAGTGTGAAGTGCCGAGGTAAGCGCTGATGACTTCCTCGTTGTTGCGCACCTCATCGGGGGTGCCGTCGCCGATCTTCTTGCCGTAGTCGAGCACGACCACGCGATCAGAAATATCCATCACCACGCCCATGTCGTGTTCGATCAACACGATGGTGGTGCCGAACTCGTCATTCACATCCAAGATGAAGCGACACATGTCTTGCTTTTCTTCGACGTTCATGCCGGCCATGGGCTCGTCAAGCAGCAGCACTTGCGGTTCAAGCGCCAGCGCACGTCCTAAGTCCACGCGCTTTTGCAGGCCATAGGGCAGTTGACCCACAGGCGTTTTACGGAAGGCTTGAATTTCCAAAAAGTCGATGATGCGTTCGACCTTTTCGCGATGTGCCATCTCTTCGTTCTCTGCTGGGCCAATGCGCAAAGCTTGCATGAAGAGGTTGCTCTTCATGCGCAGGTTGCGTCCGGTCATGATGTTGTCGAGCACGCTCATGCCTTTGAACAACGCCAAGTTTTGGAAGGTACGCGCAATCCCCATGGTGGCCACTTGATGGCTGTCCATGTGGCTGAAAGTTTCACCACGAAAGGTGATGGACCCTTCAGACGGCGTGTACACCCCGTTGATGCAGTTGAGCATTGAGCTCTTGCCCGCACCGTTAGGGCCAATGATGGCGCGCACTTCATGCTCGCGTACGTTGAAGGAGATGTCGGTCAGCGCTTTGACACCGCCGAAACGCAAACTGATGTTTTTGACGTCGAGGATGACGTCGCCGATTTTTTTACTCATGCTGCTTTCCCCACGGGCGTGAAGGTTTTGGCGTCAGAGAGTTTGAGCGTGGCACTCACGCTGCCGGTGCGTCCGTCTTCAAACTTCACTTGGGTTTCAATGAATTGCTCAGTTGCGCCGTTGTAGAGCGCACTCACCAAGGCTTCGTATTTCTCTGCGATGTAACCGCGACGCACTTTATTGGTACGGGTCAACTCGCCATCGTCAGCGTCCAACTCTTTGTGCAACACAAGGAAGCGGCTCACTTGGCTGCCGGCCAAAAGTTCGTCGGCTGACAAGTCGGCATTGACTTTTTCGACGCACTCTTTGATCAAACCATACACCTCTGGTTTTTGCGCCAAATCGGTGTAGCCTGCGTAAGGCAAGTTGCGGCGCTCGGCCCAGTTGCCCACGGCATCAAAATCGATGTTGATCATCACGCACACTTTTTCGCGTTGGTCACCATAGGCCACCACTTCTTTGATGTGCGGGAAAAACTTGAGCTTGTTTTCGACGTACTTGGGGGCAAACATTGCGCCGTCATTTGCGCCGCCTTTGATGCGGCCCACGTCTTTCACGCGGTCAATGATCTTCAAATGACCATGTGCATCTAAGAAGCCAGCGTCGCTGGTGTGGTACCAACCGTCTGCAGTGAGCACTTCTGCCGTGGCGGCATCGTTTTTGTAATACCCCTTAAGCAAGCCTGGGGACTTAACCAAAATTTCACCGTTATCTGCCACCTTGATTTCCACGCCCGCGCAAGGCACACCCACGGTGTCGGCACGCGCTTCGTGGTCGGGCTGCAAGCAAACAAACACCGCGGTTTCGGTGGAGCCATAGAGCTGCTTCAAGTTCACACCGATGGAGCGGTAGAAACTGAACAAGTCGGGACCAATCGCTTCGCCTGCGGTGTAGGCCACGCGCACACGGCTCATACCTAGGTTGTTGCGCAGCGGTCCGTAGACAAAGAAATTACCCAAGGCGTAAAGGAACTCACCGACCAAACCAATCGACTTGCCATCCATTTTGGTAGGACCGTATTTGCGCGCCACGTCCATGAAGTAATGGAACATGCCACGCTTGATCGCCCCTGCATCTTCCATGCGAATCATCACACTGGTCAGCAAGCCTTCAAACACGCGAGGGGGGGCGAAGTAGTACGTCGGCCCCACTTCTTTCAAATCGATGGTCACGGTCGCCGCGGACTCAGGGCAATTCACCACATAACCACAGTACAGCCACTGGGCATAGCTGAAGATGTTTTGACCAATCCAAGCGGGAGGTAAATAAGCCAACACGTCTTCGTGCGAGGTGAGTTTGTCAAACAACGCACCCGCTTCAGCACGGTTGATCAACGAGTTGTGCGTGTGCACGACACCTTTTGGATTGCCGGTGGTACCCGAGGTGAAGAACATCGCGCCCACATCGTCGGTGTGTGCTTTCTCAACTTCGCCCAAATAGAAGTCTGGATGTTGTGTCGCGAACACCTCGCCCGCAGCCAACAACTCTTCCAACGAAGCCAAACCGGGCTCATCGTATTTGCGCAAACCGCGTGGGTCATCAAAAAAGATATGGGCAATCTGTGGGCATTGCTCGCGAATCTCCAGCAACTTGTCCACTTGCTCTTGGTCTTCCACCACGGCGAAGCGCACTTCGGCGTTGTTGAGTGGAAACACGCACTCTGGGCCTGCCGCATCTTGGTACAACGGAATCGGAATGGCACCCAGAGATTGCGCAGCCAACATCGTGGCGTACAGGCGAGGACGGTTGGAGCCGATCACCACCAAGTGTTCACCTCGCGTTAAACCTGCTTGGTGCAAGCCGCACGCCATGTGCGCCACCATCTTGGCCATGTCGGCCCATGATGTGGTTTGCCAAATGCCGTATTCCTTCTCACGCATGGCGGGCGCATCAGGGCGCTCGCTGGCATGCTTGAGTAACAGTCGTGGGAACGTGGTTTGCATTCCTAATCCTTGCTTTGTGTATCGACAAAAAATCATGGCGCGAACGTGACGCGCTGTTCAATTGGGTGCGATCGTAGGCTGGGGTTTGACGCTAAGTTGTCGTTTCGACGACAATTTAGGGTAGACACTGAGCAGTGATTACCCCTATAAAACTTTCGTCTTGATCAGAATCTATGAGCCAAATACCCAGCGTTTACCAACGGCGGCGCGCCCTCACCGAGCAAGAACTCAAACTCATCCCATGGATGCGCGTGCTCAAAGACAACGAACGTGAACGTGTTGTTCCCCAGTTGGTGGTGAGCGACCCCATGCCCGGTGACTATGTGTGCCGCATGGGGCGCACAGCCACCTATTGGTTTGGTGTGGTGGAAGGCTTGTTGAAGATGAGCACAGACAGCGCCAGTGGCCGCAGCATCACCTTCACAGGTGTGCCACCCGGTGGTTGGTTTGGCGAAGGTACGGCGATCAAACGCGAAAGCTATCGCTACAACATCATGGCTTTGCGCCACAGCGTGGTGGCGGGTTTACCCATCGACACGTTTCATTGGTTGCTCGACAACTCGATTGGCTTTAACCGCTTTGTGATGAACCAGCTGAACGAACGCCTGGCTCAGTTCATCGAAGCGCGTGAAATTGACCGTTCCACGAATCCTGATGTGCGCGTGGCTCGCAACTTGGCCACGCTTTTTAACCCCACGCTTTATCCGGGCGTGGGCGAAATGCTGCGTATCACCCAGCAAGAATTGGCCTACCTTGTGGGTCTGTCGCGCCAACGGGTGAACGTGGCCTTGAACCGGCTTGAGGAGCAAGGTGCTATTCGCATTGAGTACGGCGGCATGCGAGTGCTTGATCTATCGGCCTTGCGCGCCAGCGGCACTTAGAATTTGCCCCTTATGTCAGACACCCCCACAGAACTCACACGCCTCAACAAACGCATGGCCGAACTCGGTCTGTGCTCGCGTCGCGAGGCCGACGCGTGGATTGAGCAAGGCTGGGTGCTGGTCAATGGCCGACCTGCGGAGATGGGTGTCAAAGTCGGCCCAAACGACCGCGTGGAAATTGACCCACGCGCCAAAGGCCACCAACAAACGCAAGTCACCATCTTGTTGCACAAGCCCATGGGTTATGTGAGCGGTCAGGCCGAAGACGGGCACGAACCCGCCATCACACTGATTCATGGTCGCAACCACTGGCGAGAAGACACCTCGAAGAACCGCATCCAGCCCTCACAGTTGCGTGGCTTGGCACCTGCTGGTCGCTTGGACATTGACTCTGTGGGCCTGCTGGTGCTCACGCAAGATGGCCGTGTAGCCCGCCAATTGATTGGCGAAGACAGTCATATGGAAAAAGAATATTTGGTGCGCGTGACCTACACCGGCCAAGAAAACATCGCTGCGGCCACCGCCGCATCTGCAACCTATGGCGGTAGAGCCAACCAACTCCGCGCTATCGGGGCCCACGACCGCGTGACCAACAATGTGCAAGCTGTGTTCCCCAAGGCGCAACTCGAACGCTTGCGCCACGGCTTGAGCTTGGACGGCAAGCCCCTCAAACGTGCACAGGTGGAATGGCAAAACCCAGAGCAGCTTCGCTTTGTACTGACCGAAGGCAAAAAGCGCCAAATTCGTCGCATGTGTGAACAAGTGGGCCTGCAAGTAGTGGGGCTTAAGCGCATCCGCATTGGGCATGTGCAACTAGGGGAGCTGCCTGCGGGACAGTGGCGCTACCTTAGCGCGCATGAGCGCTTTTAAATTAAGCATGATTTATTTTTAATGAATCCGCTTATTAAACTTTTGGCCCGTCCACTCATACTCGTGAATCTGGAGTTTTTCTTTTCCTGTTTTGCAATTTTTAATCTTGCTGACAAATCTCAGCATCACATTTGCAGTGTCTGCATTAACCAACTCATAGCCCTTTTTATCCTGCAACGTCATGGCCTGGTCTGATTTTGCTAAATGACTACAAGTGTGATGTTCATCGGAATATGAACCGTTAAATTCGTAGACATCTAATTCAAACAAAGAAAACCCGCGTTTATCAATGCCGTGGGGATCCAGATAGAAAACTTCAAAACCAGCAGAATGCACCCCATGCCGTAATGAACTGGTGTTTAACAAAACAAACTCTTTACCCGATGAGTCATAAAATCGTTCAACCAATTCAAGGTTTGGATACACATCAAACTTACCTGCACGCTGGCAAGCGTTTTCTTTTTCTTCTGATGCGAAATTACAAAAAAATATTTGGGCACGATATGGGTCAGGTATGAATACAAATTTCTGAGCCCCAACAATTTGGCAATATCCATCCATTACATTCTTCTGATAATCGGATGCATTTACCCCATAAGTTTGCGGAAGATACTGGTGCTTTATATAGTTAGTGAGCTCTGCGTAATTGGGATCAAATAGCTTTGCTTCACAACTTTGAAGCAGCACTTCCGCCCTAGCAAAAAGACACATAGCAAGCAAACATAGAAAAAACACTAATTTCATTTCATGACACTCCGCGTCCAAATGATGAATTTCAATTCTAGTGACATGTTTGAACGTCCAACTCTCAAGTTAGTCATCGCTATAGATTTCGTGCGAAGCCTCTCTTGAAATTTAAGCCTGCGCCCCACATCTAGAGGCGTTGTTTTTTGTAATTTAGTTTTTTGAAACCATGACCAAACAAACCCACTCTTTCCAGGCCGAAGTCTCCCAACTGTTGCACTTGGTGACGCACTCCCTGTATTCGAACAAAGAAATCTTCTTACGCGAACTCGTCTCGAATGCCTCTGATGCTTGCGACAAACTGCGCTACGAAGGTTTGAACAACGATGCGTTGTTTGAAGGCAGTGCGGACCTCGAAGTGCGCGTGAGCTTTGACAAAGACGCACGCACCTTGACCATTGCTGACAACGGCATTGGCATGAGCCAAGAAGAAGCCATCGCCCACTTGGGCACGATTGCCAAGAGTGGCACGCGCGAATTCATGGGCAAACTCAGCGGCGATCAAAAGACCGATGCCAAAGACCAAGGCGCATTGATCGGTCAATTCGGTGTGGGCTTTTACTCGGGCTACATCGTGGCCGACCGCATCACGGTCGAGTCACGCCGCGCTGGCCTGAAAGCCGAAGAAGGCGTGCGTTGGAGCAGCACAGGCACCGGCGATTTTGAGGTGGAAACCATCACCCAAACCGAGCGTGGTACCAAAATCATCTTGCACCTGCGCGACGATGCCGACGAATACCTGAGTGCATGGAAGCTCAAGTCGGTCATCAACAAATACTCAGACCACATCTCTTTGCCCATCCGCATGCGCAAAGAAGAATGGAAAGAAGGTGAAAACGACCAGCCCGGCGAGATGGTGCTGACTGATGAGTGGGAAACAGTCAACCAAGCAAATGCGTTATGGGCACGCCCCAAGAAGGACGTGACTGACGAACAGCATGCTGAGTTCTACAAACACATCAGCCACGATTTTGAGCCACCACTCGCTTGGAGCCACAACCGCGTGGAAGGCAGCACCGAATACACGCAGCTGTTGTACATCCCAGGCAAAGCGCCGATGGATCTGTTCAACCGCGACAAGAAGGCTGGTTTGAAGTTGTACGTCAAGCGCGTGTTCATCATGGACGATGCGGAAGCGCTGATGCCCTCTTACCTGCGTTTCATCAAAGGCGTGGTGGACTCGGCTGACTTGCCACTGAACGTGAGCCGCGAATTGCTGCAAGAAAGCCGTGATGTGAAAGCCATCCGTGAAGGCAACACACGTCGCGTGTTGGCTATTTTGGAAGACTTGGCCAAACACGACATACCCGCCGCAGACGCCAGCGACGAGGACAAAAAAGATGCTGGCAAGTACACCCAGTTCTACGCTGAATTTGGCGCGGTGCTGAAAGAAGGCTTGGGCGAAGACTTTGCCAACAAAGACAAGCTGGCCAAGCTGTTGCGCTTTGCCAGCACCAGCACCGATGCAGTGAACGTGTCATTCGCCGACTACAAAGCGCGCATGAAAGAAGGCCAAGAGGCCATCTACTACATCACCGCCGACACACTGGCTGCTGCCAAAAATAGCCCACAACTCGAAGTATTCCGCAAAAAGGGCATCGAAGTGCTGTTGATGACTGACCGCGTGGACGAATGGGCGTTGAACTTCCTGCAAGAGTTCGATGGCACACCACTGCAATCTGTGGCCAAAGGCGCTGTCGATTTGGGCAAACTGCAAGACGAAGCTGAGAAAAAGGCAGCAGAAGATGCGGCTGAAGCCTTTAAACCTGTGCTGGCCAAACTCAAAGAAGCGCTCAAAGACAAAGCCGATGACGTGCGTGTGACCACCCGCTTGGTGGACTCGCCCGCATGCTTGGTAGTGAAAGATCACGGCATGTCGATGCAATTGGCCCGCATGCTCAAGCAAGCAGGCCAACAAGCGCCGGAAATGAAACCCGTGTTGGAAGTCAACGCAGATCACGCTTTGGTGAAGAAACTCAGCGCGGATGCCAACCCCAACTTCAATGACTTGGCGCACATCTTGTTTGACCAAGCCTTGTTGGCTGAAGGGGGGTTGCCAGACGACCCTGCCGCTTATGTGAAACGGGTGAACGCACTCTTGGTGTAAAACACAGTCCATGGCATACATGGACACTTTTCACACCGCGTCAACAGACGCCTTGCAGGCCAACACACGCGTGTTGGCCTTTGATATTTTTGGCACTGCCGTCGATTGGCACGGCAGCATCATGCGAGAAATGCAAACGCTCTATCCGTTGGTAGACGCAGATGCATTTGCGCTAGCGTGGCGAGCGGGCTATCAACCCGCGATGGCGCGCGTGCGCTCTGGTGAATTGGGCTGGACACGGCTCGACGAGCTTCACCGGTTGATTTTGGAAACCCTGCTTCCTCAATTTGGTTTGGCGCATTTGAGCGAGGCCGAACGCGAGCACCTCAACCGTGTGTGGCATCGCTTAGAGGCTTGGCCAGACAGTGTGGCGGGGCTTCTTAGACTGAAGAAAAAATTCACAATTTGCTCACTGTCAAACGGCAACATTGGCTTGCTCACCAACATGGCCAAACATGCACATCTGCCTTGGGACTGTGTGTTGTCAGCCGAAGTGTTCCGTGCCTACAAGCCTGATCCTGCAACTTACCTTGGTGTTCACACGTGTTCGACTTAAAGCCCGATGAAGTGATGTTGTGTGCAGCTCACCACGATGACTTAGAAGCCGCTCGCCACTGTGGTTTGCGCAGCGCATATATTGAACGTCCTCTAGAGTTTGGCGAATCACACCCCAAAGATGTGTCACCACAACCGAGCAACGATCTGCATGTACGTGACATCAACGCACTGGCAGATGCGTTGGGTTGTTAGACGTACAGCGGCGCTTCTTGCATAGCTTCGCACTGCTCGATCAGCATGTGCGTTTGGCCCGCCCAATAGTCGCTGCTGCCAAACCATGAAAAATGCTGCGCAAATGCAGGATCATCTTTGCGACGCGCTAACCAAGCGCTGTAGTGAATCAACCGCAGGGTACGCAGTGGCTCGATCAATGCCAACTCCGTGCGATTGAGTTCACGCATCTGTTCGTAACCATCTAACAGCATGGACAGTTGCTGTGTTCGCTGTGCACGTTCACCGCTGAGTAGCATCCACAGGTCTTGTATGGCAGGCCCCATGCGAGCATCGTCTAAGTCAACAAAATGTGGCCCCCCATTAGGCAAATCCGTAGGGGTCCACAAAATATTTCCTGGATGACAGTCACCATGCAAACGAATGTGAGTCGCAGGGTTTGCAGCAAAAATTTCGCGGGCAATCACCACGGCTTGATCACACGCTTCCAGCCAAGCGCTTTGTTGATCCAGAGGAATGATGTTTTGTGCGACCAACCAGTCACGCGAATCCGTGCCAAAGGTGTCGAGATTCAGTGTGGGACGCGTGACAAACGCATGGGCAGCCCCTACGTTGTGAATGCGAGCAATGAAGCGCCCAATCCATTCAAGCACCTCAGCATCGTCCAGCTCAGGCATGCGGCCACCTCGACGGGGGCTGACGCTAAATGCGAAGCCTTGCGCGTGGTGCAAAGTTTTGCCATGCAAGGTCAGTGGTCCAACCAAAGGTACATCTTGTGCCATCAACTCTGTGGCAAAACTGTGCTCTTCTAAGATTTGTGCATCCGTCCACCGTTCAGGGCGATAGAACTTTGCCACCAGCGAACTGTTGTCTTCAAGCATGACTTGGTAAACACGGTTCTCATACGAGCTCAAAGCACTCAGTCGTCCATCCACTGGCAAGCCTAAATCGGACAACGCATCGAGCACCACATCGGGTGTAAGAGCGTCATAAGCGTGGTGTTTCGTCCGATCGTCAAACACCCCAAGTGACCTCTTTGTCTTCGGCATGTGCCCGACGCAACATGTCGATGAACGGCACGACCCGCTGCTTCAATGTGATGGTCCGTGCGCCATCGGTAGCACCTTTGCTTCCCTCTGTTTGCGCTTCAGCTTTGGCAGCGTCTTTCGCGGCCTGATGTGCCAACTCTTCTTGCATCACTGCGGCTTGCAATGCAGCTATGGCGGCGGGCATTTCGTTGGATAAAACAATGCCCTGCGCCCCCGGCTCTTTGCCAATGAGCGTCAGAATCAGTTTCCCTTGTGGCTCCAACAGGATGAGGTCACCTGTCGCTTTAGATTTGAATTTGTATAGCATGGCTTCATTGTGCGCACTTGGCGCACACCGTCAAGTGAATTCATCTGCGCATCAACCGCGG
>Ga0228700_1000135_pt1 | contig 75684 bp, 108 predicted proteins | sample McNCre317_Aug_MG_FD_178019 | JGI IMG/M metagenome (GOLD analysis project Ga0228700, IMG submission 178019) | Freshwater microbial communities from McNutts Creek, Athens, Georgia, United States - 3-17_Aug_MG | ecosystem: Environmental > Aquatic > Freshwater > Creek | place: USA: Georgia...
AAGGCCGGGAAGACCAAGGCGGCCGGGTGGGGGGACCTCGCGCTCGACGGCAAGGTCGGACGTCACAGCCCGGTAAACGTCCGTCGCATCCCGACGTTCCCCAAGACCCGCGGCGCTGCGGTGGGTGCGGCTGTTGGCGGCGCGGCGTTCGGGGCGTACGGGGCCGGCGTCGGGGCGCTGCTCGAGCACAAGCCCAAGAAGAAGGGCAAGAAGGTCTCCAAGGCCTTCTTCGAGGACGTCTCCAAGCTCGGGGAGTGGAAGACGATCGAGCAGCGCGAGCGCGCGCAGCGCGGGAACCGCAAGGTCAAGAACAACGCGATCGCGCTGGGTGCCGGCGGTGCCCTGGCGGTCGGCGGAACGACCGAGCTGATGCGCCCCGGTGCCACAGAGAAGCTCATCCGTGGAGCGCGTGGCATCGCCCGCCAGGACAAGAACCTCCGCAGCCTCAACCACGCGGCCAAGGGTGCGATCGTCGACTTCCCCAAGCACGACCGCGCGAAGTACGCGCTCCGCTCGGCCAAGGCCCTCCCCGGCCCCGCGAAGGTCGTCGGCGGGGCCGCGCTCGCAGGAGGTGCCGCCCTCGGCGTGGCCGGCGGCGCTCGAGGCATGGAGGCCTACCACCAGAAGAAGATCAACCAGCGGCGCCGGGCGAACAAGGCCCGGGGCGTCTCCAAGGCCTTCTCCGAGCCGGTCGAGAAGTTCAACCCCGTCCGCGCGGCCAACCTCTCGGTCGGCGTCGGCCGGATGATGGGCGCCAAGGCTCTGACCGGCACGTCCAGCATGGGGCAGAAGGCCCGTGCGGGCGGTCTCGCCCTCAAGCGTCAGGCGCGCGGAGCGGTCGCGAACACCCCGACCCCGTTCAAGCCGCCGTCGCCGCTCAAGGTCGGCGCGCAGGCCAAGGCGGGCGGGGCCGCGGCCTCGGCGGGCAAGTTCGTCCAGCAGAACCCCGGCAAGGCCCTGGGCCTGGCGGGCGGGACGATCGGCGTCGGCGGCACCGCCGGCGTGGTGGGAGCCAAGAGGAAGTGATCTCCAAGCGCCGCCTCTCCGACACCGAGCTCGCTCACCGCAAGCGGGTCCAGGCCGGGACGTCCATGGCGGGAAGCGCAGCGGGCCTGACCTCGCTCGGCCTGCTCGGTGGTTCGGTCGTCGCACGGAAGAAGGGGCTCAAGGTGGCACCCAAGCTGAAGAACGCCTCGACCAACGCCGCGATCACCGGCGCCGGCATCGGCGGCCTGAGCGGGTTCAACTTCGCCTCGATCCAGAACGAGGAGTCCAAGCGCCGCCAGCCGGTCTCCAAGATGGGCGAGAAGATCGCCGCGCGGTACACCGCGACGATGCTGCACGGCGCGAAGCAGATGGAGCGCGGCAAGCACGCCAAGGGGTACAAGCTGCGCAAGATCGGTGCGGACGTCACCCGGTCGCTGGCCACCGACGCCACTCCGATCGCGCACGGTTTCTCCCGCGCCGCCAGCTCCTTGGCCAAGGCGTACGACCCGGAGAAGCGCCGCGAGCAGCGCGCCAAGGGCTACACCGCAGGCCTGGCCGCCGGGTCCGCCGGCGCCGCCGGGGCGAGCGGCGTGCTCGCGCTGCGCGCGGTGAAGAACCCCGCGGCCAAGGAGGCGGCCAACCTCAAGCGCAGCGAGGCCGCCTTCCGCGCGCAGGGCGACGCCCAGGCCGCGCTCGCGCCCAAGGTCGAGCGCCAGGGCAAGGCCGCCCAGACGTACGTCCCGAACATGCCGGCGAGGAACCGCGGCGGCCAGGCGTCCAAGGCCAAGGCCGAGATCGCCCAGGGCGAGAAGCTGGCGCAGGCCGCGGCCCGCAGCCGCAACGCGGCCGAGGGGGCCAAGTCGCTCGGCGAGGCGGCGACCCGCCGGTCCAAGGTGCTGCGCGGCGTCGGGCTCAAGCGCGCAGGCATCGCCGCGGGCGCATCGGTGGCCCTCGCGGGCGCCTCCGCAGCCAACGAGCACCACCGCAAGCGGGGCGGGAAGACGTACAACGGCTGGTGGGAGCACCGGTACTAGATGCGAATTCGGGGCTGACTTCGCATCAAAGAGCCCGTTGCGCCTCCCCCCACGATGGAGGGAAGGAGGCGATGCAGACATGGCACGTCGGGTGAGCCGGCTGATCGGCATGGAGATCGACGAGATCTCCCTGGTGGACACGCCCGCAGCTCCCGGCGCCCGGGTCGTCATCGCCAAGCGGGCTACCGAGGAGGACCACATGCCCGAGATCTTCGACAAGGACGGGAACCCGGTCGACCCGGAGACCCTGGAGCTCGGTCAGCAGGTGTTCACCGCCGACGGTCAGGCCTACGAGGTCGTGGTCGACGACGGCGAGGACCTGGACGAGGAGGACTACGACGAGGACGCGACCGACCTCTCGGAGGACCTCGAGCTCGTCGGCAAGGCCTTCACGGACGAGCTCCGCACGTCGCTCTCCAAGGCCGTCACCGACATCGAGCGCGACGAGGTCGTGAGCAAGGCCCTGGGCCGCGCCGCCCAGGCCGAGGCCCGCGCCGAGCGCGCCGAGGCGATCGCCAAGAGCGAGCAGACCATCCGCCTCGAGCGCGAGTACGTCGAGGTGGCCAAGCGCTACAACATCCCGGCCGCCCCGGGCGTCCTGGGCCCGGTGCTCATGCGCATGGCCGAGACCATGTCGGACGCGGACTGCTCCGTCATCCACAAGGCTCTCTCGACTGCGGGCTCCGCCCTCTTCGACGAGATCGGCCTGATCGGCGGGGGCGACAACAGCGACCCGTTCGCGCAGGTCGAGGCGGCCATCGAGGCCCAGGTCTCGAAGAGCGGCCAGACCATCAGCAAGGCCGAGGCGACCGAGGCGTACTTCCTCGAGCACCCCGAGGCCTACGACGCCTACCTGCGTGAGCAGAAGGTCTGAGGAGGGACACCATGGCGTACGAGGAGAGCCTCCGCTCGATCACGCTGAAGGCCGACAGCAACCTGGCGGTCTACACCGGCGTGGCGGGTATGCCGGGAGCCCCTGCGGCTCACGGCGGCAAGCAGTACCGCTTCGTGAAGGTCACGGGCGTCGGCACCGCCGGCCCCGCGGACACCACGGCCAACGAGGTCGTCATCGGCGTCCTCCAGAACAAGCCGCAGTACGTGAACCAGCCGGCCACCATCGGCATCAGCGGGGTCACCCTCGTCGAGGCCGGTGGCGCGATCACCGCGGGCAACGCCCTCAAGGTGAACGCCTCGGGCCAGGCGGTGGCAGCCACGCTGCCGGCCGACGCCGCGCTCGTCGTCGGCGTTGCCCTGTCCACCGTCACCACGGCCACGCACCTGGTGACCGCGCTGCTCCGCGTCAAGGGCTGAGGAGGGACCTGACATGCCGAACCCCGTTCAGTCCGACCTGCACGTCAACCAGCCGCTCACGAACGTCTCGGTCGCGTACGTCCCGAAGAAGACGGACTACATCGCGGACAAGATCTTCCCGATCGTGCCGGTCGAGAAGCAGTCGGACCTGTACCACAAGTACACCAAGTCCGACTGGCGTCGCACGGACGCGCAGAAGCGCGCGCCCGGCACCGAGGTCGCGCGGACCGGCTACAAGACCACGACCGACACGTACTACGCGTCCGTCACGGCTGTGGCCAAGGCCATCGACGACCAGACCCGCGCCAACGCGGACTCGAACTTCAAGCTCGAGTCCGAGGCGACGCAGTTCGTCACCAACCAGCTCCTGCTCGCTCGCGAGATCGAGTTCGTCTCGACCTTCCTCTCGAGCAGCTCGGGCTGGCTGACGACCTACACCGGCGTCGCGGCGGCCCCGACGACCAACCAGTTCCTGCAGTGGAACGACGCCGCGTCGGACCCGCTGTCGGACATCGCCGACTGGAAGCTCGCCTTCCGCCAGCTCAACGGCTTCGACGCCAACACGCTGGTCCTCGGCCCGGTGGTCCGCAAGGTCCTGAAGAACCACCCGGACATCATCGACCGCATCAAGTTCACCCAGAAGGGCATCCTCACCGATGACCTCCTGGCTGCGCTGCTCGACGTCGACCGGGTCTTCACGATGTACGCGACCCAGGCGTCCGGCCCGCAGATCAACGACCCGGAGGACCAGGACGCTGCGGCGACCTACGCCTTCGTCGCTGACGGCGCGGGCAAGACCTGCTGGTTCGGGTACGTCAACCCGACCCCCTCGCTCATGCAGCCGACCGCGGGCTACACCTTCACCTGGAAGGGGTACGCCGGCAACGACCAGGGCCTGCGCATCAAGCGCTGGCGCGACGAGCGCGTGGAGTCGGAAATCATCGAGGGCGGCATGGCGTACGCCATGAAGCAGGTCGCGACCGACATGGGCGTCTACATCGCCTCGGCGGTCGCCTGACGTAGGAGCTGGGGCCCGTTCCTGAGGCGGGCCCCGGCTTCTCTCCCGAAGGAGGAGGAAGCTTCATGGCGACTCTCGGATTCCGCAAGGGCCCGGCCCGCGGCGGCGCGCACATGCGCGGCACCGTCGCGATCGACCCTGCTTCCATCGCGGCCGGCGCGTCCGGCACGACCACCGTCACCCTGGCGGGGCTCAAGTCCACCGACATCCTCGTGCTCGAGCCCCCGGCCGCGCTCGAGGCGGGCCTGTACCCCAAGGGCGTCATCGCGGGCAACGGCTCGTTCCAGCTCATCCTGGGCAACCCCACGGCCGGCGCCGTGGACGGGACCAGCCGCACCTGGACCTACAAGGTCTACCGGCTCGTCTGATCGGGCTTGTGGGGCCGGAGATGCTGTAACCGGGCATCCCCGGCCCCTTCCCATAGGAGGACCCATGTACGTCGCTCGCCGCCCCCGCACCATCCTCGGCGTGGCCTACGCCCCCGGTGACGTGATCCCGGACGAGGTCTTCGACGCGCTCCCGCGCGGCTCGGCCCTGATCCGCTCCGGCCTGGTCGACTACAAGGGTGACAAGAACTACGACCCGACCAGCGTCCGCGCCTCGCGCGCGGCCCGCGCGGCGAAGATCGAGGCTGCCAAGGCCAAGGTCGTCGAGCCCGCGCCGCCGGTCGCGAAGAAGCCGACGACCAAGGCGGCGGCCAAGAAGGCGGCGCCCAAGCCCAAGACTCTCGTCCCGGCGAAGAAGGTGGCCTCGTGAACCCGTTCGGCGTCCAGCACACGCCCATCTCCAAGGGCTCGCCCAAGCTCGGCCTGCGTCTGATCGAGACGTACGGCAAGAAGCCGACCAAGACCGTCAGCCAGGTCAAGGCGTCCATGGGTGGGAAGACGAAGAAGGCGTCGTGATCTCGGCCTTCGGGGTCGAGCACGGAGAGGTCTCCAAGCTCCAGGACCCCAAGCGCAGGACGGTGCCGGACTGGCTCTCGCCGGTCCTGCCGGCCTCGACCGTGCGCGCGTACGACAAGTCGAAGAAGAACAAGCTCGAGGCGGCTGCAGGGAACCTCGGCGCCAAGACCATCGGCGGCGCAGCCGGCGCAGCGCTCGGGCTGGGCGCGGCCACCATCGCAGGGAAGAAGATCAAGGTCCTGCGCGAAGGGGTGAAGGTGGCCGGGCACTCCGTCGACGCCAAGACCCTGCGGGGCTGGACCCAGGCCACCGCATCCTCGGGCGCGGGCGGTGCAACCGGAGGAGTCCTGGGCGGCGCTCACCTGAGCCGCGTCAAGGAAGACAAGAAGCGCTACGACTACCAGTGAAGGTTGCTGGCACCCCTAGCCTGACAGTAGGACCACAGGAGGACACATGGACGGCAACGTCGGCATGAGCGGCGAGCTCGGCATTCAGCAGGTGGCGTTCGGCGCGCGCGGGCGTACCCCGCACCGCATCCGCCAGATCCGCACGCCCTTCGGCCGTGTCATGTTCTCCCGCGACCGCGGCGACAGCGTGATGCGCGGCCGCGAGCACTTCGCGACCAACCTGTGCGCGGTGCACCGCGACGGCGACGGGCGCATCAAGGACGAGATCGACCTGGGCTCCGGCCTGGTGACCAACGTCGGCGTGCTCGCCATGGCCAACGACTGGGCCTGGCCGACCTCGGCCGCGACCATCGCGCTGAACACCCTGCGCGTGGCGAACTTCCACGCCACCGGCACCGGCGCCACCGCCGCGGCCGCCACCGACATCAAGCTGCAGACGCCCTCGACCCAGGGCGGCCAGACGGTCGTCACCGGCACCCAGTCGCTCGTCTCGGCCGCCAACAGCCAGAGCTACCGCACGGTCGCCACGATCTCCTACACCGGCACCGAGGCCGTGACCGAGTGGGGCCTGTTCACCACGCTCGGCGCGATCGGCGGCACGGCCCTGTCGAGCGCCACCGGCTCGCCGTTCACCGCGGGCTCTGCGACCACCGGCACCGTGACGGCCACCCCGCTCACCGCGTCCGGCAACGGCACCCAGGGCCAGACCCTGACGATCGTCGAGAACACCGGAAACGCGACCCCGCACTGGGGCCTCATCACCTCGAACACGACCTCCGTGGTCACCGTGCCGGCCTGGTACAAGGTCTCGGACGGCACCGCGGCCGGCACCACCCCGGCGAACACGAACACCCTGGTGTTCCGCCCGGTGATGTGGGACCACAAGGTCTTCTCCGCGATCAACGTCGTCAACGGCGACTCGATCCAGTTCACCTACACGCTGCTGGTCAACTCCGGCGGCTGATCGGAGCCTGGCATGACGTTCGCCAGCGACGGCAAGCCCCACACCGACGCCCTCGACGCGTTCCTGGCGGCTGCGGACTCCACCGTGGCTGCTAAGGACGCCGAGATCGCCGCGCTCAAGGCCAGGATCGCCGAGCTCACCACGCCCCCGCCGGTGGTCGTCCCGCCCACGGGGCTGCTGCCGTACGCCCCGCCCGCGGGCTGGCAGAACTACCCGAAGATCACGGTGCCCTCCACCGGAGTCGTCTCCGTGCCGGCCGGGACCGACGCGCTGATCGTCTGCCCGTCGACCATCACTGTGCCGGTCACCATCAAGGGCGGCCGCAACCGGGTGGTGTGGGACCTGCGCCTGGGCGGGCGCACCGCGGTGCCGTCCGGGTCGTACGACTCGACCAACCGCGGCATCCGCCTGTCCGACGGCGACGACGCGGGCATCGACCACCTCGAGGGGATCTACGGCCTGCCCGGCACGTACTTCTCGGACTTCATCCAGATCGCGATCCGGACCAACAACCGGCGCGTGGTGCAGATCCAGAACGCGCGCAACGACGGCACCACCTACGGAACCTCCGGCACGGTGCACGCCGACGTCATCCAGTGCTGGGGCGGCCCCTCGACCCTGCGGGTGCACAACCTCACCGCGAAGCGGATCGGCTACCAGGGCGCCTACATGGACGCCGGGGACGGGCGCACCCTGCCCGCGCAGCTGGACCCGTGGCGGTTCTCGAACATCAACTTCGTCGGCCTGTCCGGTGCGAAGTACCTGTTCGCCGACCGCCAGCCGGCCTTCACCCGCGCGACCGCGAGCGAGGTCTTGATCTCCGGCTCGCCGTACAACAACTCCGACTCCTTCGGCAACGCCCCGGCGGGGGTGAAGGTCGGCACCGTGGCGGACTTCGTGCCCGCCTCGCTGTTCGCTGGTCCGTACGTCTCGCCCGGCTACGTCTGATCCCGATCGCTGAGAGGTAGGCCGTGGCCGACGCAGACGTCACCATCACCGCAGGTACCGGGACCAAGATCGACACCCGGACCGTCGGCGCGGGAACGGACGAGCACCGTCAGGTGATGGTGATCGGCGACCCGGTCACCGCGGCGAACGTCGCGTCGGTCACCGCCGCGGGCGAGCTCGAGGTCCGGGTCCCGAACACCATCGGCACCGGAACCATCACCGCGACCGACGCCCTCGGTGGTACGCCCGCCCAGACCGGAACCCTGATCTCGACGGCTCCGACGGCATCGTCGTTCGTCGCCATGGCGCTCACGGGCGGCGAGTCCTCCGTCACCATCCAGGCCACCGGGACGTTCGGGTCGGGAAGCCTGTGGATCGAGGGGTCGCTGGACTCCACCAATGGCTCCGACGGCAACTGGTACCTGCTCCCGGTCCGCGCCATCGGCGATCTCTTCGCGCCCGGAACGGTCGGGAGCATCACCGCAGGCAGGGCGCTGAGGGTTCCCGGCGGTATGAACTACATTCGCGCTCGGCTCACGGGCGCCACCGCTCCGTCGGTGTCGATCAGGTTCAGCGCATCCGCCGGCACGCAGGCCGTGAGCCTGTCCGACTACTCCGCCGCGCCCTTCATCACGAAGGGCTCGCAGGGCGCGTCGGGATACACCACCCAGGACCTCAAGGACGCCGGACGTACCTACGTCTCGTTCTGGGCCAACGCCGCAGCCGCTGGCGCGACCGGTGTCGAGACGGCGATCACGCTGACGCGATCCAATGCCACGTTCGGCGGCACTACCTCGACCGGCTCCTCGTTCACCCCGACCTCCGGCAAGCGGTTCCGCATCCAGCAGATCCTTGTCGGCAGCCGAGGCAACACCACGGCCACCGCGCAGATCACGACGTTCAACTTCCGTGTCAACACGGCGGGTGCGGTCACGACCACGTCGAACATCATCACCTCGACCGCGACCGCAACGCCGGCTACGGCTCTCGCATGGGACCGCGCGCAACTGATCATCCCGGACGGCCTGGAGTTCGCCGGAGACGGAACGCTCCAGTGGGGCATCACCGCCGCCGCCACGTTCACGACCAACGCACCGACCTGGTTCGTCAACGTCATCGGCTTCGAGTACTGATCCGGGAGGCCCTGCATGAGCCTCCTCCTGCTGCTCAAGCCGCGGGGGCCGCTGGTCACCACGGGGTCCAGCAGCATCGCCGGCGCAGGCGCGTGCACCATCACGCTCCCGACGTACGTGTCCCAGGACGGCTTCGTCTACGTCTTCGCCAGCCGGTCGTCGGTCGGCAACGCGCTGACCAGCATCACCGACACCTCGGGCGCGACCTGGACCGACATCACCAACAACGGTGCTGCCGGGCCCTTTGACGCGAACTCCTCGTCCCGGCACTACCTGTGGCGCGCGCCGTGGACCTCGGCGATGTCCGGCGCGGTGGTCACCGTCACCTTCGCCGGGACCAACCAGACCGCACTGGCCTACGCCCGGGTGGAGTGGACCGGCTGCACCCACGACCAGGTGGTCATCGCCGGTACCGGCGCGGACAGCACCCCGCCGATCAACCTGACCTCCCCGGCGGTGACTGCGGGCGGGTCCGACTCGATCGACATCGCGTTCCACGGCGGCCGCGGCACCACGGTAGCCACCTTCACTCAGCCCACCATCAGCGTCACCGCGGCGGGCTGGGGTGGCACGAGCTCGGCGAGCTCGACCAGCACCACCGCCACCAACGCCTTCGCGGGTGCGGGCTGGAAGTTGACCAACGGCTCGACCACCATCGCCTCGGCCTCCGACTGGGAGGCCAGCGATTCGGTCAACGCCCGGGCCGCCGCCACCGTCACCCTGCTCTACAGCCCGACCGGGTCCACCGCCTACACCCAGGGCGTGTCCGGCACGCTGGGGTTCACTGGTGCCGCCCCCAAGCGCGCGAACAAGACGCTGGCCGCGACCAGCTCGTTCACCGGGACCGCGCGCAAGGCGACTACGCGCGCCCTGGCCGCCGCGCTCACCTTCGTCGGGGCCTTCCTGCGCGCCTTCCCCAAGACGCTCTCGGCGTCCCTGGGGTTCGTGGGGTCGACGGCGAAGCGCGCGAACAGGGCACTGACGGCCTCGTCCACGTTCACCGGCGCCGACACCGCACGGACCTCCCGGGCGCTCTCGGCCGCCGTGGGGTTCGCCGGGTCCACTGCGAAGCGGACGAGCCGCGAGCTGAGCGCCGCCCTGTCCTTCGTCGGCTCGATCGCCACCGCCCTGATCCCGGGGACCACCCAGTACACCAAGGACCTGGCCGCGACGCTGTCGTTCGCCGGGGCCGACGCCGCCCGGACGGCCCGCTCGCTGGCCGCGAGCCTGTCCTTCGCCGCGACCGACGCCTTCCGGACGAGCCGGGCGCTGAGCGCCGCCGTGGGCTTCGTGGGGACGGCGTCCCGGCGTACCGCCAGGACGCTGGCGGCGGCACTGGGCTTCACCGGGTCGGACACCGCCCGGACCTCCCGCGCGCTGACGGCCTCGCTGTCGTTCGTCGGGACCACGACCAAGAGCATCCCGCGCGCGCTGGCGGCATCCCTGGGGTTTGCCGGGTCCGTCGCCAAGCGCACGGCGCGGTCGCTGTCGGCGACCCTGACCTCGAGCGGGACGACGACCACCAGTTCGGTCCTGACCCGTGCCTTCAGTGCGGCGCTGTCGTTCGCCGGAACAGCGACGAGGCAGACCACCAGGCCGCTGAGCGCCGCCGCCGGGTTCACCGGGTCGCTGGCCCGCCGCACCTCCCGGAGCCTGTCCGCCGGCCTGAGCACCGCCGGGTCGCTGGCGCGCTCCATCCCGTTCCGGCTGAGTGCGGCGCTCGGCTTCGTCGGGGCGGCGACCCGGCGCACGGCGCGCTCGCTGGGAGCCGGGCTCACGTTCACCGGAACCGTGTCCTCGGCCTCCGTGCTGACCCGCGCTCTCACCGCGAGCTTGTCCTTCACCGGGACGGCCGCGCGCAGCACCGCCCGGCCGCTGGCGGCCGCGCTGTCGTACGCCGGGGCGATCTCGCGGCGCACCTCCCGCGCGCTGGCGGCCGGCCTGTCCTTCACCGGGGCGCTGGCCCGCTCGTTCCCGTACCGGCTCACCGCGGCGCTGTCGTTCACGGGCGCGACCGCCAAGCGGACCGCGCGCAGCCTGGGGGCAGGCCTGTCCTTCGTCGGGTCAGTGGTCTCGACCTCGGTGCTCACCCGGGCCTTCACCGCCGCGGTCGGGTTCGCCGGGTCGGTGTCCAAGCGCACTGGCAAGGCCCTGTCCGGCGGGCTGTCCTCGGGCGGGACGCTGTCCCGCGCGATCTCCCGACCGCTGGCTGCGGGCGTGTCGTTCGCCGGCGCGACGGCCCGGCGGACCTCTCGCGCGCTGTCCGCGGCAGCGACCTTCGCCGGGGCGACGGCCAAGCGGACGAGCAGGTCGCTGGCCGGGTCGTTGAGCTCGGCCGGCACCCTGGGCAAGCAGGCAGGCAAGGCTCTGGGCGCCGCGCTGTCGTTCGGCGGCTCGCTGGCCCGAACCACCGTCCGGGCTCTGAGCGCCGCCGTGTCCTTCGTCGGGGGGCTGGCCAGCAACCTGGTCGGCGGCCCGGTCTCGTACGTCCAGAACCTCTCGGCCACCCTGGGGCTCACCGGGGCGTTGAGCCGCCGTACCTCGAGGAGCCTGGCTGCGGCCGGCGCGTTCACCGCCGCCCTGACCAAGCGGACTTCGAGGTCCCTGTCGGCGGCATCCGGGTTCGCCGGCGTGCTGGCCAAGCAGACCTGGAAGTCCCTGGCCGGAGCCGCGTCGTACGCCGGGTCCGTCGCGCGACGTACCGGGAAGGCGCTCACGGCCGGGGCGGGTTTCACGGGGAACATCGTCCGGCGCACGGCACGGGGCCTGACGGCATCACTCGCCCCGAGCGGCGCGCTGGCCAAGCAGACCCGGAGGGCCCTGGGAGCCGCTGCGGGCTTCGTGGGCGCCCTGACGCGCTCGCGGACGTATCTCGCAGCCCTGAACGCCTCCATCGGCTTCACGGGCTCCCTGGCGCGCCGCACGGGGAAGTCCCTGGCGGCCGCCCTCACGTCGTCCGGGACGATCGTCCGGGCGGTCGGCAAGACGCTGGCCTCGGCCCTGAGCTTCACGGGAAGCCTGATTTACTCGGGCGGCCAGGCGGCCAAGATCGCAGCCGGGAAGGTCGCAGGCGCAGTGGGGCGGCTGTTCCGCGCCGACGCGACCGGCGGCCCGGACTCGACCGACGCCACCGGGCTCCCCGGGTCGGGCAAGGGCAAGGGCGGGCCCGGACGCTCCGGAGCCCGGAAGAGGTCTTGATCGACAGGGGACGATGGAACTGTGACGCCTGACATCCTGCTCCGCTTCGGCAACCGCGCGCCCCTGCTGCAGCGGGTCCTCGAGGTCGACGGCATCGTCCTGGACCTCACCGACGCGACGGAGGTCCGGTTCAAGGCCTCGGGCGCCTCCGGGGTGGTCATCAGCGGAACCTGCACCATGGCGACCGACCGGACCACCGGCGAGGTCACCTACGCCTGGTCGGCCCAGGACGCGCTGGTCCCGGCCGGCTTCTACCAGTGCTGGTTCGAGGTCGACTTCCCCGGGTCGGTCGGGCTCACCCTGCCCAACGCCACGTACCTCGTCCTGCAGATCACCGCGCTCCTGCAGGGGACCTGGTCCTACTCCGGCGACCCGTCGAGCTCCGACCGCGACGCCGTGCGGTACTACCTCGGGGACACCGACCCCGACGACCCCCTGGTCAGCGACGGCGAGATCGACTTCCTGCTGGCCGAGTGGCTGCCGGTGTCGAACTCCAAGCTGATCGTGGCGGCCGTGGCGGCCGAGAACCTCGCCTCGAGGTACGCGCGCGAGGTCGCCGTCTCCGCGGACGGCGTCACGGTCGCGCTCCAGGACCTCATGGACCGCTTCCTCGCCCTGTCCGGGCGGCTGCGCTCCCAGGACGCCCAGCGCAACATCGGCGGCCCGGACGTCGGCGGGGTGGACCTCAACGACGTCTACGACCCCTCCGTCAAGCCTCTGAACTTCTCGGTCGGGATGCACGACAACTACCGCGGCGGCGGCCAGGGCGACTACCGCGGCGACGAGTACTACGGGGGCGTGTGGTGACCTCGATGTCGGCGCGCCACGCCCGCGCCCGCGCCTATGTCCAGCGCCGCGCTGCGGCCGAGATGGACGTGAAGGTCGTCGTACGCCGGATGTCCTCGGACGGCGTTCTCGACGAGGCCTCCCTGGTCGTCGTCCCGGTCGCCCAGCAGACCATCTACACCGGCTCCGCCTTCCTGCACTCGATCGGGAGCGGCGGGGAGATCATGGTCGGGGAGTCCCCGGTCCCGGTCCGCAGCACGGTGATCTCGCTCCCCGCATCGGCGCCGGCTCCCCGGCCGGACGACGTCGTGACGATCACGGCCTGCCCCGAGGACGCCACGGTGGTGGGGCTGGGGTTCCGGGTCCGCAGCGTCGAGGGCGGCGGGATCTACCGCTCCACCCGCCAGCTCACCTGCACGGTCTGGAGCGATTCTCAGGCATGGGAGCGCGAGGCATGATCGCCATCTTCCTGCGGGCCTTCGCGGTCGGCCTGCTCACCGCCCTGGGTGCCGTGCTGGCGCTGCTGCTCGGCTGGGGCGCGTACGACCGGATCATGGGCCGATGACCGCGGCCAGCGCCGATCTGCGTCAGCTCGCGCAGGACCTCCGGGCCGCTACCGGCACACCCCTGGACATGGCGGCCGCCGAGGTCGTCCGACGCGCAGCCGTGCGCGTGCAGGCCTCGGCGATGCAGTTCGCCCCGGTCGCCACCGGCGCACTGAAGAACTCGATCACGATCCGGTTCGACACCCCCACCTCGGCCACGATCGGCCCCGGGGTGGAGTACGGCCCCTACCAGGAGTTCGGCACCGGCAGCCGCGGGGAGTTCCCCGGCGCGCCGTACGAGATCCGCCCGAAGAACGCCTCCGCGCTGTCCTTCACGGTCGACGGCAAGCGCGTCGTCACCCAGAAGGTCGTCCACCCCGGCGTCAGGGCCAAGCGCTACATGCGGCGCGCGGTCAAGGAGGCCCTGGAGCCGCTGACCGCCGACCTGGCCGCCACCGGCGCGCTGCTGATCACGAAGGGACCGAACGCCTGATGGAGCGTCACCCCTTCACCCTGGCGATCACCGCGGGCCTCGAGGCGGCCGGCTTCCCGGTGGGCGTCGCCGAGCGCCCGGACGGCGGCGGCTGGGAGGGCGAGCCGAACACCCCCCTGGCCGGGCTCTTCCGCCCGTACGTCGTGGTCGTCCCGCTGACCGCCTCGACGAGCTCGGGGCCGATGGCGGTCGACAGCCAGGGCGACTGGCGCCTGCCCTACTCGGTGACGTCGTACGCCATCCGCGGCGACCAGGTCGAGCGGATCGCCGACCGCGTTCGCGCCGTCGTCCTTGCGCTCTCGCGGGCCGCGGTCACCACTAGCGGCGGCGGATACCGTGTAGTCAAGGTCAACCTGTCCGCCATCGGGCAGGTGAACAGGGCGGATCAGACCGACCCGCCGTTCTACGCCCAGACCGACAGCGTCGAGCTGTGGGCAAACAAGGAGCCGACGTGAGCGACATGACCTGGGTCTTCCACCCCACCCTCGTCCGCTGGTCCGAGATCGTGGACGAGTCCGTCCCCGTCTGGGAGGAGGCGGGCTGGGAGCACCGGCCCGAAGGCCCTGCGGTCGACGAGTCCGGCCGCTACTCCGAGGTCGAGCTGGCCGCCCGTGCAGCCCAGCTCGGCATCGCGGCTGTCGAGCCCGAGGCCGGGGTTTCGATCGAAACTCCGGAGAAGGAGCCCTCGACAGAGCCCGCATCCTTGAAGAAGGACAGCGGAAAGCCGTAGGAGGACTGACCCATGGCACGCATCATCCCGAACGACGCGAGCTACATCTGCTTCGCGTCGTCTGGCGGCGTCGCTTCGGCGTCGCTCATCCCGACCGCCGCCGAGGTCACCGCGTCGGTGAACCTCACGCCGTTCATCATGAGCCTCACGGCCTCGACCCAGGGCAACGTGATCCCGACCCCGAGCTTCGACTCACTGTTCGAGACCTCGGCCGTGGGCACGAGCTCCGCGTCGTTCTCGATGGACTGCTACCGCGACGACACCGCCGACACCGCGTGGACCACGCTTCCGCGCAAGACCAAGGGCTTCGTCATCATCTCGCGCTTCGGCGGCTCGGGCGCGCTGCGCAAGCCGACCACGGGCAACGTCGTCGAGGTCTGGCCGATCATCGTGACCAGCCGCTCGATGGCCGGCATGAGCAACAACACGGTCCAGAGCTTCACGGTGACCTGCGCGGTGCCGACCGAGCCCAACGAGGCGGCGACCGTCACCTGATCGGGGCCGGTGGGGGCACCCAACTGGCGAGGGCAGTACTTCGGGCCGAGGGGACCCGAGGTGCTGTCCTCGTCGCTTTGCGGGCTCTACGATGCGATCAAGATCCCCCACCGAGGAGAACCCCATGGCCAAGAACGACGTAATCGACGCGGACCTGGACGTCCGGACCGGCGACGCCGACGTGAAGAAGGACCCCATCACCAGCATCCCGCGCGCGACGCTGAACGACCTGCAGGGCAAGAAGCGCGCCGAGCGCGAGGTGGCGGTCGAGATCCCCACCGAGGCCGGGCCCAAGAAGGTCTCGTTCCTGTTCCGGGCGATCAGCCGCAAGGCGTACGACGCCCTGGTGGACGAGCACCCGCCGACCAAGACCCAGCAGGCCAAGGGCGAGTCGTTCAACGTGGACACCTTCGCCCCGGCGCTGCTCGCGGTGGTCTGCATCGAGCCCGAGCTCGAGGTGTCCGCCTGGGCGAAGTTCTGGAAGAGCCCCGACTGGTCCCCGGGCGAGCTCAGCGGCCTGTTCTACACCGCCGCCGGTCTGTGCAACACGGGCTTCGAGCTGGTCCCTACTACCGCGGGCGACTGAGGAGGGACGCGCAGCTCGCGCTCGAGATGAGCGTGGCGGCGAAGTACTCCATCCCGCACAGCGAGTTCATGGCCTGGGACTCGGTCGACCAGGCCAAGGCGATCGCCTTCCACCTGCACGAGGCGGAGAAGTGCACCTTGTGCGGCACGGCAGACTGGGAGTGGGATCCCGAGCAGGGCGGGGCCCGCTTCGCTTACGAGCCGGTGGAGAAGGTCTGCATGGGCTGCTACACCAAGCACGACATGGGCGGGGGCGGCCCCGGCTCCTACCTGACCCTGCTCCCGGCCGGCACCCCCGAGGCCGCACGCCGCCACGTCGCGGCGGAGCGCTCCGCTCGAGTCCGGGCGGCGCGCAGTGAGTGAGGAGACCCGGGACGCCAACGTCCGCCTCACCGCGGACGTCCAGCCCTACCGCCAGGACGTCGCGGCGGCCGCGGACGACACCACCAAGCTCGCCGCGGCCGTCGACGTCCTGGCGTCCAAGCTCGACGGCCTGGGCAAGCGCACCGGCAAGAAGCTGACCCTGTTCGCCGCCGCCGACCTGGCGATGATGGGCGGCATGGTCGCCGTCACGGCGAACTACGAGAAGCAGCTCGGCACGCTGTCGGGCCAGGCCGCGGTCACCGGCAAGAACATCGGCGCGCTGAGCACCAGCATCCGCCAGGCGAGCCGGGACATGCCGGTCGCGCGCGACGAGGTCGTGGCGCTGACCACCGCCATCTCCAAGATGGGCGTGACCAGCCAGAAGGACCTCGCGTCGTTCACCACGACGTTCCTGAAGGCCTCTGCGGCCACCGGGGACTCCGCGCAGGGCCTGGCGTCCTCCATGACCTCCCTGAGCCGCCAGATGGGCACCCTGGGCGGCGGGGGCAGCCAGATGCGGGCCTTCACCGACTCGCTGGTCAAGGTCTCGGCCACCGCCGGGGTCTCGGCGCAGAGCGTGGCCGACTTCGCGAACTCGATCGCGCCGTTCGCCCGGGTCGCCGGCATCGGCCAGAAGCAGGTCCTGGGCCTGTCCTCGGCCTTCGTCCAGGCCGGCAACGACGGCTTCGCCGCGGCGAACACCTTCAACACGATGCTGGCCGACATCGTGCGCCAGACCTCGAGCGGCGGCCCCGGGCTGGCCAAGTACGCATCCCTGGTCGGGGTGACGGTCGACGAGTTCAAGAAGCTCGACTCGTCCCAGCAGGTCGTGAAGATCTTCAAGGCGATCAACGACGCCGGCCCCCAGGCCGTCCAGGTGCTCGACCAGATGGGCTTCGACGGCATCCGCGCGGCCAAGGCGATCCAGACCATGGCGGCGCAGTCCGGCGGCCTGGAGAAGCTCGTCAACGCCGCGGTGGGCGGCTACGGCGACGACTCGACGAACAAGGGCGCGGAGGCCGCGATGAGCGGCTTCGCGGACGAGATGATCCGCGCGGGGAACATCGCCAAGGACATGGCGACCTCGATCGGCTCGGGCATCATCACCCCCCTGACCTACGGCCTGGGCGTCCTGAACAACATCACCGCCGAGGCGTCCAAGCTCACCGGCATCTTCGCCGCGGGCGGGGCGCTGGCGGCCGCGGGCGGGCTGGCCTCCGGCGCGGCCGGCGGCATCATGCAGGTCGCGAGCATGGCCGCGGTCCCCGCAGGCATCCGCTGGCTCTACAACTCCTCGCCCCTGGGAGCCTTCCGCGAGGGCCGCCGGGCCGCGGCCGCAGCCAAGAACGGGATGAGCATCCCGGACGGCCCCTACATCGACCGCTACACCGGCGGCCGCGCCGGGCGCCTCGAGGGGATGGGCTTCGCCTCCGGCGCCGCCGTGGGCGACATCTGGGGCGGGAACAACGGCGGCCGGGGCATCGTGCAGAAGGCGAGCTCGGCCTTGGGCTTCCTCCCGCGCATGGTCGCAGTGGGCGCGAACTTCCAGTCCGAGTTCTACGACGAGTCCCGCCAGCAGGGCTACCAGCGCGGCAACCAGACCAGCCTGTGGTCGGGCATCCGCGCGGCCGCGAGCTCGACGGACTCCTTCACCCGCTCGACGCTCAAGGCCACCGCGGCGCTGGCCAAGTTCGAGTGGTCGGCGGCCAAGGCCGGCGTGAGCGCGGGCGGCGCCGTCGCCGGCAGGGCGCTGGGCAAGCTCGGCGGCGCGGCCATGGACTTCCTGGGCGGACCGATCGGCATCGCGGCGATGGCCGGTATCGCGGCGATCCAGGTCAAGAGCATGAACGATGAGCAGCTCACCGCGCTGCGCGACCGCGCCAAGGACCCCAACGCCTACAACCAGGCGTCGCCGTACGCCGCGGCGCTGGGGACCGCGTCCTCCTCGCTCTCGGACATGACCCTCATGGTCGGCAAGAGCTCCAAGGAACTCGACTCGCTCGCCGCTGCGGCCGCGAACGCCCGGAACGGGATCATCGCCGGCGGCGCGACCAACCCGAACACGGCGTCGATCACAAACAAGGACCAGGCGGTCTCCTACCTGCGCTCGCTGGGGGCGAACAGCAGCCCGGAGACGATGAACCTCGCCTTCGCCGACGTCCGGCGCGCGCTGCCCGGCCAGGCGGGCAAGGACGCGATCGACGCCTACATGCGGAACCCGACCTCCACGGTCACCCTGGGCGACATCTCCAACGCCGCGGGGAACATCGGCAACTCCGACGTCTCGGGCATCGGGGAGCGGCTGGGGTTCACCCTGTCCGGGGACGCCGACCGCAAGACCCAGATGGGCCTGGGCGCGGCGCTGCAGTACGTCTCGCAGTACTCCAAGTTCGGCGACGCGAACGTCCAGGAGCAGGCCAAGGTCAACGCCGCGGTCACGATGCTCGACGCCGCCCTCAAGGGCGGGACCGCCAACGACGACCCGGCCACCCGCAAGGCCCGCGTGGCGGCGGTCGCCCAGGTCGAGCAGCTCCTCGGGGTGGACTTCAAGTACAACGCGGCCAACGGCTACGGCTCGGCCGCCGAGCTCCTCGGCGCGCAGGACGCGGACTCGACCTTCGGGAACTACCGGACCAACAACCCGAACCTGGTCTTCTCCGGCGGCCAGGCGGGCCAGACGGCCCTGTACCGGCTCGCGGTCACCAACACCGACCCGGGCGTGCTCGGGCTGCGCGGGCGGGGGGTGGACCTGCAGAGCGGCTACCTCGGGGACGCGGTCACCCGGATCGGGGACTCGACCGTCCAGAACAAGGCCGTGCTCGAGCTCTACAAGATGGCCAAGGAGAAGGGCGGCGGCTCGATCGCCAAGGCCGACAGCGTCCTGCAGGGGATCCTGGCCGAGGAGAGCACCAAGCCCGGCGCGAAGTTCGAGCAGATCGCCGCCCTGGCCAAGCAGGCCCAGGGGCTGCTCGGGGTGGACCAGCAGTTCGCCTCGGTCGGCCTGGGTCGCGTGGGACGCCTGCAGGCCGCGCAGGAGAAGTACACGACCGTCATGGGCGAGCCGGCCACCGACGAGTCGATCCCGCGCCAGGAGGCCGCCAAGCGTGCGCTGGAGTCGGAGAAGGCGAACTACCAGCAGTACCTGATGAGCATGGTCCAGGCGCAGAAGAACTTCGCCATCTCGATGGAGCGTTCGGACGAGGACTACTACCGCACCCGTAGCCAGTCGCAGGAGGACTTCCAGACCTCCATGGCCCGCTCGACCGAGGACTTCAACAAGTCCATGGCGCGCGCGCAGGAGGACTTCACCCAGGCCCAGAAGCGCCAGGGCGAGGACGCGGCCAAGAGCATCTACAACCCCTTCCGCCGCGTCCAGGCCTCCTACACCGCCGACGTCGGCACGCTCAAGCAGAACCTCAAGGACCAGACCGGGCGGATCAAGAAGCAGATCGCGAACCTGCGCAAGCTCAAGCGCCTGGGCCTGAGCCAGCAGGCGATCGACATGCTCGACCTGGCGAACCCGGCCAACGCCCAGCAGGTCGAGGAGCTCGCGGCCGAGATGAGCCGCAACGACGCCCGCCAGATCAACGGCATGGTGGGTGCGCGCCAGAGCGCCACGCTGGGGCTCACCCAGAGTGACCTGAGCCAGCAGTACCGCCGGGCGAACGAGGACTTCCGCAAGCAGATGAACCGGGCCTCGTCGGACTTCTCCACGTCGATCTCGCGCGCCACCGCGGACTTCAACAAGGGCCTGGGACGGATGGCCGCGGCGCACGCGCTGCAGACCAAGCGGGCCAAGGAGGACCTGGACCGCATGAGCGAGGAGCAGGCGGCCTCCTTCGGCGTCCTGTTCGACAAGGCCGTCACGCTGGTCACCAAGAACATCGGCAAGGCCGGCAACGCCACCATCGAGGAGCTCAAGCGGGTCAAGGCCGCCTTCCCCGAACTCTTCGGCGAGGTCGCCAAGGTGGGCGACACCTCGCGGGTCATCTACGGCTCGAACACCCCCCGTACGCCGTCGAGCTCGACCGGCGGCGGGGCGAACGCCTACCAGCAGAACAACGTCAACATCGGATCGGTCGCAGTCGCGGCGAGCGACCCGGTCGACTTCACCCAGCGGATGGCCGACCAGAGGCGCCTGCAGCGCCTCAAGGGATCGGGCTGACCGGATCCGGGCATGGCAAAGCCCCGGCCCCCCGAAGGGGACCGGGGCTCTGTGTCAGGGGTTGGGGGTGATCTCTTCGCCGATCTCGGTCTCGTGGACCATGTGGCCGAACGGGCCGATCTTCCCGTAGACGACCTCGTCGTCCAGCGGGAGCCCGGTCATCCCGGCCCGCATCGCGTAGTGCGATGCGGCCCAGTTGCCGTCCATGTCCATCCAGGACCTGCCGTCACCGCGCTCCATGGTGTCGACCCAGTCCTCGAGGACGAACTCCGTGCCGGCCACCACCTGGCCCTGGACGGGGTCCTGGGCGTTGACCAGCCGGACGGTCCTACCCGCCAGCGGGTGGCTGGATGAGTGCGCCACTGAGTGCTCCCTCCACGTCCGGGGTGACCATGTAGCCGTCCGTGGACAGGCTCTCCGCGATGCGCCGGAGCGCGATCGTCGCGTCCTCGTTCGGCATGTTGGTGTTCAGGACGACCGGGATCGCCCCGTGCTCGCCGACGTCCACCTTCTCGCCGAAGCGGATCAGGATGTAGTCGCCGTCGATGAACGCGTCGAGGAGGCGCTGGACGGCCTCGGTGCTCGCGCTCACGACTCCAGCTCCTTCGGCTCCTCGATCGAGGCCGTGAACAGGCTCGCGGCCGGCGGGATGGCGTTCAGGACGTCGAGCGCCTCCTGGCTCCCGATACCCTTGACCAGCACGGTGCGCTTGGCCTCGAGCTCGGCGGCGTTGAGGTCCTCGTGCGCCTTGTCGTAGGCCTTCTTGGCCTCGTCGCGGCGCCCCTGGAGCCAGGCGTCCTTCTCCCGGTAGTAGACCTGGGCGTTGGGCATCGTCAGGCCGTTGTAGAGGCGGGTGTCGTCCTCGCGCTCGACCCCGATGCCGATCTTGTCGGTGCGCTGCTCCTCGAGGAACTCCTGCCACAGCGCGTCGAGCGTCTCGAACCTGGTCCTGAGGGCGAGCCGGACCCGGTCGAGCTCGGCGTCGGGGAAGAGCTCGTCCGCCTCGGCGACCAGCGCCTCGTCGTGCTCCCGGTAGGCGGTGTTCAGCGCGAGCCGGGCGCGGGCGTAGTCGTTCCTGATCAGCGCCTCGAGGTTGCTCTGCTCGCTCTTGGTGAGCGCCTTGGCGGGCGCGCGGTTCATCATCTCGGTCACGAATCTTCTCCTTGATCAGCCAGGCAGGTGGGCCAGGCGTCTTCGGGGATGAGGTCGAGGATCTTCCCGGCCTCGTGGGACACCAGGTGGCGGAACTGGTTCTTGTCCGCCGTCTCCTGGCGCATCGTCTTGCTGGTGGTGTTCGGGTAGGGCAGGGGGGGTGGTCATCTGGACCCACCGCTCGTACGTGTGCACGCGGCAGTCGCACTTCGCCGTGAGGTCGAGGCGCTCGTCCCGCCACTGCTTCCAGGAAACAGCGGCGGGACGAGCAAGGATCCCAGCGAGGAAGTCGGCCGCCGTGGGCTCGTGCTCCACGGCGGCCTCGCTCATGCTGCGGCCCTCTCCTTCTCGATGGCGGCCATGACCTCCGCGATCTCCTCGGGGAGGAGGTCGAACCAGACCTTGAGCCCGTTGACGAGCTCGGGGTCGTCCCAGGTCCAGCCCATGCCCAGGAGGTCGTCGATCGCCCGGTAGCAGCGGCGGCAGACGATCCCGCCCTCGCTACCCTTCGCGCTGGCCTCGCAGCATTCGGTCAGCGGGTAGACCATCTTGTCCTGGACCGCGAAGGTGAAGTCGCCGACCTCGATCTTCACTGGACCTCGGCGACCGCGGCCGCCGCCTCCGAGCGCACCAGCTCGCGGTACGTCTGCTCGAAGGTGGCCTTGTCCTCGCGGCCCGAGGAGGCCATGTAGGCCTCCCAGTCCGGGCGGTAGGCCGCCACGGCGTCGAGCAGGTCGGCCGTGGTCAGGTGGGGCTCCGGGTGGGCCAGGGCGATGCTCTTGGCGAACTCCTGGACCTTGCGGATGTACGAGTTGCCCCAGCCGTCCAGCGCGCGGGTGACCTTGGCGTAGTTCAGGGTCTCGTAGTCGTCCTTGTCGTAGGTGGCCGACAGGACCGCGTCGCCCTCGATGCTCTCCCCGGCGTCCGGCGCCGCGGTGTCCATGAGCTGCAGGCGCAGGAGGCTCTCGACGCCCTGGGTGTCCAGCGGGCCGAAGTAGATCTCCTTGAAGAAGCGCCGGCGGGCCGCCTGGTGGACGTTGAGGTCCTCCAGGAAGTTCGTCGTCGCGATGAGCAGGACCTCCGAGCCCTTGCTCGTGGCGCCGTCGAGCTCCTCGAGCAGGTCCGTGCGGTCCTGCTGGCTGGCGTCGTTGATGAGGCGCTCGAAGTCCTCGACCGCGACGACGTGGCGGCCCTGCCTGCGGCCGTAGCGCAGCGTGCGGATCACGTCGCGCAGCGAGCCGTTGCACTGGATGAACGACCAGCCGTTCTCCAGGGCCTCCTGCGCGACGATGTTCATCGTCTCGGTCTTGCCGTTGCCGGGCTCGCCGTACCACAGGACCGGGCGGTGCAGGTCGATGCCCCGGTCCTTGGCGCGCTCGGTGTGGCGGATGATGTTGATGACCGACCCGAACAGCGCCGCGCGCGTCTCGGCCGACCACACGATGGCGTGGCGGTCCGTGACGTACGGGTTGAGGAACCGCGGGGTGTCGTCCGCGGTGATCGCCTTGCCCCGGTAGATCGAGTGGGCCATGAGCTCGGCCGCGATCTCCATGTTCAGGGCGCGGGCGGCGTCCTCGTAGAGCTTGGGGAGCTGGATCTCGGTGAAGCCCACCAGGCCGTTGCCGTCCTCGTGGTCCATCTGGCCGATCTCCAGCGAGCCCTTGATCGCCGGGATCGAGATGACGCCCCAGGGGACGTAGGTGACCTTGTCGTAGTCCACCTGGACCTCGATCGAGCCGCCGGAGCGGGTCGGGGTGATGCCGAACCGGCGCGCGAGCACGCGGGCCACGGCGTTCGCGACGTCCCACGGCTTGTAGCCGTAGTCCTCCTTGCGGACCGTCACGATGGTCTTCTTGGCCGAGAAGTGCGCCGAGAGCACGTCCAGGGCGACCGCATCGCTCATGCCCTCGGGCAGGACGATCTGGACGCCGGGGGCGTAGGCGACCGGGTCGGCGTAGTCGCCGGCCGAGCCCTGCTTGCCGATCGAGACCAGCTCGTCGACGATGCTCGCGAAGTGCGCTGCCTTGTTCTGGGTGTAGAGGTCACTCATCTTGTTCACGCTCCGATGGACTCGTTGTAGGTGGGGGCGGTGCTGTTGATGTCGGCCGGCATGAGCCGGTAGGCGAAGTCCCGGCAGACGATGCAGCCGGGACCCTTCTCCTCGTCGAGCTCCTCGTCGTGGAACTCGAAGAGCATCTTCACGTCCTCGTCGAAGAAGACGATCGGGATGATGCTGAGCTCGAAGTACCGCATCATCAGGTGCGGGACGCGCCTGTCCTGGATGCTGCTGGTGGTGTCCTCGAACTCGATGTGCAGCATCGAGGGCCCGCAGAAGTGGACCTCGGCCGCGTTCCAGTCGCCCAGGCCGGTCTCGATCGCCTCGAGGTGCTCGGTGTGGAAGACCTTGTACTTGTCGATCACCTGCTGCATCTGCAGCCGGGTCAGGCCGGCGTCGAAGCCGACGTGGAAGTGCGTGCTCACTCGTCTTGTCCCTTCACACTGGTCAGTGGCCTGAGCGCCGCCGGTTCCATGACGGGGTGCGGCGGGTCGTCCAGGTCGATGAACACGAGCTTCACGTTGAGGGTCCGAGCGCCGATGTAGCCCTGCGGATGCCTCGCGGTGTCGTACCCGATCTCCGCGACGGCGAGCTCGGAGCCTTCGGGGACCTTGACCGTGAGTCCCGGCCAGTCCCCCTCCCACTTGAGCTCGTAGTCGCGGCTCACGCGGGGGATCCCGCGCTGGTGCTCAGCCGCTCGACCTCGGCCTTGGCCTCGTCGAGCGTGCTGAAGTTCCCCTCGAGCAGCTCTCCTGTGGTGATCTCGAAGACCCGCCAGCCCGCGTAGGCGGGCGAGTTCTCCATCACCGGGAGCAGGGCGAACCGCAGATCCTCGGAGAGGTGGACTGCGAACCCGCTCGCTGCGTCCCAGATGCGGCGGAACCTGACCTTCATCCGGTGCCTCCCTGCTGCCACTTCTTGGTCACGAAGGTGTTCCAGCGGTCCGCGCACTGCATGTAGGCCGGGACGTCGATGTGAACGAGGTTCTCCATCAGCCACTCGGCCTTGCGCGCGGACTCGAACGCCTCCGGGGTGATCTCGACGATGGTCGAGAGGTGGACGTCGCCGAGCTCGCCGGTGGGCATCCACGCGGAGAAGGTCTCCGCGAAGGCGAACCCGCGCGAGCGGAGGTCGGCGTACGACTCGATCTGGTCCTCGACGGGGCCGTCCTCGGGGTCCCACCTGGCGCGGGTCTCCGCGGCGAGCTCGTCGAGCGACTTGACCTTCCCGAACAGCGAGAGCTCCTCGCCGGCCATGTACCGGAAGAAGCAGAACGCCCGACCGTCGAGGAGTGCTCGCTGGTCGGGCGTGAGGGCCGCGAGTGCGGCCTCCTGGTTCTTCCTCTCGAACTCGGCCAGGTCCTCGAAGGACCCTGTGGCGATGTAGTCGCCGTCGCCGAGCTGCGTTACCTCTACCTCACTCATGCTTCTCCACTTCGATGATGAGCTGCGAGGCGGGGATGAACATGAGGAGGTCGTACCGCGCCACCCACGACACGCAGACCAGGGGGTCTGCGCGCCACTTCGTGGACAGCGCGGCCGTCTCCTCCTCGTTCACCAGCGCTTCGAGCCCGTTGTAGGTGAGCCTCATGGCTACACCGAGATGACCGCTGCCAGCCTCGTCATGAAGTCGACGAGGGGGTAGGACAGGGCCGGGGACACCCAGGGGACGAACGCGAGCACCATCGCAGCCGCCGCCAGGATGTAGGCGGCGACGTTGCGGGCGAACGCGTCCATCTCGGTGACCGGCTCGCCGCCCTCCTGCCCGGTGAGGGCCAGCGGGCTCGCTGCCGGTACCGGGAGCGCCTTCATGTAGGTCGCCAACTGCTCGGTGATCCAGTCGATCAGACCTGCGAGGGCGTTGCGGATGGAAGCGAGCATGTTCTCCTCCTAGGAGCCGGTGTTCTGGTCGCGGACGACCGTGAACGTGATGGTGGTGCCGTTGCCGATCAGGCCCTGCATGATGCGCAGCGCCTCCTCGGGGTCGAGCGGGACGATGAGGTCCGTCGCCGGCGCCTCCTCGCCCGATCCGAGGATCAGGCCCATGGTCAGTACCATGAGCAGCAGCTCGTCGAACTGCTCGTCCGTGAACGTGTACGTCCCGAACTCGGCGTCGAACTGCTCCCCGAGCGCGGCCTTGTAGGCGGCGAGCTCGGGGACGATCTCGGCGAGGGCCTCGGCGGTGAGGCCCCGCATCTGCTCGATCGCGCTCTCGAAGAGGCGCGCGTTCTCGTCACTCATCTAGTTCTCCTTCACGGGGATCGGTGGTGCGAGGTGGTCACTGGTGTGCCACCACTTGGGGTCTCGCTCGGTGAACGTCCAGCCGCTCTCCTCGAGGATGTCGTAGACGTTGTCGGAGTCCTCGAGGAACAGGTCGACGTAGTTGGCCAGGCCCCGGGTGTTCCGGACCCCGGCGGTGCCCGACGTGAGCGCGGAGAGCAGGTCCTGGAAGAACAGGTACCACTGCTCCGCTCCCTTGTCGTCGGTCACCTTCCACAGCGCCGAGGCCTGGCCGTACACCTGGGTGGTGAACAGCCAGCGGACGCGGAAGGCCTCCGCGTCGTAGGGGTAAGCCTCGGTCATCTTCTCGACCCACGTCCGGTCGTTGGAGTAGATCGTGACCTGGGGCTTCTTGGGGCCGGGCTGCTCCTCGGCAGTCCCGATCATCAGCTCGTCGGCCATCAGTCCTCCTCGGGCTCGTGCTCGAAGCAGTAGCCGGCCTGCTCGCCGTCCCGCTGAGGATCCGGATGCCAGACCTCAGCGGGACGGTCGCAGACACAGCAGGCGATGCTCACACCGCCACCGGGGCGAAGCCGCCGGCCGGACGGGCCGGGCGGCGCTTGCGCTGCTTCGGGGTGGGACGGCCCTTGACCTGGCTGGCCGGGACGCTCTCCACGACGACCTCGACCGTCTCCTTCGCGGCCCTGCGCTCCTCGAGGATCATCGTGCCGGCGTGGATGGTGTCGGCAGACCAGTGGGTGAGGATGTTGAGCCCGGTCTGCAGGGCGTTCTTGGTGACGCTCCAGCCGAAGAGGAACAGGAACGGCAGGCAGATCGCGATGGTGACCAGGGCGAGCGCCTTGGACAGCAGGGTGCTGACGACGTCGATCGACCAGACCACCACCGAGGCGGCCATGTAGAGCGTGACCACCAGGCCGGTGCCCACGCCGACGAAGACCCAGCCGACCGCCTTGAGGGTGAAGCGGATCGGCGGGTGGATGACCTTGTCCCACGTCCAGGCGGCAGCGGTGCCGACCCAGTGGGCGACCTTGCTGATGACCTTGCGGACGGAGTTCGCGAACTCCGAGAGCATCTTGCGCATGACGTTCCTCCACGGTTCGGTAACACGAAGAAGCCCCGGCCGGCGGTTCCGGTCGGGGCAGCGAGGTGGGGGATCGGTGACGGGGGATGCACGTCTCCCCCACCTCGGGGTCTATCTTACCCGACCTTCAGATCAAAGGTCAAGACTTGGTGGTCGCCCTCTCCAGGGCACGGATCAGGCCCAGGCTGTGGTACAGCTCGTGGAGCCGGAGTGTCTCCTTCGGATTCCTCGACTGCTCGCGCAGCCCTTCGATCCGATCGGACAGGTCGGCCGGCCAGGGGTACGCGGCATCGAGCCGCTGGTAGATGTTCCCCAGCGCGTTCTGCCGGTAGCCGATGGTCAGCAGCGCTGCCGCCGCGTGCAGGACGTAGGTGCTCGAGGACGAGCGGACCAGGTCGATGACGTTGTCCGCGAGCCAGGTGTGGAGCTGGACGTCGGCCACGAAGTCGTCGACCTTGTCCTTCGTGGTGAGTGCCCGGGTGATCGCCAGGGCAGCGGTGGGGTCCAGGCCGCGGGGGTCGCGCATCGCGTCCGCCAGGGCCGTGTCGTCGCGCTGGATCCCCAGCGCCGCGACCGGGTCCGCGTCCCGGGTGAACGAGGCGTCGTAGGCGAACCTCGACATCCACGCGTCCCGGTCGGGGGAGATGGTGAAGCCGACCTCCTGCTTCGGCTCGTAGGGGTGGAAGTGCATGTTCGTCCACCCGCAGGAGTAGAGGCCGTTGAAGCCCTCCTGCCGGATGGTCACGATCTCGGCCCAGTCCTCCGAGCGCGCTACGCCGACGCACATGGCCTGGAAGGCGATGTTGCTGACCGCGGACAGCGCGCCGGGGTCCTTGCAGTAGGCCACCATCACCGAGCCGGTCCCCTCGCTGCGGTGGCGGGTCTGCCACTGCGTGAGATGGACCGGCTCGCGGACCTCGTGCATCGTGACCATGTTCCAGTCCTGGTCCACGTCGACCGTGATCACGCTCAGGTCGGGCATGTACCCCAGGAAGCCGGGGATCTCCTCGAGCAGGTGCCTTGTCCAACGACGGTCACTCACGGACCATCACCCCTTCGTTCATCATGGCCACGACCAGGTCGTGGGCCAGTCGGCGATCGACGGCGAAGGAGGCCGGGCCCAACTGCTGCCAGGCCTCCATCTCGACGTTGTCCCGCACCCAAGCATGGGCCACGGGGGTGACGGCCGTGAAGACCACGATGGAACCATCGCGGTAGACCGTCATGTCGGGGACCAGGGAGCGCGTCACAGCCCCCATGGCGCCCGCTCGTAACGCTCGAGCTTCTCCGGGTCGTCGGCGAGGAGGGTCTTGGGCCCGTTCTCGTGCCACGCGGTCGGGTCGTACCCGAGCTCCTCGGCGATCGCGCAGTCGAGCATCCGTGTCCAGCTCTCGGCCTCGCTCGGGTACCAGCCGCCGTGCTCGCACGACTGGTAGCGGTAGCAGCGGATCAGCTTGACGAGCTGGAGCACGTCGTCCGGGTCGTAGTCGTCCTTCGACTCGGGGTAGACGGCGGCGCTGGGAACCGGGCGCGCGTAGCTGTACTCGGGAGGGGTCTGGGACAGGCCGTAGCGGGCGTTGACGCTGGCGTGGTTCTCCAGCCACAGGATCGTGCCCAGCGTGTCCGGGTCGATCTCCAGCGAGGGGATCCCCCGCTGGCCCAGCCCGCGCACCAGTGCGTCGATGTCCCTCTTGGAGACGATCCAGGCGCTCACACCGCCTCCAGGCACTGCTTGGGGATGCCGGCGAGGCGGTGCTCGGTCTCGGACTCGGGGATGAAGCGCTTGGACGTGTAGCGGTACTGGTCCGTGCTCGCGGGGTCCAGGATCACGGTGACCGAGTTGCCCTTGGGCTCGAAGGCCGTGGGCTCGACGACCACGCCGGTGAGGCCGACGAGGTACTTCGGCTTGATGTTGATGATCTTGACCTTCATGCCGACCTTGATCTCGGACGCGCGGATCGCGCCGAGGGTCTTGTGCCGGGTCTTGTACGCCTCGAAGACGCTGGTGAGGTCGGCCTCGTTGTCGATCTGGTGGATGGCTGCGACGAGCTCGGAGATGGTCATGCGTCTGTCCCTTCGGGGGTCGTGAACCACTTCTCGTACGCCTCGACGTGCGAGGGGAACACCAGGCGGATGGCCGCCCGGTGCGCGGGGTCGCTCTTGGCGATCAGGCGGAGCATCTGCGCGCTCCAGTTCGTGCCGGCCTGCATCGCGTGGCCGACGTTCTCGCGGTCGAAGTCCGTGATCTGCAGGTCGGGGCTCTCACGAGCCCGGATGACGCCCGCGACGACGGCGACGAGCCCGAGCTCGTCCGGAGTCATCATCAGTACTCCGGGTCGATCTCGAAGGTGGGCATAAGCAGGAACCCATCGTGGCCGGTGGAGGCCAGCGAGAAGTCCCAGCCGCGCTCGCCGGCCTTGATCTTCGTGGGCGACCACTCGATGCCCTGGTAGGCCAGGAAGCGGTTGCCCTCGGGGTCGGCCGAGGTGACGAACGCGTCGTCGGCCTTGATGTCGCCCTGCGCCACCATGGCGCCGAGCGTGGCGATGAGCTGGCCGACGGTCAGGAAGTCGGCGGGGGTCTTGTCGGTCATGCCACTCTCCAGTTCAGGTAGGCCCGCCGCGCGATCGCGACGGGGAGGAGCAGGATCGCCGCCATGAGGATCCACGGCAGCATGATCGGGAGAAGGAGGCCTGCGACGATGACGCAGGCGTACGACGCCCAGATGAAGAAGGTCCAGAGGTAGAGCCAGATCTGCTCGAAGAACGTCATCACTTCACCCCTCACAGAGAAAGCCCCCGACCAGGCGGCCGGGGGCTGAACATGGAACGAGCCCCGCCTCATCAGGAGGTCGGGGCTCTTCGAGCGTCTTGCGGTAGTGCTTGGAAGCAGAGCAGGCGACCTGTTGCTTCCCGAACACTCACAGTATGGCACCTTACGATCAAAGTGTCAAGACCAGGAGATTCGGCTCGTCATGGCCCTCTTACGGGCGTCCAGCGCCTCGCTGCCCTGGGCCCAGGCCGTGTCGAAGGACGCCTTGTCCATGACGAGCCAGTCGGGGAAGTGATCCATCACCCAGTACGAGATCAGGACGTCGAAGTCCTCCTCCTGGATCTCATGGGTGTTCTTGCGGATCAGCTTCCAGGTGGCGTCATCCGCCTTGCGATCGCTCCCGTTCGCATCCCACCAGGCCTTGAAGGCCTCGGCGAACGCCGCGGGCTCGTTCTGCACGATCATCTCGTGCAACTGCATGGTCGGGTGGTTCGTCCACTTCCGCGCCCGCTCGAGCTCCTGGAGCCCGAACAGGTGCATCCCGACCACCATGTTGGACCGGTCCTCGTAGTACGAGTCCATGATCCAGTCCTCATGGTGGTCATGCAGGTACTCCACGACCTCGGCGTAGAAGACGTGGACCGAGCGAGCGACGTGCGCGGCCCAGGACTTCTGGGTGTCACGCAGGCTCTTGTACTTCTCCGTGATGCTCAGGGGGATCCACCTCCTCGATGGCGTCGAGAGCAACAGCCAGCCGCAGCGCCGGCACATCGGTCTTGTGCAGGTCGAAGTAGCCCCTGCACAGGGCCTGGCCCCCAGATCCGTAGAACGGGAGCGTCTGGTGACATGAGAAGGCCGCCTCGGCTGCGAGGTTCTCCTCGATCAGCGCCTTGAGGCGGCCGGGTGGCAGGTGCATGAGATTGCCTGGTCGGAGAACGCAGGTCGTGCACTTCTCCTTCAGGACGTGCACCTTGCCGTCGCGGTACGGAGGGGCGTTCATCCCGCACCCACGTAGTGAGCCCCCCACTCTCTGCGCATGGCAGATCGCAGGGGGCTCGGTATGGGCAATTCTACCCCCAGGGTGACGAGGGTGGAAGAGGGGAACCGCCGGCGGATCCAGGTGGCGGTCCGCTCGGTCAGGACCCGCTTGCGCAGTTCCTGCTCGGTGTGGCCGATCAGGACCCGGCTGATCCGCTGCCCCTGCGGGGAGACGATGATCGCCCGGACGTGGCTGGCGTGGTCGCGGAAGACGATCCAGACCGGGGAGTTCCCGATCTCGGCGTCCTCGCTGTACTCGACGAACATCACGCCTCCCCGGTGATCGCACGGTCCACGGCGTCGAGGACGCGCAGGAGGCGACGGCGCAGCACGGTGCTGTGCGTCGCTTCCGGCGTCGCCTCGGCAGCCGCCCGCAGGGTGTCCACGTCGTCCTTGCTTGCCCGCAGAGCGGCGAGCGCGGCACGGGCCTCGTCCCGCTGGCGGCGCATCTCGCGCCATGCATCCGACTCGCGCCCGAGCCCGCGCAGGTGCTCAACCTCGGCACGCTGGTCCTCCACCTCGCGGCGCAGCGCGTCCGTCTCGGCGGCGAGCGCGGCACGGGCCTCGTCCCGCTGGTCGATCATGTCGCGGGCGATCTGCCGGGCCTCGTCCCGCTCGGCGGTCAGGTCGGCGTTGTCGGCCACCTGCTCGTCGTAGTGCTGCCACGCCGAGTCGCGGGCCTCGGTCAGCCGCTCCACGTCGCGGCGTAGCGCCTCCGTCTCGGCCAGCAGTCCCTCGTACACCGCCTTGGACGCGCCCCCGTTGTAGGTCCGGCGCAGGGCCTCCGTCTCGGCGGCGATGCGGGCGGCGATGTACGGCTCCAGCGCTGCGACAGCGGTGCGGGCCTCCGCGAAGTGCCCAACGACGTAGGGCTGCTCCGTCCGGGCGCACCCTGGGCAGTCGGCGGCCAGCGTCTCGGCCACGGCGGTCACGGCGTCGTCACGGTTCATGCGTTCCTCGCAAGCCGGCCGAGCGAGTCGGCCATGATCTCGATGTCGCGCCCGAGGTTGTCGTGACGCTCGATCGTGATGATGAGCGAGTCGATGAGCATCGCCACCGCGAGGGTGGCCTCGACCTGCGCCATCATGATCAGGTCGGTCGAGCTCATCAACTCGGGCCTACCCTTCGCGTGGCGCAGCCGGGTCCTCGCCTCGTCGTAGTGGTGCTCAGCGCTCTCTGCGAACCCCATGGAAGATCACCTGTCCTGTCTCGATGAAGTAGTCCATCTGCCTCTGGTAGTGACCCTGACCAGGAGGGCCGCCCATCTCGTCCAGCATGAACTGGAACAGGTGGGCGGCCTCGGCCTCGGTCATGTCACCTTGCTCGTACCGCATGATGTCCTCGGTGAAGGCGTCCATCAGGCCTCCCTGCAGAGCAGGAGGGCCCACGCCTCGCCCGAGGTCGCCAGCGCCCAGGCCTGGTCGAAGGGGAGCCCCTCGACCTGCCCATCGCGCCGGACGACCACGTAGGTGGCGACGAACTGCTGGCGCCAGGCCTTGGTCGGGACGCACTCGTAGCCGATCGTCTCCTCGAGGATCCGGTAGGGCTCATCGGCCTGGGCCGCCTGCCCCTTCGTGATCCCCTCCTGCTCGTCGTAGCAGCGCTGGAGGGGGTCGGTGCTCTGCATATGCCCGGCGCACGGGTCGTCGTAGGACTCGCGCGCGCCGATCGCGCCGATAGGGAGCATCAGCGCCAGGGCGATGGTCGGGACCATCGCGGCGATCCTCATGTCCGGTCGTCCACGACGAAGAGGGCGGCGTGGCCGTCCTCGGGGTCCACGTTGTGGTTGAAGTACGGCTCGAGGTCGCTCTCGAGGGGGACGAACCGCGTGAGCGCCCCACTGCAGATCGTGCACAGCAGCTCCTGGTAGAGAGCCCCGCGAGCGAGGTTGGGGTGCTCGGCCTGCTCGTCCGTGAGCTTCGAGTACTGCGTCCGAAGGAACCACCGGACGGTGAAGGGCAGGTCGGTGCCGTCGATCTCGTCCAGGGTCGCACTGACCTCGGGATCGGCGGGGTCCCCGAAGACCTCGACGCCCGAGAGCCCTCCCCTGACCATGACCATCTTCTCGGGCGGCGGCCAGGGGCCGGTCCATCCGAGGTTCTGTGCGGCAGGGACGCCCTTGAAGCGCAGGAAGTCCATCACGACACCTCCGCCTCGTCCTCGAACTGCTCGACGAGATCGGTCCAGTCCGTCCCGCCGCCCTGGTCGGTCGAGACCAGGGAGATGAAGCGCAGGAAGCACGACTGCTCCCACCAGTCCGACACCATCGGGAAGGCCTCGTCCCCGAGGTCCTCCGTCCCGTGGATCTCGGACTCGCCCTCGCCGTAGCCGAGCTCGTGGAAGCGCTGCGCCTGGTCGAGGTCGGCCAGGATGTAGATCTTGTGGCAGCCGTCCCAGGCGATCGCGACGGACTTCTCGACGGCCTCCTGGACCTTCGTCCACTCCATCACAGCACCTCCATCTCGGTGACGATGCAGACCTCGGCGGCCTGGAGCAGGTGCTGCTCCACGAGGTAGTCGAAGGTCCTGGCGTTTCCGGACTCCCGCGACCCGCTGATGTACCAGACGTTCCGCCCGCACTTCGCGGCGGTGTAGGTGTACGCCTTCGGGGAGCCGCGGTACTTCATCGTGAAGACGATGATCGAGCCGATCTCGTAGTCGTCGTCGGTCAGGAAGCGCTGGGCCTTCTCGGCCTCCTCGTAGAGCGAGCCGAGCACGCGCTCGGCCGCCTTGATGCGGGCGTTGATGTTCACCATCTTCTCCTCACTGGTCAGAAGGCTCGGGCACACGGCGTGCCCGAACTCGTCGTCGACGTACTGTGCGGGGTCGCCGGCCTCGATCCGGTATCCGCAGCGGCTGCACCAGCCGCCGTAGCGGGCCGGGAAGACCGGACCGCTCTCCCTGGTCTCGTACTCCACCTTCACGACCTCGAGGCCGAGCAGCGACCGGGCCCTGAAGTCGGGCTTGTCGGTGTCCCAGACCTCGTAGCAGAGGGCGTTGTCGCCCTCGCGGTACCCGAAGATCGTCGCCATCTCAGCGCTCCGGGAACTGGGCCGCGCAGGCGGCGGGGTCGTCGGCGTTCGCGCACGGGTCACCCTGCATGAGCAAGATCCCGATCGCCGCGGCGATGATCATCAGCAGCATCAGGGTCCCCTTGTTCATCCTCATGGTCACTCCTCATCTTCCGGATCCGGTAGAGCGTCCTGCTGGTCACCCCGAGGCGGGGAGCAGCTTCTTCGATGGTGAGCCCCTCGTAGCGCTCGAGGTGCTCGAAGTCCGCCCACAGGAGGTCCTGCGGGTTCTCCTCATCGGTCGAGGGGACATGGGCGGGGTCGTCGATGGTGTCGTCGTCCCACCAGATGGGAGCCAGGTAGCCCCGCTTGCGGGCCCAGCCCCTGCTCAGGTGCGAGGGGCCGGGCGTGCTGCTCAGCTCGTCGTAGAGCCTCGCGACCCGTACGTGGTTCCGCACGGTGATGGTGTCGCCGCGCTGGTTGAGCAGGACGGCGGTGGTGACGCCCGAGCGCCGGTACATCTCCGCATGCGTCCAACCGATCGCCAGCAGCGCCTGGATGCGCCGGCACGCCCCGATCCGGGGTACGAAGGTCTCGTCCTGGTCGTCGCTCGGGGAGTAGACCGGCCCGGTCACCGACAGGATCGCCTCGACGACCGCGCGCTTGGCCTGGTTGCTGCTGCCCCGCGTGACGTGGTGCAGCGTCGACCTGCTGAGACCCGCGGCCTTGGCGATCGAGGAGTACGACATGCCGACCGCGTGGAGCCGGTCGGCATGCTCCCTCGCCGCGGTGGAGTCCACCAGGCGGGTGATGCCCTGCGCGCGCTGGTGGCGCCACCGCTTCTGGTAGCGGGTCATGGCGGCCGCGCAGGGCTCGCACGGATCCGACCCCTCCTTGCGGTGCCGCTGGAAGCCCGCCGTGGTCCCGTGCCCGCTCATCGCGCTCCGGCGATCATGACCGCGAGCTGGACGAGCATCTCGTCCGGGCAGCGGCCGATCGCGTTGAGCACCGTCTGGCGGTACGCGGGCGCCTCGTGCTCGCGCGGGAACAGTCCGACGTAGCCGGCGTCCCGGTACGAGAGGCCGTAGGCGCTGCGCCGGTCGCTGATCGACCGGGCGATGGGGTGGAGCTGCTCGGCGGTCATACCGGCGACGGTGTAGCCGAGGTTGACGCGCTGCTGGCCGGGGGTCTCCGGACGGCGGGGCTCGCTCTCGACCATCTGGGCGAACGTGGTGTCGGCCATGGCGAGCGTGCCGCCGATGGCGAGGGCGAGCATCAGGTTGCGGGTGCTGGTCTTCATGACTACCTCCACTAATCGCAGAAGGCCCGCCCCGAGAGTCACTCGGAACGGGCCTTCTGGGCTTGTTTCGGGGCATACCTTGCCCCACCTTCGGATCTAATGGTACAGGAGGTCGAGGGTGATCTGCAAGCGGTGCACGCAGTCGGCGCAGACGAGGTCGCCGTTGTGCATGGCGACGAGAGTGCCGGGGAACAGCAGCTCACCGCCGGCACCGCACTCCGCGAAGTCCTCGATCTCGAACATACGTACAGGATAGGACGCAAAGGTTCCAGAAGGTAGCCCATAGACGCGCGTGATCCTGTGGCTATAGGACCGATGGGTCCATGGGCTGTACTGCCGTACGGCTGGTACCTCCGGACCATCCTTCGGATGGAGTGGAGCCCTGCAGCGGAAGAGCGGTAGGGCTTGAGTGTAGCCAGGGCCTCGGGACGGTCAATAGTCACTTCGGGTGGTTCGGAGATGGTCATCCCAGGAGGTGCACGGAGAGGACGCGCGGGGCTACGTTGTCCCTCCGATCCGCGACCAGCCCTTGACGTGAACTACTACCGAGGGTGTAGGAAGGTGCCATGCCCCGCTACTCCTCAGAGGCCTACCTCCTCTCCGCCCTGCTCACCAGCCGCGACGCCCACGGAGCCGAGAAGCGCGGCATCACCCCTGAGATGTTCGCCGGGTACGGCACGGAGTACCGGTGGTTCCTGTCCTACGTGAAGACCTACTCCGAGGTCCCGTCGATCGAGACGTTCAAGCAGAGGTTCCCCGGCTTCCCGCTGACCCCGAACGAGGACGTGCGCTTCTCGGCCGACGAGGTCCGCGAGGACTTCAACCGCCGCCAGCTCGCGAAGTCGATCAGAGGGGCGGCCGAGCACCTGCGCCAGGGCGACCTGGACTCCGCGCTGCTGGAGTGGGGCGGGTTCTCCCCGAACAGGGCCGGGGTCGAGCTGCTGGACACCCTCGGGGACGACGCCTTCCTGGAGTTCTACGACTCACCCAGGCTCCTGATCCCCACGCCGTGGGAGACCCTCACCACGCTGACCGGAGGCGGGATCCGGGTCGGGGACTACTGGGTGATCGCGGCCCGGCTGGGCCAGGGGAAGTCCTGGACGATGGCGGTGATGGCCTGCTTGGCGATCATGTCGGGGTTCAGAGTGATCATCTACTCCCTCGAGATGACCAAGGAGGACGTGCATCAGCGGATGCACGCTCTGCTCGCGGTGCTCCTGGGCTACGAGGTCTCCTACTCCGAACTGCGCGACCGCACGTTCTCCCGCCGCGAGTACAAGGCGCTGCTGGCCGACATCCGCGACAACGTGCCGGGGAAGTTCTTCGTGGTCGACTCGACCTCGGGACCCATCTCGCCGGCCACCGTCGCCGCCCACTCCGAGGCGGCCGACCTGCACTTCGTCGACTACATCGGCCTCATGCGCAACACCGACGGAACCCGCAGCGTGGACGACTGGCGCAACGCGGCCTCGATCTCCAACCAGCTCAAGGAGGTCGCGCAGGCCAAGAGCACCCGGGTGGTGGCGCTGAGCCAGATCAACCGCGAGGGCGACACCGGGGGGTGGAAGCCGCCCAAGTCCAAGCACCTGTCCCAGGCCGACGCGATCGGGCAGGACGCCGACGTCATCATCACCGCGAAGAAGTACTCCGAGTCCGCGATGACCTACCTGTTGGACAAGAACCGCGGCGGCATCGGCAACCGGCTCTTCTGGACCAACTTCAGCCTGGACGGCGCGGCCAACTTCGACGAGATCAGCCGCGACCGCGCCGACGCGATCCGCGAGAGGGAGCAGACCGATGACTGAGCGAAACCCGCGCTGGAGGGTCTACCGCGGCAAGGTCTCCGGGATGTGGTGGGCCTCGCCGGTGGCGTACGACGACCGCGAGCGCCTGGCCGCCTTCTTCATCGACTGGGAAGACGCGTACGCGTACGCCTATGCGATGGCGTCGGCATGACCTGGCTGCAGAACCTCCTGGTGTTCCTGGCCTGCTTCGCGATCGCACGCACCGCGCTCTACGCCCGGGACCGGATCGCCTGGCGCGGGTACGAGAGGAAGGCCGAGCTCTACCGGTCGCAGGCTGCGGCCGAGCACGCGCACGCGTACCGGGTCCGGATGATGGAGCATGAGTGCGACATCAGGGACGCCACCGGGGAGCCGGTCGAGCACGAGAACTGCCAGGCCTGCAACGAGCGCCGGGACCGGCGGGACATCGCCCGGCTCAAGGACCGTACCCGCGCGCTGTCCGGTCCGCGCGTGCTGCCCCCCTGGGAGCGCGGAGAGGTCTGGTTCACCCTCGACGAGCAGGGCCGCCGCCACTACGGGGTCCTGCCGGCGCAGGTACCCGAGGTCGAGGTCCGGCGCATGGACCAGGCCGAGAGCGAGAAGTGGCGCGCTGACGGGAGGATCGGATGATCACCCTCGAGGAGGCCCTGGCCAAGGGCTACGGGACGTGGCGCTCGTTCACCTGCCCGGTGCACGACGACTCCTCCCCCTCCGCGCGCGTGAACACCCTCACGGGCCGCTGGGTCTGCATGGTGTGCGGGGCCAAGGGCAGCGCGGAGAACTACGAGCCCGACCCCGACAAGGTGCTGGACGCCGCGCTGTGGGCCGTCGACCAGCTCGACCGCGACGACATCTACCCCGAGTCCTGGCTCGACCAGTTCGACGCCCTCACCCCCGGGGACTACTGGCTCTCGCGGTTCAGCGAGGAGACGTGCCGCAAGTACCGGTTCGGCTGGGACTCCCTGGAGATGCAGGCCGTCTACCCGTTCCGCGACGACGAGGGCCGGTGCCGCGGCGTCGTACGCCGGGCCCGTCCGGGGGAGAAGCCCAAGTACAAGTACCCCCAGGGGGTCGATGCGTCCAAGCACCTGTTCGGCTACCACCTCGCCCACGGCGTCGACATCCTCGTGCTCACCGAGGGAGCACCGGACGCGGCTGCCGTTACCGACGTTTCCGGCATCCTGGAAACGCTCACCGGCCTGGTCTGGGCGCCGGGCGGGTGCTACGGCAAGACGTTGCACAAGGCCCAGGCGCGGCTGATCCACCGCCTGAACCCCACGGCTGTGATGCTGGGCTTCAACGCGGACGAGGCCGGGGAGAAGGGCCAGTGGCTGGCCGACCGCCGCCTGGGATACCAGGGGATCATCACGCACCAGACCGTCCTGCCGCCCGGCAAGGACCTCGCCGACCTGCGACCCTCCGTACGCATCGGCACCCTCCTGCACGCCCTTGAAACTTCCTCACTAAGCATCTAGGTTGGCGGACATGGACGACATCATCAGAGAGCTCACCGAGTGGACGCTGGAGTTCGAGGCGGCCAAGCAGGCCGAGAGCGCGGCGATCGAGCGCCGGCAGGACGCCCAGGACCGCGTGTCCCGGCTGCTCGAGCAGCTCGGCGCCAAGACCCGGACGCTGGAGGACGGCGACCGCAAGGTCAAGGTCACCCGCTCCACCTCGGACTACGTCGCGAACGTGGACGAGAAGGGCCTGAAGAAGGCCGTGGGGGCGAAGGTCTGGCGGCTCATCACCGACGTGAAGCTCTCCCAGCCCAAGCTCAAGTCCGCGATCGAGAACGGCGAGGTCGACGCCCTGGTGGCGTCCAAGTACCTCGAGGTCAAGCAGAAGAAGCCGACGATCACCGTGACCGTCGTGAAGGAGGAGGACTGATGGACCCTGCCACCCGGCTGGTCCGCACGCTGCCCGGCAACTACAAGAAGCTCAGCGAGGCGGCCGAGATCCTCGGCGTCAGCGACGACACGCTGCGCACGCTGCTCCAGGAGGCGGTCAGCAAGGGCGACGCCTCGGGGGCGCCGAGCAAGTTCGCGATGATGGGCCGCACGCGGATCTACCTCTACACCGACGAGGACATCGAGCGCATCCGCGGCATCCTCGCCGAGCGCCGCGAGGTCCGCTCGTTCGACCTCACCGCCGTCACCGGCCGCCCTCCGCTCTACACCAAGGAGGAGCGCGCCCATCGGACCCGGCTCAACGCCCGGGCCTGGTACTACCGCAACCGCATCAAGAAGCTCACAGAGACGGGCGCTCCTCGCAAGGAGGTCACCGCGGCCAAGAAGCGGCTGCGCGAGATCGAGGACGAGCTCGTCGAGACCGCGAAGTAGGAGAACCATGGCAGCCGCACGCACCACCACCGTCACCCAGGACTACATCAGCATGGGCGCGTCCCACGAGATCACCGTGGGCCGGCACCGCGACAAGGCATGGCCCAAGGCCGAGGTAGGCCGGTCGGTCCGTCCGGGCGAGTCCTTCGAGGACGCGCTGTCGGAGACGGCTGCTCTACTGGACCAGGCCATGACGGCCTCGATCCAGCAGGTCGTCGACCGGATCGAGAACCACTCGAACTGACCACCGAAGTAGTCCTTTCTAGTCATAGACACCTTCCGGTCTAGGCGACTAGAAAGTACCCAGGCACCGCCACCGGCAAGCCACCAGGGCAACGCCACCGGCACCGCACACACAGGAGACACAGATGCAGTTCGGAACCCCCGCCAAGGACGTCGTCGAGTCGTCGGGCAACTACCTCCGCAGCTTCGGAGCCGGAGACACCAAGGTCCGCTTCTACGAGGACATCCCGGAGTGGATCGCCTACTGGGAGCACTTCCTGGGCAAGAAGTCCTTCCCCTGCACCGGGGACCGCAACTCCTGCCCGGGCTGCGTCCACGAGGACGAGAAGGTCCGCAAGGCCTCCCGCCGCTACGCCGCCAACGTCCTGCTGGTCGACCGCGGCGTGGTCCTGCCGTTCAAGCTCCCCTCGACGGTGAAGAAGCGCTGCGAGGCGCGCGCCGCCCGCAACGACGGCTCGATCACCACCCGCGACTACACGGTCATCAAGACCGGCCAGAACCTCGACACCGAGTACGACGTCGAGCAGGAGGAGAAGTACGAGGTCGACTGGGACAAGTACGAGGAGTCCCTGTCGGACCTGCAGGACATCCTGCGCGAGTCGTTCGAGGAGGTCTGGGGCGAGGGCTCGGCGGAGGAGTACTTCGCCAAGGCCTCCCGCGCCGGCGACAAGCCCGCGGCCACGGTCCAGAAGCGCCGCAACGAGACGGTCGACGACCAGCTCGACCGCTGGGCCGAGGAGGGCAAGACCAAGCCCAAGACCACCCGGACCAAGAAGGCCGAGCCGGAGGTCGAGCCGGAGGAGGACGAGGTCAAGGGCGAGGACATCGAGATCGACGAGGACACCCTGCGCAGCATGGGCCTCATCGACCTCATCGCCCTGGCCGACAAGGGCGGGGTCGACATCAAGGGCCTGAGCAGCGCGGACGAGATCATCGCCCGCATCCTCGACGAGCCCCCGTACTAGGAGATGGACATGGACGACATCGAGCGCCGGTTCTCGTACCACCCGCCCTCGACAGGAGAGGTCGTGGCCGCCCACCAGGAGGTCCGCACGGCCTGCTCGGACGTGGCCACGCGGTTCAACGCCACCCTCCCCGAGGGGCGCGAGAAGGCCCTCGCGCTGACCAAGCTCGAGGAGGCGATGTTCTGGGCCAACGCCGCGATCGCGCGGAACCCCTCGAACATCACCCACTGATCCGATCTTCGCCCCCCTTCGCCGCGCGGCAGGGGGCGGAGGTCCAGGACTGATCACCCTGGTCCGGCTCAGCCCTGGCGGGCAGCCCCATAGCGGGGCGGCGGGTTCGATCCCCGCGAGTCGACGTTAGGAGCATCGCTCCCCCACGAGAAAGGCCCTCCCCCCATGGGCATCACGGTCATCCGCAAGCCGGTCCCGCAGGACCTCTGGAACCTGCACGTCCACTCGAAGTACTCGGCCACCGACGCCCTGCCCGAGCCCGCCGACCTCGTCGCCCGGGCCAAGGCGATGCGCCAGCCCGCGCTGGGCATGACCGACCACGGCAACTCGGCCGCCACGGTGAAGTTCTACAAGGCCGCCATGGCCGCGGGGATCAAGCCGTTCCCCGGCAGCGAGCTCTACGTCGTGCGCGACCGCGCGGCGCACGCGGCCGCGGTGAAGAAGCGGATCGCGGACCGCGACCCCATCGACGCGCAGAACGCCAAGCGCTACCACATGTGCGTGGCGGCCTTCACGTCCGAGGGCTACGTCAACCTCGTCAACCTGCAGACGATGACCCACGCGAACTTCCACGGCAAGCCCATCATCGACTTCCGCGACATCGCGGCCCTGGGCGAGGCGGGCTTCCTCAAGGGGATCGCCGGGACCTCGGGCTGCTACTTCGGCCTGCCCGTCACCCTGCTCACCCAGGGCGACACGGTCGGGACCAAGACCATCCTGACCACGATGGCCCGGGCGTTCGACCGCTTCTACGTCGAGCTCCAGAACCACAACATCGTCCACGACGACGGGTACTGGACCGACGACCTCGTGGCCGACGCGATGCACCTCGTCGCGCAGGACCTCGGGCTCCCGTGCATCCTCACCCAGGACTCCCACTACACGATCCCAGGAGACCGTCATGACCACGAATCCCTCAAGCGCCTGGTCGCCTTCGGCCCCGACCCCGACGAGGCCGTCTTCCCCGGCGACGGCTTCCACCTGGCCGACGCCGAGTGGTTCCTTTCGCATCACGAAGGCGATCGTCTTCGGGCCGGCCGGGAAGGCCTCGCCGACCTTCTCGAAGCCCACGACCTGAGCATCCCGGCTCTGGACAACTACGCCTACAACATCCCGATCACGGTCGCGGATCCGGACGCCGACCTCGCGCTGCGCTGCCACGAGGCGCTCGACGCGATGCACGACAGCAAGCGCAGGCTCGTCGGCCAGCGGCACTACGACCGGCTTCTCGACGAGCTGGAGATCATCAAGGACACCGGCATGGCCGGGTACATCCTGCTCGTGGGGGAGTGCACGGACTGGCTGCGCGAGAACCACGTCTTCTACCAGGCGAGGGGATCGGCCTCGGGGTCGATCGTCTGCTGGCTGATGGGGATCACGCAGTTGGACCCGCTGCGCTGGGGCCTGTCCTTCGAGCGCTTCATCAGCCGTGACCGGACCAAGCCCCCGGACATCGACCTCGACATCGAGCACGACCGCCGGGCCGAGTTCATCACCTGGCTCTCGGGCCGGTTCTCCGTGCACCAGATCGGAACCTGGACGAAGTTCTCCCTCAAGGGCGACTACGACGAGGGCGGCGAGCCCACCGGCGCCGGGTCGCTGCTGCGCCGCTACTTCACCCGCCTGAACGCGACCGGCGCGGAGAAGATGGAGTGGAACGACATCCCGGACGAGGACAAGGCCGACATGTACCGGCTCTCGGACCGCAAGCTCCTGAGCCACTACGGCGTCCACCCCGCAGGCCTGGTGCTCACCTCGAGCGAGGCCGAGCTGCGCGACCTCGTCCCGCTCATGCAGGTCGCCTCGAGCAGCACGATGGTGACCCAGTACGACATGAAGGACGTCGAGGCCCTGGGCCTGGTCAAGCTCGACGTCCTCGGGCTCAAGACCCTCACGGTGCTGCACCGCGCGCTGGACAATCTGGGCCGGGACTACGCGGACGGCTTCGACTGGATCCCGCTGACCGACTCTCCGACCTACACGATGATCGGCAAGGGCGTCACGGACGGGGTGTTCCAGTTGGAGGGCTACGCCGCCCGCCGCGGCTGCGGTGACCTCAAGCCCACGAAGATCGGCGACGTGATCGCGGCCATGGCGCTGTTCCGGCCGGCCACCATGAACAGCGGGATGACCGAGTCCTACATCTCGCGCAAGAAGGGCCGCGAGTCGCTGCCCAAGCGGCACGACATCATCATGCGCCACACCAAGGACACCTACGGGATCCCGCTCTACCAGGAGCAGATCATCTCGATCCTGCGCGACCTGGGGATGAGCCCCGACGACCTCACCCTGTTCCTCAAGGCTGTGAAGTCCTCGAACGACAACGTCGAGTGGGCCCGCGGGATCATCGAGCACTTCAAGCCCCAGCTCCAGGACGAGGCGAACCGGCTCGGCTTCTCGACGCCGGACTGGGCGTGGCTCTGGAACGCGATCGAGGGCTTCGGCGAGTACGGCTTCAACGCCGCGCACGCCACGGCGTACGGGCTCACCGCGTACCGCTGCGCCTACCTGCTCAAGCACCACCCGGTCGAGTTCTACGCCGCCCTGCTGTCCGTAGCGGCGGGCCAGAGCAAGGCCAAGAACGAGAAGCAGTCCAAGGAGCAGCGCTACGCCTCGGCCGCGCGCCGCGACGGCATCCGGCTGCTGCGCCCGGACGTGAACTACTCCGGCGTCACGTACTCGGTGGACCCCCGGGGGCGTGGGATCCGCCGCGGGCTGGTGGCGATCAAGGGCATCGGGGAGACCAACGCCAGGGCGATCGTCGAGGCGCGGGCGGACGGCCCGTTCACCTCGCTGGAGGACTTCGCCCAGCGCGTCGACCACCGCAAGGTGAACGGCATCAAGCCCTTCCTGCTCGAGGGGGACAAGACCGTGGGGAAGTTCGGGATCCTGGTCGACACCGGGGCCTTCGACAGCATCGAGGAGATGTGATGGCCGACTCCCTGAGCGAGAAACAGCGCCGGCGCGTAGCGCAGCGCTCCCACGGACGCTGCGAGGCCCTGGTGCTGGTGGGGGCGGCCAAGATCCGCCGCGGCCTGCAGACCGAGGACGAGGAGGTCTGGGTCCGCTGCTACGACTGGGCGACCGAGATCCACCACCTGCTCAAGCGGAGCCAGGGCGGCGACCTTCTGGACCGCGTGAACGAGGTTTACCACCTGGCCCACCTGTGCTCGAAGTGCCATCGTGACACCGAGGGCGCCGAGGCCTACGAGACCGGGGCGCTGATCGCAGGGCAGGTCCACTGGGACGCCTTCCGTTCGCTGCCCTACTACGTCGGCCCTGACGAGTACCTGACCCTGACCTATCCGCCCGACCTCATTGGGAGACACCGTGCCGACCCTGACCGATGACAAGACCGTCCTGTCCTGGGCATCCACCCTCGAGCCCCAGGCGCTCGAGCAGGCCCAGCGCACCGCCTCGATGCCCTTCGTGGTGAAGCCGCTCGCCCTCATGCCCGACGCCCACCTGGGCAAGGGCTCGACGGTGGGCTCGGTCATCGCGACCGAGGGCGCGATCATCCCGGCGGCGGTCGGGGTCGACATCGGCTGCGGCATGGCCGCGGTCGAGACGCGCCTGACCAGCCACGACCTGCCGGACAACCTCGACGAGCTGCACCGCCGCATCCGCCAGGCCGTCCCGGCCGGCGTGGGCCAGGGGCACGAGTTCCACAACGTCGACGTCTTCGACGTGCTCAAGCGCCCTGCTCCGGACCTCAACGACAAGCAGGTGGCCACGGCGCGCTCGCAGTACGGGACGCTGGGCTCGGGCAACCACTTCGTCGAGGTCTGCCTCGACGAGCGCGACCGGGTCTGGATCGTCCTGCACTCGGGCTCGCGCGGCATCGGCAACCAGCTCGCGGTCGGCCACATCAAGAAGGCCACGGGCCTGATGAAGGACTACTTCATCAACCTGCCGGACCCCGACCTCGCCTACCTCGTGCACGGCACCGACGAGTTCTGGGCCTACATCCGCGACCTGCTCTGGGCGCAGGAGTATGCCTTCGCCAACCGCGCGCGGATGCTGGCGCGCGTCCTCGAGGAGTTCGAGGACTTCCTGCACCTGAGCGACACCCAGGTGAGCCAGGTGAACTGCCACCACAACTTCACCCAGCAGGAGAACCACCGCGGCCGCAACCTCTGGATCACCCGCAAGGGCGCGATCCAGGCCAAGACCGGGCAGAAGGGCATCATCCCCGGCTCGATGGGGACGCGCTCCTACATCGTCGAGGGCCTGGGCAACGTCGCCTCGTTCGAGTCGTGCTCGCACGGCGCCGGCCGACGCCTGTCGCGCACCGCGGCGAACAAGACGCTGTCGGTGGCCTCGCTGCGCGACGCGATGGAGGGCAAGACCTGGAACGAGTCCCAGGCTGAGGCCTTGGTCGACGAGCACCCGCTCGCCTACAAGGACATCGACCAGGTGATGGAGGACCAGAAGGACCTCGTCCGCCCGCTGCACACGCTGCGCCAGATCCTCAACTACAAGGGAGTCTGAGATGTACTGCTCCGACCCGGAGAACTTCGAGGCGGCGATGGCCAACCTGATCCTGCGCACCGAGGTCGGCTCCACGGTCTACGGCACCGGGCTGCCCGGCGGCGAGGACCACGACGAGATGGCGATCGCGATCATGCCGCGCGAGGACGTCCTAGGCACCAGGCCCTTCGAGGGTCTGCAGTGGCGCACGGCGGACGAGGGGGTGCGTTCCACCCCCGAGGACACCGACCTGAGCGTCTACTCGCTGCGCAAGTACCTCAAGCTCGCGGCCGCGGGGAACCCGTCGATCCTGGTGCCGCTGTTCGTCCCCGAGGAGAAGGTGTTCGAGAAGACCTGGCAGGGCGAGGTCCTGCTGGCCCACCGGGCGCTGTTCGCCTCCAAAGGCGCCGGTCACCGGTTCCTGGGGTACATGAGCGCCCAGCGCAATCGCCTGCAGGACTCCAAGGAGGGCCTGCGCGCGCCCCGGAGCAACCGGCCTGAGCTCACCAAGCAGCACGGCTACGACACCAAGTTCGCCATGCACATGCTGCGCCTGGGCTACCAGGGCCGGGAGTTCATGGACACCTCGAGCATCACCCTGCCGATGCCGGACGCCGAGCGGGAGTTCTTGCTCTCGGTCCGGCGCGGGGAGGTGGCGTACGGGTCGGTCATCTCGGCCGCGAACCTGTTGGAGAACCAACTCGAACTCGCGATCGAGGCCAGCGGGCTGCCCGACCGCCCGGACCGCGCCCGGGTCGACGCCCTCTCGGCCGAGCTCCACCTCGACGCCTGGGGACTGCTGTGACCGAGCTGCTGAAGGAGCTGCTGAACCGCATCAACGCGCACTACGCGCGTACCTCGCGGAGACCTCGCACCGTGTACGTGACCATCGACCAGCTCCGTTACCTCAAGACGAACGACACGTACCTCGCCGACGCCTACCGGTACGTGGCCCAGGGGATCACCTTCGACCAGCTCCTGTGCGCCGTCCTGCGCGTCGAGGACGTCGTGGTCATCGACCGCCAGACCAGCATCGACGGAACGGACATCAGCGCATGAGCCTGGCCAAGATGATCAAGGCGGCAGATCTCCCGGTCACCTCGAGGTACGAGAAGTACCTCTCGGCCGGGGACCCCGTGCACTCCCCCGAGGCGCTCCAGTTCGCCGCCGACGTGCTCAGCGGGAAGATCGGCGGCCAGCGCAAGGGCCGCGAGCGAAAGTTCCGCGCCTCGGGGATGGGCACCTGCCTGCGCCGGCGGATGTTCGCCGTCATGGGGGTGCCGGAGACGAAGAAGAACGAGACCACCCTGCAGAACATCTTCAACAACGGGAACTTCGCCCACCTGCGCTGGCAGATGGCCGGGCTCAGCACCGGCTTCCTCACCGCGTGCGAGGTGCCGGCCGACACCCCCGAGCTCGGCTCCACCCTGGACGGCGTGTGCGACGACGACTCCATCTTTGAGTTCAAGTCGATCAACACTCGGGGTTATCGACAGGTGCTGGAGTATGGGGCAGACTACAAGCACGTCATGCAGGTCCACGCGATGTTCATCACGACGGGCAGGCAGGCGGCCTCGGTGGTCTACGAGGACAAGGACCGCCAGGAGTGGACCGAGGTCCGGATCGTGCGTACCGACGAGGTCGAGGAGGACGTGCGCAAGGAGCTCGACGCGCTGGTCAAGGGCCGGGAGAGCGAGTCGCTTCCGCCCATGAAGCCTTACTGCACCACGAAGGAGGGTGCTGAGTGGCGAAACTGTCCCTTCCGGGACGTATGTCCGCTGCTCACGACGTGGAAGAGGATGCTCCGTGAAGCGCAGCCGGCTCAGGCAGAGGGTGGGTGAGTGCCACTACTGCAACAGGATCAGGGAGATGACGAGCGACCACGTCGTCCCTCGTTCCAAGGGCGGTCCCAACCAGATCTGGAACCTCAAGCCCTGCTGCTACGACTGCAACCAGCTCAAGGCCGACAGCGAGTGGCGCGAGCACTGCGAGGACTGCAACCGGATCTGGCGCCACTTCGACTACGTGTTCGCCCCTCAGAACCTGGAGAGAAGATGACCGACACCACCGGCACCGTCGAGATCCCCGAGTCCATCATCGAGGACTTCGGCATCCCCGACGCCTGGGCCGTCTGCACGATCACCGTCCCGGAGAGCAACGACCTGCACTGGCGCACGATGGGCTACACGTCCGTCCTGCGCTCGCTGGAGTCCCAGCTCCGGGAGAAGGGCAAGGACGTCCTGAGCGGGGAGTGGCGGGTCTACGAGTTCGACTACGACCTCATGGGCATCGAGCACGACGAGGTGCGCTGCGTGGTGGTCGTGGCCAGGGACGTGAAGGACGCCTCGTGACCGGCCCGGTGCCCTGGGGGTTCTGCCCGGAGTGCGGGAAACGACTCGCGCTGCGCAAGGACGGCACGGTCCGCTCGCACAAGGTCCAGGCCCTGTTCGAGCTGATCCCCTGCCCGGGCGTCGGCCAGATAGCGCTGGTGCGGCGATGAGCGACGTGAAGCCGGTCGACATCAACATGCTGCGGGCGAGGTACTCGACCCTGACCCCGCTCACCGCGCTGATGGCCCAGCCGGGGCGGCTCACCCGGGTGGCCGCAGCCGAGGCCAGCATCGCCACGCTCGGCGAGCTCGCCAGCGCCATCCCTGCGCTGTGTGACGAGGTGGAGCGGCTGCGTGCTGATCGAAGCCAACTGGTGGCGGCCGTGGAGGCCAAGCACGCCAGCATCGGCTGGAACCGGGAGTACACCGCGGGGTGGAACAACGCCATCGGCGTCGTCGCCAGTCTCATCCGAGGGGAGGCGCCGTGAGCGTCTTCACTGCGTTCGCCTTCTGGGTCGATGGAGTCAGGCGCATGGGTCGCTGTACGTGCGGGGAGCCCGAGGGCCATGCCGGATGGCTGGTCTGCTTCCACACCGACACTTCTACCGAGAGTGAGAGCGCATGACCGTCGTCGCACCTGAGCTGCTGCCCAAGGCCGGCGCCCGCTCGAGCAAGGCCGTCTTCACCGTCGAGGATGACGCGGGGACCGTCCACCACACCCAGGAGTGCCGCTACCGGGTCATGGCGGTCAAGCCCAAGGGCTTCGCCATCAAGCTCGTGCTCGACGACCCCAAGGTCTTTGTCAAGCCCGACCTCCCCGAGGGCGAGCAGCGCAAGGTGCGCTGGGCCCTGTTCAGCACGGAGGGCGAGGCGCTCTACTACTCGGAGTGGCTCGCGAACATGATGCGCGGCGACGCCCTGACGCTCACCTTCGAGGCGGTGGTCTGATGGTCATCAAGATCCAGCGCAAGCCGCACGTCCAGTTCGGCCAGGCTGCGATCAACACCCCGGTGGGGCGGAACCTGCCCGACGTCGAGGACCTCTCGGACGAGCTCAAGGAGTACGTCGACATCATCCTGGGCAGGGAGCCGGCGCCGATCGAGACCGTGGGCTACCTGGCCCTGGGGGAGCTCGCGACCGCGTACTACTCGCGGGGCAAGGAGATCGAGATGCTCATCCACGAGGCCGAGCGCAAGGGCGTCGTGGTGCGGGGGAGCCAGCTCTACCAGTTCAGGACCGGCGAGCTCCGCTCGTTCCTGGAGATGGCCAAGCGAGCCGCCGAACTGGGCAGTCGCCGACTGACCCAGGAGCAGCTCCTGTTCGAGATGAGGCACGAGGACTGATGGACAAGACCACCGTGTTCAAGGGCGGCGACGGCTGGCGCTGGCACCGCAAGAGCGAGAACGGCGAGATCGTCTCCACCTCCGGCGAGGGGTACCAGGACCGCGACCACGCGATCCACATGGCGTCCGAGCTCAACTCGGACACCGAGATCACGGTCGAGATCGAGGAGGGCTGATGGACTTCGGGGACGCGCTGCACGCGCTCAAGCGAGGGGCGAAGGTCACCCGCTCGGGGTGGAACGGCAGGGGCCAGCACCTCGAGCTCCAGCGGCCCGACGAGCTGTCGAAGATGACGCTGCCGTACATCTTCATCACCACGGTCCAGGGCGACCGGGTGCCGTGGCTGGCGAGCCAGAGCGACATGCTCGCGAACGACTGGTGCTTCGTCGAGGAGCCGGAGGAGGCCGAGTCGCTGGCCATGACGCTGGCCCGCGCGGGCGAGCTGTTCTCGGTCCTCGGGAAGAACATCTCCGCGACGGGCGTCAACGACGTCTACCGCACCGCGGCCGCGGACATGGCCGAGAAGATGCGCCGGTGGGCCGGGCAGTGACCAGGACCCTGGTGGGGACGCCCGACCCCGATCCTGAGCCCGTGCACGCCGACAGCATCCTGCTCTGGCAGCCCACGATTACCACGAACAGCGTGCTTGGGATGTCGACCTACTCGATCTATGTCGGCCCGCTCACGGAGCCGCAGCGATGATCGAGGAGTCCAAGGACACGATCTGCGGGATGCCGGTGTTCGCGCTCCGGGTGTTCTTCATCGTGCTGATCGGGGTCGGGGCCTTGATGTACGCCTACGGCTCGGGGCAGAAGAGCGTGAGCCCGGCCCCGTCACCCACAGTGACCGCTACGGCATACGCCACCGTCACCGCGAGTCCCGAGCCCGCCCCCACCGTGACCGTGACCAAGAAGGTCGAGGTCACCGTGACGGCGCGGCCCACCCAGGCCTCGAGGTCCGTGCAGCGCGGCTCGGCGTGGGTGGAGCAGGTCAGGGCCTGCATCATGCACCGGGAGAGCCGCGGCGACTACAAGGCGATCGGCGTCTGGATCGAGAGCCTGAAGGACCGGGCGACCGGGGCCTACCAGTTCCTGCGCAGCACCTGGCACAACGTCACGGGGCTGCCGGGCGAGGCCAGGGACTACCCGCCGGCGGTGCAGGACGCCGCCTTCTACAAGCTCTTCGCGAACGGCGCGGGGAGGAACCACTGGTACCTCAGAGGAGCCACACAGTGCTGGTAGACGCGATCATCATGCTCCAGGACGCCACGGAGACGGTCTTCGACACCGTGGCCACCCGCCTCGAGCAGGACGAGGACGGGCTGTTCAACCCCAAGGACATCGTCCTGCAGACCCCGGCGGTCCCCACCGAGACCATCATCGGCGGGCCGCGCATCATCCCGCCGCTGACCATCCGGGTGTTCCTGCCCGCGCTGGACATGCTCATCGGGGACCTCCCTCCTGCGGGGAGCAACATCCAACTCTCGGCCGGCCTGCTGGCCACCAACCACCCCACCCCCACCGACGAAGAGGACGACGAAGATGGCACAGAATGAGATCGGGCTGAACCTCAAGAACGAGGCCGTGCAGGAGGCCGTGGACGCCGCGGCTGCATCCGGTCTGGGACAGACCACCAAGCTGCTCATCAGCGAGGCGGTGACCACGAGCTCCCACTTCCAGGTCGTCGAGCGCGAGCTCGAGCGCGTACCGAACGACCTGGACTACCGCCACCTGGCGCTGACGACCGCGGTCCAGGCGCGCTCGTACCGGGAGGCCGACGCCGCCGAGGGTGCCTTCACGACGCTGATCCAGCGCGCGCAGGTCTACGAGCACTACCTGCGCACGGGCGAGCTGCTCACCCTCGTCGAGGTGAAGGAGGGCGAGGCGCCGTGAAGAAGATCCCGACGCTGTTCGAGCGCGACTGGGAGGCCCAGGGCAACCCGGTCAAGGATGTGATCAACCCCGAGTGCGAGTGGGCCCTGGACCCCCAGGGCTCGTACCCCACGCGCAAGTACGACGGCACCTGCGTGATGCACGACGGGGAGCAGTGGTGGGCGCGGCGCGAGGTGAAACCGGGCAAGCAGCCCCCGCCCAACTTCCGACCGATGGAGGAGGACCTGGTCACCGGCAAGACCATGGGCTGGGAGCCGATGGAGCAGTCGGGGTGGCACAAGTACCTCCTCGAGGCGCTGGAGCCCGGCGGATCCATGCAGTGGGCGACGGGCACCTACGAGCTCATGGGGCCGGCGATCAACGGCAACCCCGAGGGCTTCAGCCGCCATGTGCTGCTCCGGCACGTCGTGGCCGAGGTCCTCCCGCTCACCGACCGGTCGTACGAGGGGATCCGGGACTTCCTGGCCGAGCGTCCGGGTATGGAGGGCGTCGTCTTCCACGGCGTCGGGGAGAACACGGGGAAGTTCGCCAAGATCAAGGCCAAGGACTTCCCCCGTGGCTGAGGCAGCGCTGACGCCGGCGCTGGAGGACTCCGTCCGGTGGGCGATGGTCGACTTCATCTTCGACGCGATGGGGATCCTCCCGGCCAGCAGGGCCGTTCCTCAGGTCCTGGTCGCGGACGGCCTGACGTACGACATCGAATCAGCAGAGGTCATCGAGCTGGAGGATGGCGAGACGATGCGCTGCAACCTCCGTCTCGCTCCAAGGCCCTAAGACCAAACTCCGGGGTATCGGAGGTTGCAGTTACGCCAGGAGGGTCGGGCTGGACCTGACGGGTAGCCTTCAGGTAGGTCGGGTTGGGCCAGAAGCCCCCTCGCAGCCTCTCCTCCATCCCATCGCTCGAGAGGCATCGCCATGTCCGTCGTCGCCAAGTTCTTCGTCCAGACCATCACCGAGCACTCGCACACCCAGGGGGCCAAGCAGGTCACGCTGCGTGCGGTCTCGCGGGGCGAGGAGAACAAGGAGTGGTCGAAGTACACCCCGTCCGGGGAGATCACCATGCAGATCCTCAACGAGGTCGCGGCCGAGGAGTTCGTGCTCGGCAAGGAGTACCTCGTGCGCTTCAGCCCGGCCGAGATCCCGGTGGACGAGCGTCAGGGGTAGGCACTAGATTCTGGATGGCTCGGGGGGGCTAACCCCCTCCCGGGCCTGCTGCGACAGAGCGAAGAACGAGGCGTCGAACGGCACGCCTACTCCATCCCACCGGTGGAGCTCGACCGCAGGCCAAGGTTCCGCCCGGCCCTACATGGCTGGGCGGCCGGACACCCCCGCTGGTTCACTGGCGGGGGTTCCGTGCGTCTGGGTACTCTTCAACCGCTGGTGGAAGATGATGGCCCCCGGGGCAGGCCGGGGATTGACGAGAGCGCGGTGCGAGTCCGCCACCGCCAGCATCTCGCCGTTGTGGTCTAGTGGCTTGGGCCCCTGCCTTCCAAGCAGGAGACGGGAGTTCGATTCTCCCCAGCGGCTCTACGCGGTGGGTTGCCGGCATCCCGCCCTGATTCTGGATCAGGAGCACGCAGGTTCGACTCCTGCCCGCGTAGCCACTTGCCGCCCTCCGTAGCCTGGGAGCAGGCCCAACCAGGAGGAATCCCATGGCACTGATCTCGGCTCAGACCCCCGTCCGCGGCGGAGTCGCGCTCACCTTCTCGGCGGCCAACGCCGGTGGTGACACCGTCCGCACGGGCGACCGCGTCTACCTGCTCGTCCGCAACAGCGACGCGTCGGCGAAGACGGTCACCATCGACGTCCCGGGCAACACCAGCTACGGCCAGGCCAACCCCGACGTCTCCCTCTCGGTGGCGGCCGGCGCGACGGCGATCTTCGGCCCGATCGACTCCGTGTTCGTCCAGCCCGGCACCAACCCGCCCACGGCGAACATCACCTACTCGGCGGTCACCAGCGTGACCGTCGCCGTCATCTCCTGATCCGATGACGAACGCCTTCGGCGTGGTCCACAAGCGCCAGCAGCGCAGCGCCACCGAGCGCCAGGCTGCTGGCGCCGTGGTGGGCGGAGCCGCCGCGCAGGGCGTGTACCAGGGCTCGGGGTACGCGGCCAAGCACGTCATGGACTCGACGAAGTTCCGGTCCAAGATGACCAACCGCGACTCCAAGCGGGTGAACTCGGCGAAGAAGGCCGCGGGCATCCCGGTGGGCCAGGCGGTGCGTGCCCAGGACTACGGGCGCAACTACGTCGACTTCTTCCGCTCCTACCCCCGCGACGTGCCGGGGTGGAGGGCGCGCCGGCTCATGGCCCGCACGCACGGGGGCAAGACCGGCACCATCGTGGGCGGGGCGGTCACCGCGGCGGGAGCCGTGGGCGGGGTCAAGCTGGCCCAGACCACCCAGAAGAAGCCCAAGAGGCAGAAGATCCGGGTCACCCCGGTGAAGAAGTCCTTCGAGCGGGGCGAGGAGCGCTGGGCGCCGCCGTGGGAGGTCAGCAAGGGGCTGCCCAGCTCCCTGCGACGCGGCGTCGACAAGGACGCGCTGATGATGATCCCCCGCGACCCCAAGAGGCCGTTCGACGGCGCCAGCCGGCTCGGTGACGGGATCTCCTACAGCCAGTCCCGTGTGATGGCCAACCAGCTCGGCCAGCGGGCGGCGAAGCGCATCAAGAACACCCGCCTGGCCCGCAAGCCCGCCGCGCAGCAGGAGTGGGCCCGCCAGGCCGCACGGGACATCGACGAGGGAGAGGCGTTCCGGAACATCTCTCGAGGGAAGAAGTGATCAGCGCCTTCGGGGTCGTGCACAAGGGGATGCCGCCCAAGAAGCTGAAGGCGCTCGGCGGCGTCATAGGCGGCGGCTCCCCCCTCATCGGGTACGGGCGGGTCGCCCGCAAGCCGTTCGATCCCGACCCGCTGACCAAGGACCCGTTCAACCGCGAGGTCAGGCGGCTGGCTCGGCAGAAGCGCGCGGTCGAGGCCCTGAAGCTGCCGAGGAAGCGATGATCTGGGGGATCGACCTGGGGGTCAGGACCGCCCACCTGGCCGGCTTCGAGGACGACGAGCTCGTGCACCTGGTCTCCATCGGCTACGCGAAGAAGCTCCCGCACCGCTCGATGGAGCTCATGGGCATCCAGGCCCAGGCCCAGGAGTACATCGCCCCAGAGGACGACGTCTGGGTGGAGCGCCCTCCCCTGGCCGGTCCCAAGAACCTCACCACCTTCGCCGACCTCAACCAGGTCTTCGGGGTGCTCATGGCCGCCGTGGGAGGCCGCGAGGCCATCGTCCCGGTCTGGAAGCACGACGTCTGCGGCAACGGGCGCATGACCAAGGCCGAGGTGTCGCACTGGCTCAAAGATCATCACCGCCCCTACTCTGACGAGTGTGGTGGCGACCAGAACCTCGTCGATGCGGTCTGCATCGCCCTCTACGGACGGCAGGTCGCTGCTCGAGCGCAGGCGCTCTGAGCACCATCTGGGCGAGGGGGTATGGGTGGTCGAGCACTCCCGATGGGTGTCGATCGACCTCGTGATCGTCGAGGAGCACGCCGGTATCGACCCCGAGCTCTGGGGCATGGACGAGCCTTCGATGAGCCCGCGGTGGCAGGACTACATGCCCCTGTGGCACACCGAGGCGCACTGCAAGCAGATCGTGGACTGGGACGAGACCTACTTCGGGGACACGCCCGAGTCCAGGGCCAGCCTGAGCACGGCCCGCTTCCGCAAGGCCCAGGCCGTGTGCTCGACCTGCCCGGTGATCGAGAGCTGCGCGATCCACGCGATCAGCCAGCCGGAGGAGTACGGCATCTGGGCCGGGACGACCCCGATGATGAGGCAGAAGGCCCGTGACCTGATCGAGGCTGGCATCATCTCCTTGGAGGAGACCGTCGAGGTCATCGTCGGGGGAGCCGTCCAGACGTTCAAGGAGCTCGCGGATGCGATCGACTCAGGCCTGCGGGACGTGATCTGATGCCTCCCCGCAAGAAGAAGGAGACCCGCCCGGACGGCCAGCTCGTGGTCGTCCCGCCGGACGCCGGCGACGAGGAGCGGGCGCGCCAGGCCTACTGGCTGCGGGCCGAGAAGGGCCTGTCGTGGGAGGAGGTCGCCTCCCAGCTCGAGTACGCCAGCGCGGACAGCGCGCGGCTCACCGTGCACGGCTACCTGCAGCGAGCAGCCCTCCAGCTCGGCAGCGAGCGCCGGCGCGAGGTCCTGAACCACGAGCTCGGGCTGTTCGACAAGATCGAGCTGGTGCTCATGCCCCGTGTGCTCGACGGCGACCTCAAGGCCATCGAGTCCCTGATGAAGGCCTCGATGAACCGGGCCAAGCTCATGGGCCTGCTCGACGCGAACGGGGAGAAGAACACCACCAAGACCGTCGTGGTGACCTCGGAGAACTTCGTCGAGACGATGCGGGCCGTCGCCCTGGGCGAGCACCCCGCGCAGATGGGAGAGGCCGGATGACCGACATCACCCTGGTCGCGAAGGTCACCCGCACCGCCCTGGGCCTGGCGGACCTCGACATCAACGACCACCTGAACTACTCCTGCGGCATCCCCATGCTCGGCGGGGAGAAGCGCTGGAAGCGGAACTCCATCTCGAGCGCGTACCAGCGCGGCGAGGTCGAGAACAGCGCGACCCTGGGCGACGTCATCGAGACCGTGACCGTCGAGGTCAAGGGCTCCAGCTACGCGAACATGATGGCAAACGTGGCTACTCTGCGTGAGGCCTTCGGGCAGGGGCAGTACCAGCTCAAGCTCACCATCGACGGCACCCAGCACACCTGGGCGTGCAAGCGGGCGGACGAGCAGTACGACATCGTCTCCGGGCGCATCGCCTCCCGCCAGGTGAAGTGGACCTTCTCCGTCCCCCGACTCCCCGACGCCGTGGCTGGAGCCTTCTGATGCCCACCTCGATCACGGACTACGGCGCGGACCTGGTGGCGAACATCATCACCGGGAACGCCACCATGCCCGCGACGCTCTACGTTGCCCTGTGCGCGGGCGTTCCGGACACCGGGTTCGACGGGACCGTCCTGGACACGATCGAGCCCCAGGACGCCTCCTACGGCCGCCAGAGCATCTCCATGGCCTCCTCGGCCTGGGACGTCTCCTCGGCGGGCGTGTGCACGTCCCTGGTGGCCGTGAACTACTCCGTGCCGGCGGCCGACTGGGGGATCATCACCCACTGGGCGCTGTGCACCGCGGCGACCAACGGCGAGGTGTTCGGCTACGGGGAGTTCGACGTCGCGCGCCGGGTGATCGCCGGTGCTGCCTTCTCCATCCCCATCGGCGGCCTGGCGATCGGCGTGGGCGGCCCTGAGAACCCGGTGGTGCTCTGATGGCCGGCATCCAGTCCCCGAAGTGGACCGAGGCGGGGCTGCGCCTGCTCATGGACAGCGCGCTGAACATCGGCACGCCGGTCCTGAGCACGGGCGCCTACCTGGCCTTCTTCGACGACACCGACGCGGAGATCGCGCTGTCCGGCGGGCGGGTGGCGCTCACCGCGTGGACCGAGTCCGTGAGCACGAACCCCCTGGGCGTGTCCAAGGTGCTCTCGGGCTCCTACACCGCGACCTTCGCGGCGACCAGCGCAGTGGCCCGGCTCGCGGTGATGAACGCCTCGACGGGCGGCATCGAGCTGTTCTCCGGCGACTTCGTCAGCCCCTTCCCGGTGACCTCGGGTGACACCTTCGTGCTCAACAGCGGGGACATCGTGGTGCCCGCGCACAACCCCGACTCCTCGCCCTTCGTGTTCGAGACGATCACCGGCTCCGGCGTGGACGGCACGGGCGCGACCCCCTCGGGCGGGTCGGGCGGCTACACCCCGTCCACCGGAACGCCGATCTCCGGCCTGACCTGGGCGCCGCCGAGCACCGCTGGGTACGAGCCCATCACCGTGCCGGCCGATGGCGGCCCGATCAACATGCGCGCCGACACCGACTACGTGCTGTCCCCGCCCTCGGGCGACATCATCACCGGCCCGGTCACCCTCAACGGCGGCCGCAACGTGGTGTGGAAGGACGGCGTGCACGGCGGCCGCACCAGCGTGCCCTCCGGGTCGTACGACAGCAGCCGGCGCGGGATCCGCATCAACGACTCCTCGCTGGGAGCCTCGGCCCCCACCCGCGTGGTCTTCCTCGAGGGGCACTGGTTCAAGCCCGGGACGTACCTCTCGGACGGCATCCAGATCGGCCTGCGCAAGGAGAACAACACCATCGTCGTCCTGCAGAACATCAGGATCGACGCCTACCTGTACGGCAGCCAGGCCACCGTCCACGCCGACGCCATCCAGGCCTGGGGCGGGCCGATGCAGCTCCTGGTGGACGGCTTCACGGCCAAGCACTGCGGCTACCAGGGCGCCTACCTCGATCCCGGGGACGGCAGGAGCAACCCCACCGGGACGCACTCGGGCTGGGTGTTCCGCCGGGTCAACCTCGAGGGCGACTCCGGCGCGCGCTACCTGCTGGCGATCCGCGAGCCCACCTACGCCAACATCACCAACGACCGGGTCTACACCCTGGGCCAGGGAGCGAGCGCGACGGACGGCTTCGGCTCCTGGCCGAGCTCGGGCCTAACGCAGTCCAGCGCCCCTCCCGGCGGGGACTGGGTGCCGAGCAGCCTGTGGCCCACCGGCGTCGGCGGAGGCTACGTCAGCCCCGGCTACGGGTGATCTGAGTGACCGCCTACACGCAGAGCCTGAGCGCGACGCTGGGCTTCCGCGCCACGCCGCTGACCTACCCGGATGCGGCGCTGGCCTACTCGCCGTCCGCCTACTGGCGGATGGGCGAGTCCTCGGGCACCCTGGCGGACTCCTCGGGGAACAGCCGCACCCTGACCGCCACGGGCTCCCCGACGTACGGCGTGGCAGGACTGCTGGCCGGGGACTCGAACACGGCGATCGCCTTCGGTCCCAGCGCGACCTACTTCTCGCGCACCGACACCACGCTGGCGCGGTACACCGCCGCGTGGAGCGTGGCCTGCCTGATCAAGCCCGACGGCACGACCTTCGACGAGGGCGGCATCGTCTGCTCCAACTACGACGGCAGCGTGGTGCCGTGGGCGATCAGGACCGAGGCCGGCACCCGCAAGGTGCAGGCGGCGTTCTACACCGGCGGCTCCTGGTACGTGGCGCAGATCCCCTCGGACCTGACCGGAGGGCAGATCTACCACGTCGCGGGCACCTGGGACGGGACCACGCTTCGGATCTACATCGACGGCGCACTGGCCGCCTCGAACGCTCCGGGCGCCAGCGTCAGCGGCCCGACGAACACCCTGGTCTACGTGGGTCGCCGGTGGGAGAACGACATCGGCTTCCCCGGCACGATCGACGAGGTCTCGATCTATCCGACGACCTTGACCGGCTCCCAGATCGCCGCGCTCTACAGCGCCACCGTGCCGGAGCTGAAGGGCCTGTCCAAGAGGACCGCGCGCAAGGTGAGCGCCACGCTGAACAGCGCAGGCACCCGGGCGGGCACCAAGCGCCGGAACCAGGCCCTGAGCGCGGCGCTGGGCTTCGCAGGGACGCTGGCGCGAGGCTTCCGCCTGAGCTCCCCGGGCAGCTTCGACGTCGACCTCGACGGCTCCACCGCGGGCTCGGGCGGCGGCGGCCCGGTCAGCTCCGGCAGCTCGAGCACCCCGCACATGGCCTCGGTGTCGTTCACGGGCAAGAGCGTCATCACCGTGCCCCCGATCGACATCGGGGAGGCGCTCATCCAGGTGAGCTCGGGCGTGACGGTGGCGATCCCCTCGCCCGCGATCGTCTCCGGCCTGCCCCTGGTGCCCGACGTCTGGGTGAAGCCGGACTCGAACATGAGCATCAACGTGGGGCCGGCGGGCATCCGGGTGGTCCCGGACCCCGACCCGATCGACCCGGACAACCCCGCGCCCGGGGGAGTCGCGGCCTCGTACACCTGGAGCGTGAACACCCTCACGACGCCGGTGGCGGCCAACAGCTACCAGCTCCTGTCCTGGCCCACGACCACGGGGTCCGGGCCGTCGTGGAAGTCGAGCACGGCCTTCGCCCCGCGGGTGGCCCGGCACATCCACTACGGGCCGAACGGGAAGTACCGGACGTACTCCAAGGGCGTGCACTTCAACGCCAACGACATCGAGCACATGTGGCTGGACTGGGGCTCGGGGCTGGCCCAGCCCTTCACCGTGCTGGTCTGCGGGATCCTGCACGACTACCCGTTCCGGACGTACGGCCACTACGTGCTGGACGCCGGCAAGCCCACCTCGAGCACCCTCGCGGACGGGCAGGACCACACCATCGACGACGGCCTGGCCTACCGGTCCTTGATGCTCTACCAGTCGCGGACCTCGATCCTGGCCTCGCACACCGGCGCCGACGCGGTGCGCAACGGCAAGCACGTCATCGCCCGGAACAACTTCGTGCCCAGGCCCAGGATGATGTTCGGCCTGTTCAACGGGTCGAGCAGCTACATCGGGGCCTGGGACGTTCGCAACAAGTTCATCAAGCGCGGGACCATTGACGTCAAGACCCACCGCTACTTCGTGATGGGCCGGCGCACGGACGCGGTGAGCGACAACCTCGGTGCGTTCATGACCGTCTTCGAGATCAGGATGTTCACCTCGGCCCTGACCGGGGACCAGCTCCGCGCGCACTACAAGCAGCTCGCGTCGACCTGGAAGTTCAACCTGTACCACGTCTAGGAGGCGTCGTGCCCTTGCCCTGGGGCTTCACCGAGACCTACACGGCCGCTGGGACGTGGCAGGTCGTCTTCACCGCGCCCGGGGGCTCTCCCACGGACGTGACCGTCTTCCGCGGTGCCAAGACGATCATCGACTCCTACTCCTACCTCGACCCCTTCGGGGAGGGCGTGGCCACGCTCAAGTTCCCCTCGATCACCGGGTACGACGACCTCGAGGGGCCGGACCTGCAGCGCTGGCTCACCGAGGAGTCCAACGTCGACATCTACTGGGTGCCGGCCGTCGCGGGCACCGACCTGATCAGCCCGATCACGGGCCGCAAGGATCTGTCCTACGGCACCGAGCAGATCCTCTGGGAGGGCTTCGTCGCGAGCCTGGACATCGAGGAGACCGACACCGGCTCGGTCCTGGTGGTGAGCTGCCAGGGCGCGCTGCTGCAGGCCGACCGCTACCTGTCCAAGCCCGCCTTCCCGCCGAGGCCCTTCACCTACGAGTACATGATCCGGACCGAGCTCAGCCCCGTCCGGCGGCCGAACATGCGGACCAAGGGGCTGCGCATCGCCTGGCCCAAGGGCTGGAAGAAGCGCCAGCCGGGCGGCCAGACCACCCGCTTCACCGCGGTGGGGGCCAAGCCGGGGGAGAACATCACCGGCTACTCCTCGCGCGACACCGGCTCCTGGGACCGGGCGGGAACGGGCTTCATCCAGTCCCTGCTCGCGGTGATGTTCACCCAGGAGGACTCCGGGGTCACCCCGGGCAACCAGTGGCGGCTGATGAACTACCCGGGCCGACAGCCCGTGCTCGAGGTGCGCGACCGCTTCCGCGACGCGGACTTCTCGTTCTGGTACGGGCAGGTCGGGGTCAAGACCGGCCGGCTCACCCGCGACTCCACCCAGAAGGCCAACGTCTACTACGGCGAGGGCACCGGCGTGGACGGCACGGGCTGGCGCAACGCGGTCATCTCCAACGACGGCTCCCGCACGGACTACGCCCCGCTGGCCTGGCACCCCACGGTCTACCCGACCCAGGAGAACCAGTTCTACGACAAGACCCGGATGGTCTACGAGACCTACCAGCGGTTCGGCTCCGGCTTCGACCAGAAGTCCGCCACGGGGGCTGCGGTCAAGCAGCTCGCGCGCGACAGCGACCCGGGCTGGGTGGGGCAGATCGTGGTGAGCGTCGACCCCACGACGCTGCTGAGCCGGTGGCAGATCCGCGCCGGCATGACGATGCTGCTCAAGGGCTTCATGGGCACGGGCGAGACCGGGATGCGCTTCCACATCGCGGAGGTCACCGCGAACCCCGAGTCGGGCTCGGTCACCCTCAAGGTCGACACGAAGTTCCGCGACCTGCTCACGCTCGAGGAGGTCATCCAGCGCACGCGCGACCCGCTCACCCCGAGCCGGATGCTCCAGATCAACAAGCGCACGGTGCTCGTCGAGGACGTCATGGCGCCCTGGGACTACACCGCGGGCTCGGGCTTCATGCCCAAGCGGGCCAAGGACATGATCCACAACGCCGGGGCCAAGGGCAGCCTGTTCCCCTGGACGGCGCTCGCCCAGCAGCTCCCGCCCAAGAACTACCCGCAGTACTACGTCCGGGTGAAGACCGGCGCGTCGAGCCCGAACGGGCGCTGGGCGTTCTTCCCCATCCTGATGAGCCAGGCCGGGACCATCCGGCGCATCGAGATGGTGGCCTTCGACAAGAACGGGAACATCGACACCACGGCCGAGTTCCACCTCTCGCTGTACTACGCCAACGCCACCCTGACCTACATGCCGATGTCGAACGGGCAGCACAGCGCCTTCTTCCCCGGGGCGTTCGAGAGCACCCAGCCCAACGGCGCGCCCTGGCCGGCGGGCAACTTCTTCGGCCCGGACGAGTCCTACATCGTGGGCTGGGGCAACTACGAGAACCGGGCCGGCTACTCCCCGGGCTCGTACGCCGCGGGCAACCCCAAGACCGGCAAGCTCGTCGACGAGGGAGGCTTCTCCTTCAACTGCACGAACAACCCGAACTGGATCGTCTCGGCCAAGCCGGGGCAGAAGCAGCCCACCAGCGCGATCACGATCCACGCCGCGATCTACGCCACCTCGAGCAACCCGAACACCTACTTCCTCGGGCGCATGTTCCGGCAGGAGCCGGGGACGTGACGATCACGCGCTGGAGCGACTGGTACCAGGCCCCCGACGAGGTCCTGGTCTACGACGCCACCACCGCGACCGGCGAGCGCTGGGGGCTGGCCGACCTGGACGTGCCCGGGGACGCGAAGGGCGTGAGCACCTCGGGCGTCTTCGGCGACGGCGTCCCGGCGGTGACGATCGACTACATGTTCGAGCAGGCCCGCCTGGGCAACCGCGTGTCCGGCGACACCTGGAGCTCGTTCCTGGGGACCTACCAGCAGGTGCTGCCCGAGGACATGGTCATCGTCTCGAACCTCGCCTGGGACGAGTTCGGCGGCTGGGGGTCCGGTACCGCCGGGAAGGCCGGGAGCAGGACGGACTACATCTCGGGCTCCTTCCCCTTCGGGGACCCGTCCGTCCTGCACATCTGCGAGACCGAGCTCTGGACCGTCCAGGGGTGGTTCTTCCCCGGGTACGACATCGGCAACGTCAACGCGCGCCGCGACGCCACCTTCGCGCTCATCGACCCGCTGCTCGGCCCGGACGAGTACATCGTCGAGTACGAGTCCGCCCAGGCCATCTGGACCAGCGGGGCGTCGAACCCCAGCGCGCGGATCATCTCCAGCGAGATCGACATCTCGATCGCCGGCGTTGCCACGAACACCACGGGCTTCACCGCGGACATCCGGCTCTACAACCCCGCACCCTTCGCGGTCTCCCCGTACGTCCCGTTCTTCGACCACCAGACCTTCCTGCACAACCACTCCTCGGCGGCCGCCAGCGTGGCCGTGTCCCCGAGCACCTCGGAGGTCGTCACGCTCAGCGTCGCAGGCCTCCCCACCACGGCCCCCGAGCTCACCGCCGACCAGATCCCGCACGGCGGCTTCTTCCCCACCCAGGCGGACGTGCGCGCGTGGCTCCAGGACCCCGCGCACAACTTCTCCCGCGCGCTGTCGGTCAACCACGCGGGCGCGCTGGCCGGGGCATGGGACTACCAGGCCTCGATGTCGAGGCTCCTCAATCAGCAGTTCGTCAACGCCGCCCTGGTCGCCTCCCGGACCGTGCTGCGCCCGAGCGCCATGCGCTTCCTCATCGCGCGCGACATCGAGCCCCCCTTGCGCCTGGGGCAGCGGGACGACACCTTGGGGAAGGTGGAGGCCGGCGCACGGATCACCGGGCAGCCCGGGCAGAACCCCCGCAGCGCCCAGTACCAGACCGCGCCCAGGATCACCCCGACCGGAGGGAACACCTACCGATGAGCGCCGTTCTTGGCGAGCCGTACACCTACCGGTTCATCGACTCCACCCTGGACCCCGGGGCCGGGTACGACCACGTCGCCCGATGCGCGGTCAAGGTCTCGGGAACCCGCTTCGTGCTCGGACGGGTGGTCGACGGGGAGTTCCGTCTCGCCTGCCTGGACTCGGACGGCGACCTGATCGGGACGTACACCTGGAGCTCGTACATCTCCGGCCAGGTGTTCGAGGAGTGCGACTTCGTCCTCCTCCCGATCGCCAGCGGGACCTTCGCCGTGGTCGTTCGCCAGTACAACCTCAACGTGTCGGGCGGCACGCTCACCGCCAGGACCCGCGTGGTGATCGTGACCTGGACCGGGGCCGCCCCGACGCTGGGGACGCCGTACGACCTGACCAACGCGAGCCCGGCCAACGCCTACGACTGGTACGCCTACGCCTCGAGCAGCGGCCACATCCTGATCAACCGGCTGCACTACACCGCCGGGGTGGCCGACGCCGAGGACTACCTCACGCTCCAGGTGTCCGGCACCACCGTCTCGGCCGGCGGCACGGCCCCGGTCGCCACGCTGCGCCGGTCCGGCTGGGGCGCGGTCAACCTGGGCGGGGGCTACTGGGTCGACGGCACCGAGGTCACCGGCGGCGGGGTGAAGATCCAGCTCGTGCAGATCACCGGGGCGACGGTGACCGTGCACTCGGAGGCCGCGATCACCGGGTCGACGGCCGACTGGTACTGGGACTCGGGCGGAGCGAGCGGGCTGGTCGCGGTGAACGCGTCCACCCTGGCGACCACGGTGGTCATCCCCTCGAGGTCGGGGACCACGCCCACCTACACCTCGTTCGCCGCCGCCGTCAGGATGGGCCACGGCGACGGGACCGCGCTCATCGACGGGTACCAGGTGGGCGTGGCGGGGGAGACGGCCAGCGTCGCGGACGGCGGGGACCCGCCGACCTACACGGACGAGGCGGGCGACGCGCGCCTCTACGTGGGGAGCGTGGCCGTCTCGAGCACCGCCCGGCTCACCTTCGACTCGACCCGGACGCGCCGCGGCTGGTCGACCGTCCAGCTCACGGCGGATCTGATCATCCTGGCCTGGGCCGAGCGGGCCCAGGACGGAACGGACAGCCTCATCCAGATCCAGCCGGTCATCCCGGCCGTGGATACGACAGGAGTCGACGACGTGACCAGTGTGCTGACCAACTACCTCGGCGGGGACATCCTCCAGCGGTACTTCATCGACCAGCCCTCCTACCTCGCGCTGCTGACCGCCGACCCCACCGCGCTGGGGTCGACCGCAAGCGAGGTCGTGGGCGGCGACTACGAGCGCCTGCCGTGCGTCTGGAGCGTCCCGGGGACCAAGACCATCGGGCTGGGCGCGCTGCGCTTCATCAACATGCCCGCGTGCACGGTCTCCTGGCTCGCGGTCATGGACGCCGCGGTCGGCGGGCACATGCTCACCGCCAAGGCCCTCCCGGCGCCCATCCCGGTGGTGGACTCGGCAGAGTTCCGGGTGGGGGCCAACGCCATCGTCCTCACGCTGTGAGGCTGGACGGGGACCGGAGGATGGGGGCATGAACCAGTTCATCCTGTGGGTGAGCCAGCTCCTGGCAGCCCTGCGTCTGGTCTGGGAGAAGATCCCCAAGCCCCTCCGCACCATCATCAACGTCTGCGTCGGTGCCGGCTTCGCGGCCGTCGTCCAGCAGGCCGTCACGGGCGGCGACACCTCGTTCGACGCCCTCCTGCTCATCTTCCTGACCGCAGCCGGCACCGCCCTGTGGCGCATGATCAACCCGGCCGACACCTCGTACGGCATCGGCAAGGGGGTCACCACCGAGGTCCTGGGCGCTCACGAGATCCCGCCGCCGCCGGCGGACGTCGTCGAGCCGGAGGGCGACGGAGGCCAGGATGCCTAAGATCGTCCGCTCCAACTTCGCCGCCCGCCTCTGGCTCAAGCGGCTGTCGGACCAGGGTGCGGTGACCCTGCCCCCGGACGGGATCGCGGTCAAGGGCCACTGCGTCGGCGCCGTGGGCCGCGCGTTCACCAACGGCCCCGCCGGGTACTGGGACGCGCACGCCATGATCAACGCCGTCGCCCGGGCCGGGAAGCTCAAGGCCGGCAGGCCGGCGGTCGGAGGCATCCCGATGTGGCGCGGCGGCAAGCACGGCCACGTCGCCGTCCAGTCGTGGAAGGACACGATCTGGACCGTGGACCAGCCCGTCGACGGCCGGATCGGGCGGGTGAAGCGTTCGGAGATCCAGGACCGATGGGGCTACGTCTACGTCGGCTGGTGCTACTCCTGGGACATCCCGGGCTGGAAGAAGTAGCTGACCGCACTCGAGCCCGAAGGGGACACAACGGGGCATGGAACTGACGACGGCACACCTGTGGCTCGCCGCGATCCTGGGCGACCTCCTGCTGGTAGCGGCGGTGATCACCTTGTTCAGGAAGTGGCTCTCCAGCCGGATCCTGACCGAGCTCAAGGACGTGGTGAAGCCCGTCGAGCGCAAGGTGGACGGGCTGATCAACACCGCCAAGGAGCTCGGCGAGGTCCAGTCGGCGCACACCAACCAGCTCGAGGCGCTCGGCGGCCAGGTCTCGGCGATCACGTACCAGGTGCGCCCGAACCGGGGGTCCAGCCTGCGGGACACCGCGGACAGGACCGAGAAGACGGTGAACGAGCTGGACGGCAAGCTCGACTCGGCCCTGACCGACATCGCGGTGCTCAAGAGCAAGGTCGGGTGATGGCCACCAGGGCGCGGGACGTCTACCGTCTCGTCCACGCCCTGGCGCCCGAGGTGCTGCCCGAGCCGTCCGATGTGGCAGCCTGGAAGGCGTACGGCACCGACACCGGCTTCGTGGTGGTCGAGGTGGAGTACTTCGAGGAGCTCGACCCGCCCCGGCGGCGCAAGATCCGGCACTACATCTGAGGGAGCCCCGTGGTCAGGTTCGTGATGCCGCGGCCGCCAGAGACCGACGACGAGCTCTACTGGTCCGTGAAGGCGATGTTCGGGGTCACCATCCCGCGCACCCCGGTCTGCCCCGAGCACGTCACGCCCTTCTCGGCCTTCGCCGACGCCTACTTCGAGCGGGACGGCGCGGACGCCTTCTGGCACGGCTCGCGAGGCCTGAGCGGGAAGTCCTTCACGCTGGCCACTCTCGGGCTGACCAAGGCGATCTTCAAGGGCGCCCACTGCAACATCGTCGGCGGCTCGATGGCGCAGTCGGTCAACGTCCACGAGGCCATGCGCGAGGCCCTGGACTACGTCAACGCGCCGCGGGACATGATCGTCCATGAGGGCGCGCAGATGATCAAGTTCTCGAACAAGGCCAAGATCCGGCCGCTGACCGCGTCCCAGCGCACCGTGCGCGGACCCCACCCGCCGTTCCTGCTCCTGGACGAGATCGACGAGATGGAGCTCAAGATCCTGGATGCCGCGCTGGGGCAGCCGCTCCCCCAGAAGAACAACTTCGGGGTCTCGATCAAGCCCTACACCGTGATGTGCTCGACCTGGCAGAACCCCCTGGGGACGTTCACCACGGTCAAGCGGCGCTTCGAGGAGGCCGGCAAGCCGACCAAGGCCTGGTGCTACCGCGAGTCGATGAACCCCGTGGACGGCTGGCTCACCCAGGAGACGGTCGACGCGAAGAAGGACCAGATCCCCGCCGAGATGTGGCGGGTGGAGTACGAGCTCGGCGAGCCCTCGATCGGCAACCGCGCCTTCGACTCCGACTCGGTGGACCGCACCTTCTCGCTCCCGTTCGTCCCGGAGAAGATGCTCAAGCACGAGACGCTCCAGGACTACGAGACCTTCACCTTCGAGAAGCCGGTCAAGCGCGGCCAGTACATCGTCTCGGCGGACTGGGCCAAGGAGCAGGACTACACGGTCATCGTGGTCACCCGCATCGACGTCGAGCCGATCAGGATCGTGCACTACGTCCGGGTGAACCGACGTCCGTACCCCTTCATGATCGGGCTCTACAACGAGGCGATCCAGACGTACAACCCGCTCTCGGCCATCCACGACGGCACCGGCGTGGGCAACGCGGTCAACGACTACCTCGACGTCCGCGCGCGCGGCTTCCTGATGACCGGGGCCCAGCGCTCGAACATGCTCACCGAGTACGTCAACGCCGTCGAGCGGGGGCGCTTCCAGTTCCCCAAGATCCCCTCGGCCTACATCGCGCACAAGTACGCACAGGTCGGCGACCTCTACTCCAGCGCACAGCAGTACCACCTCCCGGACGAGGTCTGCGCCCTGGCGCTGGCCTGGCGCGCGGCCCAGCGGCACATCGGCGGGATGACCGGACCGGTGGTCGAGCTGCGGGACCAGAGCCCGACCAAGGACCAGATCCTGTTCGCAAACCCGCGCAACAGCGACGAGGAGGACGACCCCCGCCGGCTCCCGACCGAGGGGATCGTCGTGCGGGAGGCTGAGCCCGCCGGGATCAGCTTCCTGGCCTAGATAGACAACTCCGGGAGGATGGACGTATGAGCGCAGCGGACGACGAGCTGGACGGCCAGCCCGAGGAGATCCCCGCCATCCCGCTGTTCGCCGAGGGCGGCCTGACGGGTCTGCGGCGCTCCGCGGGCTATGTCGACGAGGAGTTCCTGCCCCAGCTCCGCGGTCGCAAGGCCGTGCAGGTCTACCGCGAGATGGCCGACAACGAGCCCGTCGTGGGCGCGCTGCTGTTCGCGGTCGACCGGCTCCTGCGCAACGTGGACTGGCGGGTCAAGGCCGGCGACGGCCCGGACGCCCAGGAGGCCGCGGACTTCCTCGAGAGCTGCATGGAGGACATGTCCCACACCTGGGACGACTTCATCTCCGAGGTCCTGACCATGCTGCCGTACGGATGGTCCTGGCACGAGGTCGTCTACAAGCGCCGGATCGGGCCCTGGGAGAAGGACCCCCGGAACCGCTCGAGGTTCACGGACGGGAAGATCGGCATCCGGAAGCTGCCCATCCGCGCGCAGGAGACCCTGTTCCGCTGGGTGTTCGACGAGTCCGGCGGCGTCAAGGGCATGATCCAGATGGCTCCGCCGCTGTACCAGAGCAAGGCGCTCCCGATCGAGAAGAGCCTGCTGTTCCGGGTCTCGACGGCCAAGGGCAACCCCGAGGGCCGCAGCCTGCTGCGCAACGCCTACCGCCCGTGGTTCTACAAGAAGCGGATCGAGGAGATCGAGGGGATCGGCGCCGAGCGCGACCTCGCCGGCCTCCCGGTCGCGCGCGTGCCCATGCGCCTGCTCACCGCGCAGCCCGGGACCCAGGACGCCAGCACCCTGGCCGCCTTCCGCAAGATGGTCCGCACCATCCGCAGGGACGATCAGGACGGCCTGATCTTCCCGCGCGAGATCGACCCGGAGACCAAGAACGACCTCTACGACTTCAGCCTGCTGAACTCCGGCGGCTCCCGGCAGTTCGACACCAACGGGATCATCCAGCGGTACGAGCAGCGCATCCTGATGACCGTGCTCGCCGACTTCATCCTGGTCGGGCACGAGTCCGTGGGCTCCTACGCCCTGCACACCGACAAGAGCGGCCTGTTCCGCTCCGCGATCAACTCCATCGCGGAGTCCATCGCGGACGTGCTCAACCGCTACCTGGTGCCGCGGCTGTTCGAGGTCAACGACTGGAAGCTCGACGACCTGCCCAAGATCGAGCCCTCCGACGTCGACCCGCCGGACCTGACCCAGCTCGCCTCGTTCATGACGGCGATGGGCTCGGCCGGCGTGCAGTGGTTCCCGGACCCCGAGCTCGAGAAGTTCCTGCGCCAGGCCGCGCGACTGCCCGACCTCGACGAGGACCAGATCATGGTCCGCGAGACCGAGGAGCGGCAGTCCTTCGTCCAGCGACTGGCCCAGCAGCGCCTGGACATGATCACCCTGCAGGCCCAGGCCACCGGCGCGGCGCAGCAGATGGTCGGCGGCGAGATGGACATGCAGGACCGGGCCGCCGCGCGCGAGCAGGGCCCGGACGCCATGGCGCAGGCCCAGGGAGAGCAGGGCCTCGCGCACGCGGACGAGAAGCACCAGATCGGCATTGCCGGGGCGAAGCAGAAGATGGACCATGCGGACCAGATGCACCGGGTGAAGCTCGCCCAGGCCAAGCAGGCCGCGAGCAAGCGGCCGGCGCCGAAGACCCCGCCGAAGAAGGGTGGAGCGAAGTGAAGCTCGTCCGCGTGAACGAGGGCGTCTCCAAGCGCGCCGGGTTCAACCACGAGGAGGCCGCCAAGGCCCACGCCTGGGTCATGGCCGACCCCGACTACGCCCTGGCCGCGCTGCCCTTCGTCCTGCACGAGCTGGTGCAGAACGAGATCTTCGACAACCACACGGTCATCCAGAAGGCGATCGACACGGTCACCGGCAAGCAGCTCGAGGTCATCTCCAAGGCCTTCGGCGCCGACCCGCGCACCCGCGATGCCGAGGGGCAGTTCGCCCGGGTCGAGGGCCGCCGAAGCCGCCGGGTGACCTACACCCCCGGGCGCGCGGGCAAGGTCCGCATCGAGGGGGTCGAGGCCACCGGCCACGGGCTGTCCGGGGCGCAGAAGCAGAAGTACGCCCAGGCCCTGCAGCAGGTCGCGGACGAGATGAACGCCGCCCAGGACAACGGCTTCGACGTGATGGACACCTACGTCCGGTCGGTCTGGCGGGCCAAGGACGGCTCGGTGACCACCCGCGCGACCGTGGGGCTGTCCCCTCAGGACGTCGTGACTCCCGGGAAGTTCGGAAACGACGAGACGCTGGTGGAGGTCACCCTCAACCACAAACCCCCGCTGTCGGCCGGTGGCGTGGCGTACGACCTCGTCACCGCCATGAGCAACCCCCGCACCGCGGCCGCGCTGGGCTCGGCGGCCTCGGGCACCGCAGGGCTGCTGGGCGACCCGGCCGCGGTGAACCAGACCGCCACCCGCCTGCACGGGTACAACACCTCGGGCCAGACCGGCGACGAGACCGGCACCACCCGCATGTTCAACCGGCTGCGCGGCATCGGGGACCTGGCCACCCGGGTGATGGGCGACAACGCCCCGCCCCAGGCCAAGCTCGCCGCCCAGGTCGCCAGCGTCGTGGGCGAGTACGGCCCGGAGGCCGAGAAGGTCATTGGCCCGGCCACCCGGCGCGCGGCGTACCGCTACCGCGGGGTGGAGAAGAAGCCCGACCCCCGGCTCCAGGGGGCGATCGACGCCGCGGTGCGCGAGACCCGCAACCAGGCGATCGACGGCGGGGACCGCGCCGAGACGAACTCCCGCGCGCGCCACGCGGTCATCTACGGCTGGACCTCGACCGAGACCGGCCGCCAGAAGGAGTCGCCGCTCATCGACTACTTCAAGAGCCGGCTGCCCAACCCCGACCTCTACGAGCTCCAGCGCCAGTCGGGCACCATCCCTCCCAGCCAGGGCGTCATCATCGACCGCCACGGCCGGGTCGCGCACGAGTCGGTGGGGTACGGCGAGGACTGGTACCTGCCGTTCAACCTGAAGAACCTCAAGGACCTCAAGGGCGGGGAGTACGTGCGCACGCGCGCGTACGGCGGCCTGACCACCGAGGACGTCTACACCGGGCTGGTCTCGGGCGCGCGCAGCGTCACCGTGGTCTCCAACTCGGGCATCTTCACCCTGGAGTTCGACGACTCGTTCCGCGGCGGCCGCCGCCTGAACGACAAGGCCGGGCGCATGGTGAGCCGCTACGGCCAGCTCCTGGACGCGGTGAAGAGCCGCAAGGTCGCGATCGGGGAGATCGAGCCCAGCCGCTTCGCCGAGCTCAAGGATCAGGCGGCCGAGCGCTTCGACCCGGTCGACGACCCGGACGGCTACGAGAAGGCCCTGGAGAACCTCAAGAAGCGCGAGCGGGTCTACCCCAAGCTCTCGGCCAAGCGGGACGCGGAGATCACCGTGGCGGCCCTGGACGAGGGCGCGCGGGACTTCGCCGGCACGATGCGCTACGACGGGGTCAAGAGCCTCGAGGACGTCATCGCCGCAGACTCCCGTGCCATCCGCGCGCGCGAGTTGGCAGGCGAGCGATCGCGCGCTGCGGCGTACGGTCCTGACGCGAACCGCGACGACGTCGAGCGGATGGCCCGGATTCGCGCGGACAAGGAGATCGAGGCGAAGTGGGGCTCGCCCGAGGCCGCCGCCGAGACCCTGGGGATCCAGGGCAAGATCGCCGCCCAGAAGGCCGCAGCCATCGACGAGCAGCGCCGCCGGATCAACAACCTGTCCCTGGACGGCTCGGGGTACGACCACGCGGGCCAGGCCCTGATGGAGCAGTTCCCGTACTACGTCTCGCGCTACTCCAGCCGCGAGCTGCGCGGGCCTGCCGACGAGGGCTACGTGAAGCCGCGGTTCAACCGTCCGGCAGGGGCCAGGGTCGGCTACTTCGACCCGACCATCGGCGGCGGACCCAAGCGCGGAGCCGACACCACCGGATTCCAGAACTACGGGCGGGGCAAGACCACCAGCCCGGAGGAGCCCGAGCGAGACGCCGCCCCGGCCACCTCGCCCGCACCCGCTGCGAAGACCCCGGAGGCGACTCCCCCCGCCGCCGGTGCCACGCTGTCGGCCCAGGCCGCCCAGCGCGCCGCACGCAAGGACGCCGTGGACGCCATCCGCAAGCAGACCAAGATCTCCGAGCGCGCCGGCGGCATCGGGCTCGGGGTGGACTGGGACAAGGCCAAGGGCAACGTCATCGGGGACAAGACCCGCCCGGTGCTCGAGGAGAAGTTCCCCGCGATCTTCAACCCGTCGTACGAGTCCACGGTCGGCCCGATGGAGTACCAGCGCAAGCTCGACGAGGAGTTCAAGGCGATCGTCACCCACAGCCTGTTCGACGTCGACCTCGACGCCGCCCTGGGGCGCACGAAGGCCAAGAGCAAGGCGTGGGACCCGGTCGACGCGATCAGCGGGGGCGGGACCGAAGACTACGACTTCGGCGACCAGTACGCCGCCGACGCCGGCGGCTCGGACCCCGAGATCAAGCTCGCGCACTTCGTCCGTCTCTTCGACACCGACGAGGGGATCCGCCGCACCCTGCGCAAGCACGGCCTCGCGGGCGTCCCGGTGGTGGACCTGCCCCAGAAGCTGGCGGCCAAGCGGGCCGAGGTCGTCGACGAGATCAGGGGCTTCGAGCGCCAGGAGGCCGACCACGCCAGCGACCCGGTGCGCTACCGGCTCCCGGTCGGTAGCAAGACCGAGCTGCTGGCCGACCTCAAGGGCCTGGACCTGGTCGCCCAGGTCGCCCGGCACGCGGCCCAGGCGAACGACCTGCGGGCGAAGAAGGGCACGGTCGCCCAGGGCGACGCCGAGACCGAGGTCCAGGAGGCCACGCTGGTCACCACCTCGCCCGCGGCCGCCGAGGCTGCGGCAGCGAGCATCGCAGCGCAGGGCGGCGTGGCCATCTCCGGCGGCCAGGTCTCGCCGACGTGGTGGGAGCAGATCCAGGCACAGGCAGGGATCAAGGAGACCAGGTGAGCATCGGCGTCGATCTCTCGGTCGACCCGGTCGAGTCCTTCCTGAACGGAGGGGGGCTCGAGGGGTACGTCGAGCCCGAGAACGAGGAGCCCCACAGCCGCGCGGGCATCGTCATCGCCGCGGGGCTGCTCACCGCGTTCGGGCTCATGGCCGCCAAGCTCCTGGACGACGGTCCGGCCCCTCCCACCCCCGGGGCCGCCGTACGCCGCCTCGAGCAGGCGTGGGAGTTCGTCGCGCCCATGTGGATGCGGGTGGTCTTCCCGGGCGTCCTGCACGCCTTCCTGCTCGGCTCGACCCGGCAGATGACCATGAACGAGACCGAGTTCATGGCCGCCCAGTACGCCCAGGCGCTCGGGGACTACGCGAACGAGACCAGCACCCAGGCGCTCGTCGAAGGCTTCCAGGCACAGCTCAACGCTGGCTGGGACCGGGACCTGGCCTGGCGCCGGGCGGTGCAGGGCTACGGCCTGGACTCCAAGGGGATGCGGATCTACATCACCCCGCTGCTGACCCGGCCCACGGCCTTCTCGCTCGTCGAGGTCCCCGAGGCCTCGCGCCAGCTCGTCACGACGCTCCTGCGCCGGCGCGCGGAGAAGATCGGGGAGAACGAGGCCTACCACGCCACCCAGCTCGCCAAGCAGCTCGTGTGGTCGATGCAGCAGCGCCAGGGCCTGCTCCCGGCCGACGCGCAGAAGCGCTGGATCACCGCCGACGACGAGCGCGTCTGCGCGGTGTGCGGGCCGCTGGACGGCGTGGCCGTCCCGCTGGCCGACTCCTTCGAGGTCGGCGGCCGGCGCCTGATCGCGCCCGGGGTGCACCCGAACTGCCGGTGCACGATCGAGCTCACCTACGCAGAGGTGCTCCACAAGGCCTGGCAGGAGACCAAGGTCAAGCGCGACAAGGAGGGGCAGTTCTCCCGCACCGAGCAGCGGGTCAAGGTCAAGGACCCCGAGCTCTCGGCCGACGCCAGGCTCGTGGCAGACGTGCTCTCGCGGGCCGTGGCTGCTCCGGCGGAGGACCGCGGGCTGACGCTCGTCGACGACGGGCTCGGGCTGCTGCTCGCCCCGGAGGACCAGGGCCTGACGATGGTCTCGGAGGACCGCGGGCTGGCTGCATCGTCCCTGGACGAGGGGATGGGCCTGGCCGCCGTCGCTCCCGAGGACACCGGGTTCGGTGAGGCGCTGCGCGCGCGGTCGAAGAGCCGCAAGGTCGTCCGGATCTACTGGCTGCCCCCGGTCGACGACCAGCCCGCCCAGCAGATGGAGGAGGAGGTCGAGGAGGAGTTCGACGACGCCCCGGCCTGGCAGCTCCACCAGCCCCCGGCCACCATGAACGCCGCCGAGTACTACTCCGCCGTCCTGCGGACCATGCAGTCCAAGGAGGGCCAGAAGCGCTTCCTTGGCGCGGACGAGAGCCACCCGCTGCTCAACCCCCGGGTGGGCACGGTCATCGACTTCGACGCCACCGCGCAGGGGACGGCCCAGGAGGGCCGCTGGACGCCGCCGGCCATGTCGGTCGTCCCGAACACCGACGAGTACGACGTCGACCTCCTGGGCGAGCTCGCGGCGTGGAACCAGGCCAAGAACTCCCAGGGCTCGGGCCTCGCGATGCGGATGATGCGCGAGACGGACGAGCAGATGTATGCGTGGGAGGACGAAGAGTCGTCCAACATGGAGCACGACCTCGGCGAGCGCCTCGGGACGCTGGAGGGCAAGGAGCTCGACGCCGTGGCCGTGCGGGCCAAGCACCGCGGCGGGATCGTCCCGCCGAACTGGAACCTGTGGGACGACTCGGAGAAGGCCGCCTACATCGAGGACTCCTGGCACGCCGAGACCGATGCAGAGAAGCACGAGCGGGACTCGTACAAGGGCGGTGTCTGGAGCGCGCAGGTCTACCCGTGGAAGGCCGCGATGGGGGACATCGCCGCCTCGCGCGCGATCCAGTACGAGGTCGACTCCGTCGTGGCGGCGAACATGATGGACTCCACCGCCGACGACATCCCGCCGGACCTGTTCGTGTTCGACGGGCACTACGGACCCGCGCCCAAGCTCGTCGAGGGAAAGTACGTCGTGGACCGGATCGACATCAAGCACCTGTCCCTGCAGCAGCAGGAGTACATGCAGGAGCTCGTGGACCGGGATGGCCTGGACGAGGGCGCGGTCTTCCACGAGATCCGGGTCCTGCACCTCCGCCCGCTCGAGCCCGCCTGGATGCCCCAGACCCCGGAGGAGCTCCGCCGCGGCCTCCCGCCGATCGACTACGAGGGATGACAGATGCGCGACGATGGATCCATGGACATCCTCGAGGTGATCGACGAGGCCTTCGGCGGGGCGATCGACCCGCGCGAGCTGGTCTCGAAGATGAACGACCCCTCCGAGGTCCACGTCAACGGGCCGGTGAAGGTCAGCGCCAAGGCCAAGGCCGAGCGCCGCAAGAAGCGCGAGCTCGAGGTCGGCCTGGCCAACAACGCCCTGGGCGCAGGCGCCGGCACGATCGCGACCGTCCAGGCCCGCAGGGCGTGGAAGGCCAGCGCCGCCGCCGGGGAGTTCCCCGCGACCCGCATCGGCCGTGCGCTGAGCCGGACAAAGATCCACCCGGGAAAGGCGATCGCCATCGCGGGAGCGGCCAACGTCGGTCTCCAGGCCGCCAACGGCGCGCTCGACGCGCAGAGCGCAGGGTACTTCGGCCGCGAGCGCGTGAAGATGGAGAAGGACAAGGTCCGCAAGTCCCTGAACCAGATCATCGGCGCGCGCCGCCTGGGCGCGATCACCACCGAGCAGGCGGTCGAGATGGCCGGCGCGCTGCTCGAGGAGGTCGAGAAGGGCCTGACCCTCCCCAAGCTCCCGAAGCTGACGCTGCGCCCGTCCAAGGCCGCCCGGCAGAAGGAGCTCGAGAAGGCGGTCGACGAGGTCGTCCCCACGGGCAAGAAGCTCCTGGCCGGAGCCGCGATCGCCGCGGGTGCGGGCGGCTCGGCCGCGGCCGGGGCCAAGGGGCAGCGGATGCTGGACCAGAAGCGGCAGCAGAACCAGGCGATGGTCGCCAAGTCCCTGGACGTCGAGTGGTCCGGCACGGTCTCCAAGTTCGACACCGACAAGCGGCTGGTGTTCGGCTGGTGCTCGGTGTCCAAGGTCGACGGCAAGCCCGTGGTCGACCTGCAGGGCGACTACGTCCCGATCGAGACCACCGAGGACGCGGCGTACAAGTACGTCGTGCACTCGCGCAAGGGCGGGGACATGCACCGCCGCATCGGCAAGGGCTTCTTCGACGACGGCAAGGACCAGCCGCTGCACACCGCGGACCTGGTCGAGTCCTTCGTGGTCACCCCCGAGAAGCTCGAGGCCCTGGGCCTCGCGCCTGACGCCATGCCGCTGGGCTGGTGGGTCGGGTTCAAGGTCAACGACGACCAGCAGTGGGCGGACTTCAAGGCCGGCAAGCGCCCCGCCTTCTCGATCCACGGATCCGGCCAGCGCGTGCACGACCCCGAACTCGCCCACCTCTAGACGACGCGGAGACGATGAGACCATGACGACCAACGCCTTCGGGGTGGAGCACGACTCGCCGATCTCCAAGCGGCACTACGCGCTGCGCCCTGCGGCGGAGAACACCCAGGGCGAGAATGCCAAGGCCGGCGCGATGGGCGCCGGTAGCGTGGGCGCGGCGACCGGCGCGGCGATCGGTGCCGCGGGCATGAAGGCCAGGCGGGCGAGCACGCACAAGTACGTGGAGACCGCGGCGCGCTCCCCCAAGGCCGGGAAGACCAAGGCGGCCGGGTGGGGGGACCTCGCGCTCGACGGCAAGGTCGGACGTCACAGCCCGGTAAACGTCCGTCGCATCCCGACGTTCCCCAAGACCCGCGGCGCTGCGGTGGGTG